>Ga0114129_10002760_pt1 | contig 24471 bp, 49 predicted proteins | sample RhiMetdeltSRZDD1_FD_80071 | JGI IMG/M metagenome (GOLD analysis project Ga0114129, IMG submission 80071) | Populus rhizosphere microbial communities from Tennessee, USA - Rhizosphere MetaG P. deltoides SRZDD1 (version 2) (version 2) | ecosystem: Host-associated > Plants > Roots > Rhizosphere >...
CACGACCGGCATGCGCGGCAGGAGCAGCGGCTCCGTGCTCCGACGGGGCCGGAGCGTGAGCGTGACGCTGCCCGTGAGCGGGGTGCCCAGGCGGGTCGCCAGGCGCCCCTCCTCGCGGGCGATGAGCGTGAGGAGATCCGGCTCCGGGAGGCCGTGCGCGACGAGCGCGTTGACCTCCTCGGGCTGTGTGAGCGTGACGACGGACACGGCGGCGCCTCCTCGGGATGATGGTCAGGAGGGGCGGGAGTGCTGGCTCCCGCCCCTCATGCGCCCCGGGTTAGCTGCCGGCCGGCTGGAGGACGGCGAACGGGTAGGCCCGTCCCTCGCCCGACGCCTGGGGGTTGACCGCGGTCATGGTCTCCGCGGTCTGGAAGCCCACGCGCATCTTGAACCGGAGGCCGAGCAGGTCGTTCTCCGCCAGGGAGACGAGATTGCCACCGATCGTGACAGCCGCCTGGTCGAGGAACTTGTACTCGATGTCCTGCCGGATGCCCAGGATCGCGTAGTCCGGGTCACCGCAGAGCATCGTCGCCTCGCCGTTGTCCCAGGACCCGTTCATCACGGGGTAGAACGTGGCCTGGTCGATCGTCGCGATCCGCGACCCGTCCTCCGCCAGCGTCTGGACGTAGATCGGGCTGTTGTTCGCGTCGCGCAGACCGCGGAGCCGACGGGCGAGCGAGCGCCGGCCGTAGGCCGCACGCGGGTCGTAGCCGTCATCCTCGACCAGCCCGAAGGTGGCCGAGACGTCCGCCGCCAGGTCATTCGCCGCGCCGGCGCCTTCCGGTACGGAGGTGCCCTCCGCGACGACGTTGCCCGCGGCGATCGCTGCCGGGACGAGGCCAACCGGCCAGGTCGACGGCGCGTTGACGCCGAAGAACACGGCGCCGTCGAGCGTCCGCCCGACTGCCTCCGCGATGCGAGGCCGGACCTCACCCCAGAGCGAGAACTCGCTCTCGGCGTCGAGGATCACGTTCTCCGGGATCACGACGATGCCGGCGATCTCCTCCGCGACGAGCTTCCGGTTGCCCCACTTCATCGTGGTCACCGGCTTGCGGGAGCTGCCGTCCGTCGGGTCCTCGCCGGAGACGAATGACGCCTCCGGGATCGCGCCGATCGTCGGGTAGTTGCTGATCTTCTTGCCCATGTTGACCCGGCGGAAGCTCCGCAAGGCCGCAGACGACTGGACTGCCGCCTGCCAGATCTCGGTCGCGTTCTGCTCCCGGATCAGGGAGAGCGCGTCCTCGCGGCTGATGAAGTCAGGCACGTTGTTCCTCCTGGCGAGTCAGGGTCCGATCCGCCCTCACTCGCCTGGAGGGGGTCGGTCAGCCGCCGCGGGCCGCAGCCCTGAGCAGCTCGTCCATCGAAGGTGTCTGGCCCGGCGTCTTGCCTCTGTTACCGCCGCCGAAATCCGATCCGCCCGAGACCAGGTAGGGCTCGGCCTCCGCGATCTTCTTGAGAAGCGACTCGACGTTCTTGGGCGTCGTGCCGTCCTCCTCGTACTTGATCTCGGACCGATCGAGGAGCCTCCATGCGATCGACGGGTTCCGGAAGTGGAGCCCGGCTGCGACCTCCACGGCCGCGACGCGAACGCTCCGCTCCTGCTCCCTGGCGACCGACCCGGCGGTCTGCTCCTCCAGCTCCTTCACCCTGGCCTGGGCCGCCTCGAGCTCGGTCATGCCGGCGCGCTTGAGATTGTTCAGCTCGGTCTGCGCCGCCTTGAGCGCCGCTTGCGCCTCGCGCGTAATGCGACGTTCCGCCTCGATTGCTGCCTTGCCGCCCTCCCCGAGCGGCTCGCCATCCGTCGCGGGTGGCGGTGTCGCGGGTGCGCCGGCTACTGGAGCTGTTCCCGATCCTGATCCCGGGGCCGGCGTCGCGCCTCCGGCTCCGCCCGTCGCAGGCGGAGCCGCGCCCTGATCTTCCGGTGGCATGCTACCTCCTCGTGCAATGACCTGAGGTGCGATTGTGGCTCATGCGACCGCCGTTGGCGAGCCGGGCGCGCGTGGTGCCGGCGGGGTCGGTCGCCCCGGCTGGGCGGACGCGCCGTTCTGGAACCCGGGCGCGGTCCCCGCGCCGGCATTCGCCGCGGCCTCCTCCGCCTCCTTCTTGGCCTCCTCCTCGCGCTTCGCCTTATCCGCCAGGAGGCGCTTGATCGTGAGCGGCGAGTAGCCCAGGGCCTCCAGCGAGAGGCGGTCGTCGATGAGCCCGGCCGCGCGCTGCTTCGTCACGGCGTCCGTCCGGACGGCCTCATTGATGACCTCCGCCGGTGCCCACAGGGTCTCCGCGTTGCGGAGCTTCCATCGGTCGTCGCCCATGGCCTTGAGGGCGACGCGCATCGTCTCCTCCCAGCCCTCCCCGAAGCTGATCTCGATGTGGTCGATCTTCTTGTTCAGCCGGGCCTCGCTCGACTTGATGCTCTCCCCGGACGGGGCGGCGATCGACTGCATGGACGTGTCGAGGAGGTAGTAATACGGCAGGCCGGCGACGCTCGCGAGGCCGGTGATCTCCTGAGCCGTGAGCCGCAGATAGCTCGACAGGTCCGCCGCCGGGAACTGGCCGAACTCTGTCTGCGCCGCGTCGATGGAGGCGCGCGGATCGTCGCCGGCCATCGGCTCCACGACCCACAAATCCGCGATGCCGCCCTTGAACGGCGGGCGCGGCTGGCCGGTGACCGGATCGGTCTCGACCTCCAGGTTCTTGACCCATCGCTGGGGGATGGCCAGGTACCGGGCCGCGACGACGCTCATGGCTCGGTAGTAGTTCACGAGATCCTGGTTGCTCGTGATCGGGTTGACCTCCGAGCGGCCCTGGGCCGAGCCGATCCGCGGGCGGTTGAGGATCGGCACGAGCGGCACGACGCCCATCGGGTTCGGGAAGCTGCCGCCGTCCCCGTCCACCTCGTAGAGCTCGAAGCCGCCGGCGACGTTGAACACGCCCATGTCCGAGAACGGTCCCTCCGGGTCCCACGGCTGCCAGCTCGTCGGCCAGACCTGGGCGGAGCGGAAGCGGTACACCCGGTCGGGCAGGTACAGGAAGGCCATGAGCCGGCCGTCCCCGTCGATCCATCGCTTCACGGCCGCGAGCCGCTTGCGACGGTCCCGGGGGTCCGTTTCGACGAACACGTCCAGCGCGTTCTCGACCGTGATCCGCGGCGGCTCACCCCCGGTCGGCGGCTCCACGAGCGCGTAGCAGCGACCCTTGATGAGCGCGTCCGTGTGAGCCTGGGCAGAGCCGCCGTCCAGGTCATTCGCCTGCCAGAGATCCCACAGGTCCGCGTCCGCCGCGTCATCCTTGAACCGGAAGCCGGTGACCTCCAGGCGCTCCGCGAAGCTGTCAACGACCAGCGCGACGTAGTTCGCGGTGAACCGCCGGAAGCGGCCCGAGAACTTCTCGCGCACCTGGGCGTCGAAGAAGTCGAGCGGCTGGTCGCCCTCGTAGTACCGCTCCCAGCGTCGCATGTTCGTAACGTCGAGCTCGAGGCGGGCGAGGAGCCGGCGGAGCCACCATTCGGGTGACCGCGGGGCGGCGTTCGCAAGGTCAATCGGCGGCACGGTCTCCTCCTCAGAACGCCACGCCGACGCGCGGCTTGCTCTCGTACACCTTGGGGCCCGGGATCAGGGCCATCGCCGTCGCCATGATGGACGCAATCGCGGCGGTATTGTGGGGCGCCTGTCGGGTCGGGACGACGCGCATGCCCCGATCCGTCAGCACGGACTGGCTCGCCTCCATCTGGGCGATCAGCTGACGGTCCCCGTTGTGCACGAGCTTGCGCGTCGTGATGAGTTCGTAGGCTCGCGTGGACGCCGGGCCCATCGCCGTCCCCGTTTGCGGGAAGTCGACCATATTGAGCCCGAACGCCTCCAGCTCCTGGGCCGTCTCCTCGAACTGCCACCGTTCGAACGCGTAGGCCGGACCGCCGATCGGGAAGCCCTTGTCGTTGACGGCCGCCGGCTTCGGGTACAGGGCCCGCAGCTCCATGAGGTAGTCCCGGACGGCACGCCGGCTGAACCGTCCGGTCGCGCCCTCCGCCGGGAACTGCTTGACGCGGATGACGACGCGATCGCCCTGGCGCTGTCCTATGGCCACGGCCGCGGCGGAGGAGTCCGGTACCTGGAACACGCCTACGCCGACCGGCTTGGCGATGTCCAGCTCGAGCCCGGCAACCTCGCACTCCGCGAAGGCCCGGGGGGGGAGCCAGGAGGTGAGGACGCCGGCGAACTGGTTGAGGTGGTAGATCCGCCACTCGAGGAGCGCCCCTCGAGCGACCATGGAGTTGTGCTCTTGGCGGAGCCACGTCCCGTTCGCGAGCCAGGACGCGGGATTGCAGGCCAGCCAGACCGCCGGGTCATTCGGGTCCGCGTCCTTCGGAGCGCCGTACCAGAAGATGAGGACGCCGTTGGGCTTGTCGCGGTAGATGAGCAGGCTCCCGCGAACCTCCAGCTCACCCGTCCCGGCGAGCATCTGCCCGTAGAGGCTCGACAGGAGTCCCTCCTCGTCGGGCCCGGCGGTCGTGATCCAATGCGTGAGGGTCTGCTCGCGGGCGGCGCCTGACTTCGTGAGCGCGGTGTAGAGCCCGTCGTCCTTGTGAGCGTGGATCTCGTCGATGACGTTCCAGGACGGGTTGAGCCCGTGCTGGAGACCTCCGTCGCTGGCCAGGGCCCGCATGATCCCGTTGTTCCGCGGGCAGACGATCCGGTGCGCCTGGACGGAGACCAGGCGGGCCAGGGCCGGCGAGCGGAGTCCCATCGACCGGGCCTGGTTGAGCACGATGCCGGCCTGCTTCTGGGACGCGGCGCCGACGTAGACCTCCGGCTCAGCCTCACCGTCCGCGACCAGGCCGTACATCCCGCCGGCGCTGGCCTGAGTGCTCTTGCCGTTCTTGGTCGGGATGCCGAGACCCACCTCGCGGTAGACCCGCAGGCCGGTCGCGGGGTCGAGCTCCAGCGCCTCCCACCAGAACTCGCGCTCCCAGCCTTCCAGGACGAGCGGGCGACCGGCCCATCGACCCTTCGTCTGGCGGATGTAGTGCTCGCAGAAGGCCGCGAAGTGCGGGCCTCCGGAGAGCGCATCGGGGACCACTCAGCCCGCGGCGGAGAGGACGACGACCAGCTCCGGGCCGACCTCGCCCACCGTGACCAGGGACGCCGGCAGGAAGATGACGCCGGCCCGGCGAGCGGCAGCCCGGGCCAGTCGCTCCTCGCGCTTCTCGGCTCGGGCCAGGGACGCGTCACGATGGCGCCGCTCGCGGACGGCGGCTGGACAGGTTGCGTGCTGCTTCTTGTTCGGGCGGTGCTTCATGCGGCTGCCTCCACGAGTGGCGCGGTCATCGCGCGCCAGGCGGTCTCGCGCGCCAGGTACGTCCTGGCGGCTTCCTCCGGGTCGCGGCCCTCGCACTCCGCGAGCGCCCACTCCTGGGCCAGATCGAGTCTCAGCTCGTCCTCCCAGAAGGAGAGCCGGGCGCCGCGCTGGAGCGCCGGGTACAGAAGCGGCAGCGGGCCCGGGCGCTCAGCGGACACCCGCGCCCAGCGCCGGGCATGCTCGCCGCTCCGGTCCCCACGCCGGCCCTCCTCGCGCCGGCGTCGCCCGCGGTCCGCTTCGCGGGCCCGATACTCAGGGTGCCTGGCGCGCCAGTCGCTCCAGTAGCTCACGGCTTGCCGCCGGCGATCGCCGTGAACCGGGGCGCCGGCCCGATGTCCGGCAGGTCGAGACCGTCCCCGGCCTGCATCCTGATCGCCGCCCGGGCGGACGGACCGATCCCCAGCTCCGCGCCCAGCCGGCCCTCCAGCATCACGGAGTCCCGGAAGCCGATATAGACCGGGTTGCGGACCAGCTCGCCGGCACGTCGGCCGCGGATGACGATGCCCGTCTTGGCCAGCAGACGACCGAGATCCTCGCGCTTCGCCCGGACCAGCGCGTAGCTCTCCAGGAGACCGTCGTCCAGCTTCGTGATGAGCCCGGGGTGCTGGAGCCGCATCACCTCACGGGTGATTTCGTGGGCCCGCGCCCAGGCCGCGGCATCGGCGGGATCGTCCGGCGTCACCGGATCGTCCGGCGGCTCCATTGACGGCAGCGGCTCATTGAGGTTGACGTCACTCGGCGCCGTGATCCCCGCGCGGACCTTGACGCTCGCCGGCTTCGGCTTCGGCCCTGGCTTCATCGGGTGTCCCGCCAGCACTTCTCGCACAAGAGGATCGAGCCGACCTTGCGCCCGCGTCCGCCCTTGCCCGGTGGCCGGTACTCGAGGCCGAACCGGAGGAGCCTCGTCCCGCGCCCCGAGCGATGGCACGAGAAGCACTCGGGCCCGTCGTCGCCGGACTCGCGACTGCGCTCCGGGTGCCGCGGCAGGATGGAGCCGCCCGCGATGACTGTTCCGCCGAGCGTCGCGAGCGCCATCAGACGCGCTCCAGGCTGGCGCCGGGTGCCACCGTCACGCTCGCCGCGGCGCTCCGTGGCTGTGACGCAGGCTCAGGGCACGCCGAGCCACAGGGGAGGCATTTCGCCAGGCTGCTGATGTACGCAAGACTAGTCATGACCTAAACAGGGTCCAAACGTGGGGTACCCCACTCGCGTCACGCTCGTTCATGCGCGCGCGAGAGGCATCGTCACGGTGCGATTGTGTTCGCGTTGGCGCTTGACGTCATCGTCATCGCCGACCAGCGCCGGCGAAGCATCGACGTTGACGAGAGCACCGGGGGTCCCGCCATGACGATGCTCCCTACGATTGCGCGCCGTGTTCGCCCAACGACACAGGACACGGAGGTTGCGGCGATCGAAGGGCGGGCCTCCATCCTGGAGTTCGACCACGTGGTCCGCCGTGAGATCCATGGAGGGATGCGCCGCGTGCCAGGGCGGGAGCCCCGGGCAGAGCCAGCCGAAGCGGCGCACGTGAGCCTGGACCGTCGCTCGAGCCAGGCGCGTCCATCGCCAGGTCCGCCTCACGCGAGCCCCCCGCCCGACCATGGGCGCGACCAGGCGGGCGGTCATGGCCGGGTCTCGCCCTGGGCTCGCACCCGGGCTCTGCCTGGGGGTGGTCACATGGGACCGGCCGGGGTGGATCTGTCCGCAGGGCCCGCAGTACCGAGGTCGCACGGGGGGTCCGATCTGAGCGCGCACGCCGAGAAGCTCTCCCCACCCGCGGCGGCGTCATCATACCGGCGTGTCATCGCCAGTCAACGAACCAGCCTGGCCAGGGATGGAGGAGCCGGCGCTCCATCGCCGGAGCCTGGCGCGTCCGGTAGACGCCGGCCAGGGCGATGATCTCGCGCTTGCCTTCGGTCGCCCGAGGCGTCAGAGTAGGGCCGTGCACGAGACCGCTCGAGGGCTGATCCGCCACCGCGTGTTCCAGCGATGAACTCGTACAACGGCTTCTCACCGACCCAGCGTAGCCGCGCGCTTCGATGGCTGAACGCGGAGTACGCGGCCGGGCGACGGACGCGCCCGACGAGCTGCCAGGCATGCGGCCAGACCGAGGGCCTCCTCGAGGCGCACTCCGAGGACTACTCGGGCCCGCCGTTCGGCGAGAAGATCGGACAGTTCGGCCTCTGCTACCGATGCCACATGATCGTCCACTCCCGCTTCCGGGCGCCCTGGCACTTCGAGCTCTACGCGCACTCGATCGACGCCGGCCGCGTCTGGCCGGCGCTTGAGACCCGGAACTGGTACGCCGTCGCGGCGATGCTCGCCCTGACGCCGGAGGCCCTGGCGGTCGCTGCCGTTGAGGGGACGACGCCCAGGGCGGACGTGCCCGTGATCCCGCTGCTTCTCTGGAGGATGGCCGATGGCGAGTACCGACCGAGCTGACGACCGAGCTGACGACCATGACCTGCTCGACGACGCGATGGCCCTGTACGGCAAGGCCCGGGACGAGCTGCGCGTCGTGACCCAGGAGCGCGATCGCCTTCGCCTGGTGGTGACTACGACGATCGACCACATCGCCCATCACCGCTACGGTCACGCGATCAGGGCCCTCCGCGCGGCACGGTCCCTGTTCGAATGAGCGACGAGCACTACCGACGCGACAATGCCGCGCTCGGCTGCGCCTACTTCATGCTCCTGGCGATGTTCGTCGCCGGCCTGGTCGCCGGCTTCATCCTCTGGGGCCCCTGGCGCTGAGGACTGCGCTCGCGACCGCCTTGCTCCTGGCGGCATGTACGATGCCCGCCGCGACGCCGAGCGGCAATGGACCCGTGGCGGGGGGAGGTGCACCGAGCCCCAATGGATCAGCGAGCGTCGCGCCGGCAGGCTCCTTCGTGGTCACCACTGCGCCCGAGCCGGCACCTACCGTCACCATCGGGACTGTGCTTCTCGCCGGCGAGGCGTCCACCTACGGGCCCGGTTACGACGGCCTGACCGCTGCCCGCCTGCCGCGCGGAACCGTCATCACGATCTGCGGCCGTGGCGGCTGCGAGACCCGCACCGTCAATGACTACGGACCGCGAGAGGACTTGTTCCCCGAGCGCATCGTCGACCTAGACGTGCCGACCTTCGAGGCTGTCTGTGGGCGACCCTGGCGCCGCGGTGTCTGCGACGTCACGGTCGAGTACCGCTGAGCCTCAGCCTGGGCGACGGACCAACCGGGACACGCCCTGACGGGGAGAGCTGACGAGCGCGAACCCGCGCGCCTGGTAGAACGCCGGCGAGTAGGCGAGCACCTCGAGGAGATCGTCGCGGTGCAGCTCGATCAGGTGATCCGTGAGCTTCGTGCCAACGCCGTGACCGCGCCGATCGCGCGGGACGTAGACGCCCTTGATGCGCTGGGCCTTGCCGACCTTGATGAGGCCGGCGACGCCGACGAGCTGCCGGCGATCGAACGCGCCGAACCAGCGAGTATTCGACGTCGGGCCCAGGGCGACGTGATCCCGAGCTGCCGGCGATCGCCACGGCGCGACCTGCGCGTAGTCGATCTCCTGAACCTTCACGGCGCGACCTGCATCATCGCGCCGGCCCAGAGGGCGACCGCGTCCTGGACGACGGCGATGTGAGCCGCGGCGAGATCCGCGTTCTCCGGATGCCGGCGCCGGCGATGCCATGCCTTCGTGATCGCCGCCTGGAGCCATGGCGGGAGCTGGCGCCAGTGAGCGCGACAGGCGAGCAGGTGCGCCGGCAGCTCCAGCGCGCATCCCGGCGCGGCGCATTGATGGTCAGGCGTCATCGCTGCCGGCCTTGACCTCCACCGGGACCCATGCCTTCGAGTACGGCCAGTTCGGGATGTCGCGGGCCTTGAACACGTCGTCCTGGTGAAGCAGCTCCACCTCCGCGACGGTGGCGCCGATCTGCCTGGCGACCTCCTCCACGGACAGGCCACCCTCGTCGATGACGTCCTTCACGAGCGCGGACAGCCGGATCGCGACGTGGCTGCCCTTGGCTCGGTTGATCCGGACGGTGAGCAGTCGCGCCTGGATGTCATCGAGATCGAGGACGGCGCACGGCACCTCGCCGGCGTACCGCTCTCGGAGCGGCTTCGATGTCCTGGCCAGCATGACCCGATGGAACCCGTCGATGAGGAGACCCGTTGCGTTGATGAGGACCGGCTGGACCCAGCCGTTCTCCAGGATGCTCGTCTCGAGGAGCCGCAGCTCAGGAGCGTGGACGACGTTGGGGTTCCAATCGTTCGTCCGCAAGTCATCCGCCGCCCGCCACTCGACGCGGTCCACGGGATCGTCTCCGGGTCTCACCGTGCCAGGCTCCAGTCGATCGGGAACAGGGTTCTGAGGGCCGGCGAGATCGCGCCGGCAGCATGACGCATCCCGGAGATTGACTGGCCGTGACGTACCCAGAGCCAGCCCGGGTCCTGGTCGACCATGACCACGGGTGCCACCTCCGCCGCATGCGTGTGTCCGTAATCGTAGACGCCGAGCGTGTCGCCGGCCGGCGTGAACAGCGTCGCAAACTGGTTCTTGAGGTGGACCATCCGCTGAGCGCGGCCCCGCCACACCCGATACCCGATCGGGAGCATGAGGATGGTCCGCTCGGTCAGGTGGTCCGCGGCTCGAGCGACCCGCGCGAGGGCATCGGGGGCCAGGCCATCGTCATCGTCAATACGGGTCTGGAGCAGCGGCTCGTCGCGAGACCCGACGATCGTCGCCCAGGGAGCCTGGTACGCGGTCGCGGCGATCGCCTGGACTCGGGTGTTCGGTGCCGGGTCCCAGGGCGCCGGCGCGATCGCCTCCTCCGGCGGTTGCCAGATGAGAAGCTGGACGGCCGGCGCGGCGCGCTGGTAGACGTCCGCCCGATCCGCGATCAGTGGATCTCGTGGATCGAGGAGGACGAGCCATGTCCACTCGCGCGACGTCTGGCGCGCCATCGTCGGCGCCGTGATCCCGCGGGTCACCTTGAGCCGGGCGAGGTTCGCACCGCGGCTCCAGTCGGGCCCGTAGAGCGAGCGCGTCAGGACGACGTGACGGGCTGCCACTTCGCTCGATCGCCGTCGCGGACGTAGCGCGATCCGTCCAGGGACCATGACGGGTCCAGGCAGGCCGCGCCGTCCTTGACGAGCCAGTCGGCCATCGGACCATCCTCCAGGAGGACGTGCCCTGCCGGGACCGTGGACGCTCGCATGCCGGCCGCGATCTGGGCCCGAAGCGCGCGGTCGATCCGGGCCTGCCGCTTCATGCCGGCACCGCGACCTTCTTCGGCTGGATCACGCGCTTGAAGCTGCCCGTCACGAACTGCGTCAGGACGTAGTCCGGTGGCCACACCTCCGGCTGCTTGCGCGCCATGACGACGATGAGGTCGAGTCGCTTGAGCGCCAGCTCCTGCGAGTGCGCGTCCGTGATCGTGTCGAGGATGTAGGCCCGGACGCCCTCGAGCGAGGCGCCGTAGCGGGCCATGATCGCCTTGCGGTCGAGCTCACTCCAGTACCGCTCCTGGAGGAGCATTTCTGGCCAGATCGCGATGACGCTCGCGTACAGGTCAGGTTCGGTCTCGCGGAGCCGGCCGAACTTCTTGGCTGCCTCCGCGTGGAGCGGGGTCGATACCCGGAGTCCGACGCCGGCGAGGTGCTGGGCATCGTAGGCCGGCGCGTACTTGAGCCCGTGCTCCCAGATGTAGCGGAGGACGTCGTTCTCCTGCCAGTCGTAGATCGGCTTGGCCAGGCTCACCGCCGGCGCCCGTAGACGAGCTGCGCCGGCCACGCCCTTCAAGAGCGAGTCGGACGCGGTGATGTAGTTCTCGTTGAGCTTGTTCACGGACGCGCGGTACCGGACCAGGCTCTCGGAGGCCCGGATGCCGGTGACCGCGGCGATCTTCCCCTTGAACGATCGAGCCACGACCCGGTCCATGTCGTACTGCGAGTAGATCGTGCCAGGCGGGTCGCCGGCGTCCGTGATCGCCCAGGGCGGGATCTCCCGGACGTGCGGCCGGCCAGGGTCCCACTGGACGTACTCGCGAACGTCCCCCAGGACGAACAGGCTCGACTTGAGTGGCACCGCGTACCAGAGCATCCGGACCCAGGGCTCCTGGCGATAGTGGTCCACGAGCGCGATGACGCTGTCCGGGATCAGCTCCTCATCGCGGAACACGACGTCGACCGGCAGGGCGCCGTACTCCTCCGCGACCTCCCGGACCAGGTGCATCGTGACGAGCGAGTCCTTGCCGCCCGAGAACATCACGACCACGGAGTCGAAGGTGTCGTAGATGTGGCGGATGCGGTCGCGAGCCGCGACGAGCACGTCGAGCTCGAGGTACTTCCGCTTCCGGCTCACTTCGGTTCGATGGCGGCGGCGATCCGCGCCGCGTGCGTCTCCAGCTCAGGGAACCGCTTGCGAAGGTCTCGGAGCCAGACGCCCCAGAGCTTCTGCTGAGCCTCATCATCAAAGATGATCGTGTACGAGATCACGGGGTTCCCGCCGGCCTGCTTCCACTCCTGGCGCGCGACCAGCTCAGCGACGTCCTCCTCGTCATAGCCCGTCGCCCAGAGCTGGCCGGCGTCCGTCAGTTCGCCGAGGAGCTTCGCTAGCTCGTCCTGGTCGTAGGCGCCGAGATCCGCCGTCCGGTTGTCCGCGATCAGGAACGCCTTGGCCTGGTCGTCCGTCATGTCCACGACGTTCGCGGCGATGCGGTCCCAGCCGAGAGCCTCCGCGGCTCGGTAGAGGTGGTTGCCCGCGACGATGTGCATCGTGGACCGCTGGACGACGATCGGCTTCTGCTGTCCGAACCGCCGGAGGCTGTCTGTGATCGCGGCGATGTCGCCCCGGCGCGGGTTCCGCGGGGATGGGGAGATCGTGGCGAGCGGGACCGCCATCGGGATCAGCGCCGGCGCGATGTTCGCGGTCGCGGTCTCGACGGTCGGCACCTGCCCTCCTCGGAAGCCACGGGGACGGGCCCGGGAGAGAGCCCTTGCACGAGACCAATCCCAGGCCCGTCGCTCCGTGAGCCCGAAGCATCGCATGTCGCCAGGGTGCGACGCAACCTCTGAAATATTCGTGCTCAGGTACTTGTGCTCTGCACGCTCAGGGTATAGAGTGTGCATATGCACGAGACCACGAAGGAGGCCCGAATGAACCTGACGATCCCGCCGCTGCGCCGCACGAAGGCCGGCCTAGTGCCGAGCCTGGTGAACCCGGCGTGGACCGCCGGCCAGACCGAGCCCGTTGAGGGCTGGTACGCCCAGGTGGAGGCCAACGGCCTGACCCTGAACGTGTCAAAGCTCGACGGCGAGGACTACTGGACCGTAGACGACGCGTTCTCCGGAAGCGGCCGGCCGATCCACGCGAACGGCTACGGAGCCCGATACCTCCGTACCCGGTCCCTGAACCCCGAGATCGCCGCGACCCTGGACGCCGTGATCGGCGCCTACGAGAAGATCGGCACGAGCCCGCGCTACGAAGCGCCGGGCTACGGGCGCTGACCGATGCCCCCGACCATCGACCCGACCCTTGCCGCGGCCGCGGCCGTGGGCCGCGACGCCCGCGCGACGTACCGCGCCGGCGGACCCGTGGTGGACCGCCGCGGGCAGACCGACATTGACGCGGCGATCGGCCGCGCGAGCGGACGACTGAACCTGGTCCTTGACGGCGACGACTGCCTGACCGGGATTGCCCTGGCAACCGACGGCGGCGCGACCCTGATCGAGCTGGGCGCGCTGCTCTCCCTGGAGGTGGAGCTGTGAACGCTGGAACGATGACGCTGGCCGTGGTGGCCTGCGCCTTGATCGCCGTGGCCCTGGCCGTGGCCCTGACCATCGGCCCGAAGCTGGCCCTGGCCATCGAGGGCCTGGCGCTATGAAAACTGCGAGCCCCTTCCGAGACCCGACCATGACGCCGGCGCCGCACCTGGCCGACCCGAGGCTGGCCCTGGCCGACGACGAGCGGATCGTCACTGAACTGTTCCGGGCCTGCGCGCTGCGCGAGGCCGTGCGTCCGAACGGCGACCTGCTCCGCCAGCTCGTCCTTGAGCGGATCACACCGCTGGAGCTGGAGCTGGTGGCGCGCGGGATCAGCGCCCGGAGCATCCCCGTGCCTGACCAGGCGAGCATCGACTACGCGCTCCAGGACGCGGCCATGAGGGGCGACGACCTGACCGGCCTGGGGCCGCGCATCCCGACGCCGGCGCCGAAGCGGGACGGCCGATGCTGGCCGTACCCGTGCCGCGACTACCACGGAACGCTCGACCACCTTGAGGGCTGGGACCCGTGCCGATGCGGCTGCCACGCCGCAGAGAGGAGCTGACCGTGAGCGAGCTGACGCGAGGCTGGGGCCTTGCCGAGAACGACCGACCCTGCCCGGAGTGGTGCGACCACGACGGGCCGTGCGCCGAGGCCCGGGCGGCAATCGCCCAGGCAGAGCGCGACGCGGAGGCTGCCATCGAGAGGTACTACGAGAACGGAGGCGCCGCCTGGGCGCAGATCGCCGCGGAGGACGACGAGGAGCGGGAGCGCGAGGCGCGCGACCCGTTCCTGATGTGGCTCCGCGCAGGAAGGGAGTAAGTGATGGGCTTGACGGTTGACATCTTCCGAGCCGACTACGACTCGGATCTCAACGCCTTCCACGGGCGCCGGCGCCTGGTGGTGGTGAACGTCTCCGGACCATCGGAGCCGTCCGACGACGCGCCGGCCGCGCGCCTGGAGCGAGGCCCAGGCGGGGACCTGATCCTGGTGCCCGTCCTCGAGGTGGCCGCGGCCGCGCCGAGCGGTGCGACCGAGGAGGAGCTGGAGACCCTGGGATGGGGCCCGGCCCTGATCGGCCCGATGTTCGGCGGGACGTTCGCCACGACCAGCGACAGCCGGTTCCGCGCCGCCGCCGGCACGCGCGCCGCGCTGCCGATCCACGACCGCTACGAGACCCCTGAGCAGAACGAGGTGATGAGTCGATGACGACCTACCGAGAGCGGCGCCTGGCCCGCGCCGAACGTCTCCGAGGCTGGGCCGAGACCAGGACCAGCCGGGCGACGGAGGCCCTGAACAGCCAGCCGGAGCTTCGCCACGATTGGGCCTTCATCACGCAGCCCGGGCGCATCCCGGAGCGTGACCGGATGAACCGCTCCGACGAGCGCGCCTTCCGGAGCCTGGAGAAGGCCGAGGGCATGGCCAGCCGCGCCGATGAGATCGAACGCCAGGCAAGCCACGCGATCTACTCCGGCGACCCGGACGCGGCCGAGCGGCTGCGCGAGAGGATCGCCGGCATGGAGGCCGACCGCGAGACTCGGAAGGCCGCGAACGCCGCCTACCGGAAGGCCCACCGGGTCGAGCTCTCCGCCATGACCCCGTACCAGCGCGACCAGGCGGTGCCCTGGCCGAGCTACTCGATTAGCAACCTGGGCGGGAACATTGCCCGGCTCAAGGCCCGGCTCCACAACATCGAGCACCCGCCGCGGACGACCTTCGCGGCCAGCCGGCGGGACCCGGAGGTCTGCTGGCGGGACCAGCTTGACCGCGCCGGCCACGCACCGTACCCGGGCTACCCGGACATCCTGGTCTGCCCGCCGAAGGGAGCCTGACATGGGACAGATCGCACGACTGAACGCGGCGAAGCGCCGGCACCTCCAGGAGGACGCCGTGACCCTGACGGTGAGCCTGAACTGGCTGATCCGCGTCCAGGGCACGACGGACATCGACGAGGCGACGGAGATCGTCGCTGACTACATGCGTGACCAGAGCGACCTGGCCGAGTCGCTGTCAACGGACATCGCGGACCCGGACGACACGGAGCTGACGATGATCCTCTACCCGGACGACGCGGAGGTGCCGGCCAACGACAACGTGCCCTGGAGCACCTACACCTACCACCGGACGCCACCGGCGTTCCGCCGGCGCGAGCCGGCGTGGTGCGGAGATCCTGCCCTCCACGAACCGCACTTCACCGACAGCGCGACCGAGTGCCCGGGTGTCTCCGGCGTCCGGCCGGCCGGCCCTGATCCGCGCGACCACTGGCCGATCGACCATGCGGAGGGCGAGTGATGGCCAGGTACACCTTGCCAGAGGAGGACCGCCTCCTGACGGGCCGTGAGGTCGCAGAGCTACTGCACCTCCACGTGAACACGGTGGCCCGCCTGGGCGACCGTGACGAGCTGCCCTTCTACCGCGTCTGCAAGCGCGGCGACCGCCGCTACCGACTGGCGGACGTGATGCTCTACGTGAGAAGCATCCAGCCGCGGAGGAAGCGACGATGACCCGCCTGGTCGACGACGGGCCCGAGGTCGGCGGCGAGCGCCTGCCCCTCGAGCTCTGCACCGGAGAAACGCCCGAGTGCCCTCACTATGCCTGCCCCGATGGCTGGCACCCTGGCGAGGCGCCGAACTGCTCATGCACGCCTGACTGCGCCCTGGAGGACGAGGACGATGACGGCCTGGTCCTGATCGCCGGCGTGCTCTACGACCGCGAGACGCTGGAGGAGGCGCGAGCATGACGCCGATCGAGAAGCGATGGATGACCTGGGGTGTCGTGATGGCCTTCCTGATCGGCGCCTGCCTCGGGCTGGCGACGGCCGAGTGGGTCCTGATCCCGGTGCCGCATTGATGGAGAACGACATGGACGAGCTGACGCTGTACGACGCCGCGATCGAGCTGGGGGTCAAGCCCTCCACGCTCCGGCAGCAGATCCGCAACGGCCGGCTCGCCTCCGCCGGCAAGGATCGACGCGGCGATCTCCTGGTGACGCGCGAGGAGGTCGAGCGATACCGGCGGGAGAACCTGGGCCGGCACGGCAACGGCGACCGCTCCGCGGCCGGCCGGCGCCTGGCGGAGCAGATGGCGGCGATGACGCCGGACGAGAAGCGCGCCCGGGGTCAGCGCGCCGCGGCGGCGAGGTGGGCCGGCGTCCCGCCAGAGGAGCGGAGTGCATCCGGCCGACGGGCCGCGAAGGCTCGCTGGAATGGCGGTGACAGGACGCACGAATAGGGCTTGCGCTCCTGACCCTGACGGCTATACTCGTTGTATGCACGAGACCACGAAGGAGAGCCGGATGGATGCCCTGACGATCTGCAACGGCTGTGAGGCGGAGCCGATGCTGGACAACCCCATGGGCTACGGCGCGGACTGCCTGGCCGAGACCACGAGCTGCACCCTCTGGGTTGGGCCCGAGGATCGGTGCGGCGAGCGGGCCGTAGCCTGGGACCGCGACGCGGACGAGCCCCGCTGCGAGGCCCACACCCCCGAGCACCTCTGGCGCGAGTGCGACGGCTGGGTGCCGGAGCACAAGAGCCCGCTGACCCTGGCGAAGCCGGCGACGGCGTACCAGGCATGGCTTGACCGACAGGAGCAGGCCGCATACGAGGCGGCGATCGAGCGCGACACCGCCCGCCGCTTCGCTGACTACGACGCCGGCATCATCGCCGGGGACGACCGATGACCGCGGAGCTGCGACACCTGCCGCTGGCGGACGTGATCCCGAACCCCGACCAGCCCCGCAAGAGCTTCGGCACGAAGGCCCTGGAGGAGCTGGCCGACAGCATCAAGAGCCTCGGCGTCGTTGAGCCGATCGTGGTGACGCCCCGCGAGGACGGGCGCTGGACGATCGTGGCCGGCGAGCGCCGATGGCGAGCGAGCCAGATGGCCGGCGTGGCCACGATCCCGGCGATCGTCCGCGAGGCGATGACCGAGCACGACGCGTTCGTTGTGAGCATGGTCGAGAACGTGCTCCGCCAGGACATGAACCCGATCGAGGAGGCCGAGGGCTACCAGAAGCTCCTGGACTCCGGGCTGACCGTGGACGAGCTGGCCGTGCGGCTGGGGAAGCGCGCGAGCGCGATCCGATCCGCCCTGACCCTGCTCCGCCTGGAGCCCGGCATCCGCGAGCTGGTAGCGAAGGGCCACCTGAGCGGGTGGGACGGGAGCCGCCTGGCGACGCTGACCTGGAACGGCCAGGGGCGCGCGCTGGCCGCGATCAACGCCGGCGGACTGACCGGCAACGATCGCGACCGGGTCATCGGACAGGTGTGGCGCGAGGAACACGAGCTGGCCATGTTCTCCGACGAGGACGCGCCGGTCCGGACGCGCCGCCAGGCCGATCTCCGGACGGCGATGGAGGCCGCGATGCGGGCCCTGACCCGGGCGACGGAGACCCTGGACGACACGATGCCTGACGCCCTGACGATCGAGCTAGCCGAGGCGGTGAGCCGCGCGGCCGGGCGGATCGTGAAGGTGACGCGCCAGGCGAAGGTGGCACGAGTGCTGGAGGTGGCAGGGTGAGCGCGAGGCGAGAGCTGGAGGGCTGGGCCCGGCTCCGGATGCAGAAGCTGGAGGCCGGCATCTACCCGAGCGGGATCATCGACGGCGTGCGCGTCGAGCTAGCCACCTCGCCCCGGATGTCTGTCACCTCAGCGGCCAGGCGCCAGCTCGTCAAGCCCATCCCGGCCAGGTAGCGCCGGCCGAGCGTCGGGTGCTCCTGCATCCGCCATACAGGGATCACTCGGAGGTGCTCGTCGCCGGCACTCGTCGTGACGTAGAGACTGCTCGGGGCCACGTGCTCGGTGCGCGCTGGCCGAGCGCCGGGCCGGCTGACGCCAGAAGGCCCCGGGTGAGGACGCCCGGGGCCCTTCGGTTTCCTGGGCTACGGCTGAGCGCCGAAGGTCCCTGACGTCGCGACCGGGTTGCCGAAGGCGCCGTTGTTCAGCGCGTACAGGCGGAGCGAGCAATCGGCACCGCCACCCGACCAGGATGGCGTCGGCCCGAACGTGAAGCCCGACTGGACGATCGGCGGTGTTAGGTCGGCGTACTGAGCGTAGACAACCGAGCCGGCCTCGGGCGTCGCCGGCGGATCGCCGACCGTCGTGGTTGCGTTCGCGTAGCAGTCGATCCGGACCCAATAGCCGCCGTCGGCCTTGCCGCCGTTGCGCGGCGTCCAGCTAGCCACGACCTGCTCGGTCGTGTAGCTCTGAGCGAACTGGAACGGGCCTGGGCCGGCGACGATGTCCGCGCCACCCCGCGCGCTGACCGTGACGGCCGCGGCGGCGAGTGCCACGCCCGCGAGTGCTAGGCCGAGCTTGCGCATTGCGTCCTCCCCGGAAACGAGCCGTACTTCGGCGCGGTCAGGCTACGCCATGCCGGGCATCGTCGCGATCGCGGCCTGGAGCTGGAGCTGGCCGGCGTCCGTGTCCAGGCCGGCCTCGAGCTCGACCACCTTCGTCGCGATCCGGAGGAGCGCCGCGTTCGGGGTGCGACCGGCCGGGATGACTAGGAGGATCGGCTTGTCGAGGAGGATCGCGTAGCCGGTCTCCAGGGCGATCTTCGGGTCGATCTCCTCCGGGTTGACGGTGATGACGAACATCGAACGGGCCATCTTCGGAGCCAGGTCGGTCCGAGCGTGGTCCTCCCAGCTCACGACGTCACGTAGTCGAGCGAGCCAGGCGGCAGGCCGGCGACCTCCATGAGTGGGCGACCGTACAGGGTCGGCACGCCGTTCCCCGGGTCCAGCGCGTCCGAGGCGTTGAGATCCTGCCACACGTCAGGGCTCACGGACCAGTATCCGGGAGGGACCGAGTCGGGGCCCCGGCTGACCCGCTTCAAGACAACGCGCGCCCGGTCACGGATCGCCGCGGCGATGGCGCTGATCTCCCGCTGGTCACTGATCCCGAGCGACACGGGCGGGATCGGCTCGGCCCAGATGCCGAGCTCGATCAGGGCTCCATCGGCAATCGCCGCGCGCTCCTCCGGGGACGGCCTCCAGGTCATGTAGACCTCGCCGCGCCGACGGCGCTCCGTCCAGGCGTCGCCGATGTCGGGTGCCGGCCCGAGGTAGACGAAGTTTGATGCGCGGGTCCGGACGGGGATCACTCCTCGCCCACGATCTTGACGTTGACCTGGGACCGCTCAGCGGTCGTGAACGAGACGCCGGTGCCACCGGGGATGATCGTCTTGGTGACCCGGAAGCGCCCGACGCGGACGGGCGAGCCAGGCGCCACCTCATGGACGGCGACCCGTTCTTTGACGACCTCATTCGCGGACTTGAGGAGCGGCCGGATCTCGGCGATGTCATCGAGGGCCCGGGTCCGCTTCTCCAGGGCCTGCTCCAGGACATCGTCGACGATCGTCCGCTCGTCCATGCCGAGCTGGTCGACGGGCTTGAGATCAGCGCGCGATCGCGCCATGGGATACCTCCTGATCGTGGAACGTCACCGCGACGGCGAGCGCCGCCCATTCATCGGCCGAGACCCCGTAAAGCGGGCCCGGCGTGGCCTTACGTCCGATCGCTGCCTCCTTCCCTCCGGCGCCTCCGTAACGGTCGATGAGCGCGGCCCGGACGTTGGCGTCCTTCGCCGCCGTGGTGCCGCAGAGGTGCCGCTTGATGTCCAGCCTGGCCAGGCGCTCGACCCGCGTCGGATGGAGCGCCTCCGCGAACCGGCCGGCCCACCACAACGTCTCGAACAGCTCCGCGCTCGCGGGCATGCCGCGCGGGGCGGTCCACTCGATCACGGCCACGGACGCTGACTGCCAGGGCGCCTCCGACGGCCAGCGGAACATCCGGAGGAGCTGATCGTTCTCGACGATCGCATGGTCCCGGACGCGCTGACCATCCAGAAGGACCCAGGCGCTCCTCGAGGAGCCCGGGTCGATCGCCAGGATGACCGTCATAGCGTCCGCTCGTCGATCGCCTCAGCCCAGGCCACGGCGACCGCGGCGACCTGGACAAGCTCGGCTCGCAGAGCGAGATCGCCGGCGCCGTCCGTCCCGTAGCCGGCCTCCAGGACAGCCCGGCAGACCTCACCGAACTCCTCGCCGAGGACGGCCGCACGCTTGTCGTCCCCACCGACCATGTCCGGGTCCGCACAGGACCGCCAGGCGATCCCCTGGGCGCGCTTCGTGGCGCCGATGATCTCCTGGCGCTCACGCTCCGCGTGGACGTCGACCAGGACCAGGGCCGTCGCCGGACCGACGTCGATCCTCACGGCCAGAGGCGCCCCAGGGCGAAGCCACCGACCGCCCCGATGGTGAGCCCGACCACGATGGCGAGGAGCGCGTCGGGGATCGGCGTCCCTGTCGGCTCCGGCTCGCCGGGGAAGGCGCCGTAGTCGAGATCGTGATCCGTAACGCTGACCGCGATCGCCAGGCACCGGGAGCAGAGATCGCCCAGGCCGAGCGGGTCCTCCGTCCAGGAGCACGTCGGGGAGCAGGGGCGATCGTCCGTGCACCCGCACGTCCGACAGTGGCGCTCGGAGATCGTGAGCGGGTCCGCGATGCTGCCGATCATGGCTTCTCCTCGACGAGCAGGCGATCGACGATGGCCCTGGGCAGGCCGAGCGCCCAGGCGATGTCGCCGGCGCGGAGGCCGAGGCGCCGAAGCGCGAGAGCCCGGTCCCTCACGACGGGACGAACCTCAGCATGTCCATGATCCGGTCGAACTCCTGGATCGCCCAGGCGAACAGCACGATCAGCACGAGCACCGCCAGGGCCAGGAGGATCGGGACGGCCCTCATCGTCGGTCCTGCGGGTTGACCCAGGCCATCCGGACGGTCTCGTAGACATCGCGCTCCTCCGGCGTGGCGATGATCCGGCAGGAGTCAGGGCACCCGAAGCCCATGCCGCCGGTGTGAAGCGCCCCGTCCGCGACGTGGAAGCCGCGAGGGCGAACGTCCTGGACGAAGCGGTGCGAGTAGCTCGCCGGCCCCGTCCGGATCAGGTGGATGACGCCGAACTGCGCCGGCGGCTTGACCGAGAACAGGTCGACCTGGAGCCCGGTCGGGATGTGGAGCAGCTTGGCGTAGCGGTCACCCCGCTTCGGGTCGGTCGGGTGGACCATGAGCCGACCGTCCGCGAGCATGACGTCCAGCGCCTCCGAGACCTCGTCGACCTCAAGCTCCCGGACGTCGAACAGCCCGTCCGGAACGGTCTCGTGCCGCACCTTCGAGAGGACGACGAGCTCGACGTCGCCGGCGTCGTCCGCGCCACGTCGAACGGAGCCCGCGATCTCGATCCGCTCGCAGGCCGGGGCGAGAGCGGAGACCAGGGCGTCCGCGACGGCCCTGGCCTCCTGGTACGGAACCCGCGTCCCGGTGGACATCCGGTCAGTCGAGGACCAGCTCGTCCAGGATCTCCGCGTCCGCGGCCGGCGCGACGGCCTTGCCCCGGAACTCGTTGACGGTGCTATTCAGCCCCGACAGGTGCCGGATGACGGCCGCGCCGACCGCCTGAGCGTTCGCCGGCAGCGGGATCTCGATCTCCTCGCTCGCCACCGTCGACGCCGAGCTGTACGGTTCCGTCGACTTCTCCTGGATCGCCAGCTCGATCTTGAGCACTCGTGTCATCGCCTTCGCCACGATCGTCCTCCTCCGGCGCCACGGTGGGCGCGCTCTGTCCGGTCAGTTCCTGGAGCGCGCGTTGGGCCCGCGCCCGCCGCTCCTCCACTCGGATCACGAGAGCGGCTGCCACGGCCTGGCGGTCCTGGGCCACCTTGACCGCCTTCTCCGCGGCCATGAGCTGGGCCTGGGCCTGGGCGACACCCCGCGACGCGCTGGCCAGCTCATCGTGGAGCGCCTGCTCCGCGGTCCGCTTGCTCACTTGTCCGTCCGCTCGGCGTTGACGCTGGACGTCAGGCCGAGGGTGAACTCGAGGGCGTTGGCGATGACCCGCTCCAGCTCCTCGTTGGTCGGCACCGCGACAGGCACCGGGCTCGGATCAGGCGTGCCGAGCGCCTCGAGCGACTGCTGCCGGGCCACGATCTTCACGGCCCAGGATGCGACGATGGGGTCCATTCGGTCCTCCTCAGACCAGCGAGTGACGACCCCCGACCAGACAGCCGGCGGGTCCAGGGCGGCGACGCTCAGTCACGAGCGGCTCGCCGAGGGGCTGGAGTCCCGGTCCGACCGTGGGGTCGGGGGTCACAACGACCGACGTTCTCACGCCGGCATTCCCACCTGGACAGAGCCGTCGCGTCCGGGCGGCTCCTCTCCATATTGGGCGAGGTAACGGAGGCGGCGCTGCTCGCGCCAGGGGAGTGCATGGAAGCGGGCGGTCGCCGCGTCAACGATCGAGTCGCCGTCAAAGGCGAACTCGCGGAAGGCACGGGCATAGCCGAGCAGGACGTCGAGCGGGTAGTCGCACCACTCGCACGGTCGGGGATGGCCGGAGTCGATGGCCGACTGGAGGCTGGTGACCGGAGCCTGGGTCCGGGCCAGGATGCACCGCGCCACGGCCACGGCTGCCGCCGGATCAGAGACGGGTGGGGTCGCCAGAGCCATCGGTGCGCCTCCTAACCTGTTGCCCGCGGACGATGCCCGCTATCTTGCGCCGTCGGGTCCGCGTCCGCAACCCAGGACTCGAACCTGCGTCGCTCCTCAGCGTCTCGGGCCTGACGGATGGACCGGGCCCGCTCTCGCTCCTCCGCTCGCTCCTGCTTCTCGACGACTGGCGCCGGCGTGATCGGGCGGAGCATCCGGTTCGCTGGCAGGACGATCGCCGCGGCGTCTGGGTGATCGGCCGCTGCCGCCACTCGTCGGAAGGCTGCCAGCGTCCGGTCCATGCCGAAGTCACTGACCAGGGCCAGCGCCTGCTCCGCGAGCCGGCCGTAGGGGCTCGCCACGGACACCGCCCGGCCCGTCAGCTCGTCAAGGACGGTCCGCACCTGGGCCCAGGCGTCGAGGTCGACGCGCGCGTCTCCATTGGAGGGAGCTACGTGAGAACTAGAGAGAGAGTAAGAGGGTGTCACGGTGTCACGGCGTGACGGTTGAACGGGAATGGGGGTGTCCAAGGCGGGTGAGTCGTCGCGAACTGTCACACGCCCTGCCCGGTGTCGGCGCTGTCGTTCGGCCGCGGTCAGGTCCGGTTTCATGCCCTGATAGGTGGGCCAGCCGACGAGCTCGACCCGGCCTCCGCGACGAACGTGTAGGTCGCTCTTGGCGATGAGGAAGGCAGTCAGATCGACTCCCGTGGACCCCTGGACGAGCCGGTCGAGGATGCTCGCCACCTCGTCCCGGTTGCGCCATTCGCCGCCGGCCTCCGAGGCGAGCGCCACGAGCAGCGCGAAGGCCCGGAACTCCGGGTCCGAGTAGCCCACCTTGTCGAGCGCGACGGAGGCGTACCACTTCGCCCACCGACCCCGGGGCCGCTTCATCGGACCGACATCGACATCGAACCCTCGGCAATGGGGGTGTGGACACGGACGGGGCGCTGCCGAGTGCCCGGTCCCCGGCGGCGCGGATCTCGGAGACTAGATCGCGGCGTCCGGCTCCGCAAGCCCCTTGTCGACAGCCTCCGCGATCCGCTGTCGATAGGTCGCCCAGACGGTCGGATAGATCGTGGACAACCAGAGCCGGCTGAACGCGCGACCGCGATCGGACGTCGCGAGCCCGCCGTGATGGGCGCCGTGGCAGGCCACGACCAGGTGAGCCTCATCGTCGGGCGCCTTGATCGCCATGGCCGGCTCCTCCTTGATGTGGTCGAGCTCGACCGCCCGCCGGCGATGGAGATCCCGGACACTGCCGCGGAGCCGCCACCACGCGATCGGCTCCCCGTACATGTCCCGGCAGAAGTGGTCCGTGAGACCGCGCACGATCGAGACCCCGATCCGGATGATCGGCCCGACGTCCGCGTAGATGCACCGGCCGTCGCGGGACAGGACGCGCTCGATGACCGCCGGCCAGCCGTCGATCTGGGCGACCAGGATGCCCGGCGCCGGCCGCTCGATGCTTGAGCCGACAAGCTCCTCATCCGGGCAGACGTGCCACGGGTCCGAGTGGTCATGCTCCGTCACGGCAGGGCCTCGAGATCGGAGGAGAACTCCCAGCTCTCGCCGGCTCGCGGCCGACGGATGCGCGCCATCCTGGCGCTGCCGCCCGACGGGGTGGGGACGATCTCCAGGGCGACGACCTCCGCGGTCGAGCCGCTATGCCGGCCCGAGACGACCCGGACGGTCTGGCCGACCGCGATGGTGCCTGGCGCCCGGGTCGCCGGCGGGGCCTCCCCGAAGCGTCCCTCTACTTCGCCGGCCACGAGAGGATGAGCTTGCCCTGGCCGTCCAGAAGCCGGTGCACCTGGGCCGCGTTCGGTTCCGCGAGGTGGCCGGCGCGGAGGTTGCAGGCGACGTTGCCGCCCTCATCGTCGAGCCCC
>Ga0114129_10002762_pt1 | contig 24456 bp, 22 predicted proteins | sample RhiMetdeltSRZDD1_FD_80071 | JGI IMG/M metagenome (GOLD analysis project Ga0114129, IMG submission 80071) | Populus rhizosphere microbial communities from Tennessee, USA - Rhizosphere MetaG P. deltoides SRZDD1 (version 2) (version 2) | ecosystem: Host-associated > Plants > Roots > Rhizosphere >...
CCTCGCAAGTCTTTCTTCGCTCGTTTCGTGGACGCGCTTAAGGAATCGCGACGCCTGGAGGCTCGCCGATTCATTGAAAGGCACGCGGACCTGTTGCCACCAGATCAATCCTGAAGCTTAGAGTACGGAAATCCCGACCGTCATCAGTCCCATGACTTCATATTCGGATTGACGGTGGCAAACGAGGCGAACGTGAGTGAAACCCTGTGGGATAATCCGTGGTTTTTTGCAGCCGGTAAGGCCGCGGTCGAGCCGTCGCTGCACTGTCCGATCACCGGCTATCCCTGCGAGGGCGATCTTTCCCATCTTTGCAAGGACTATGGATGCGCCCGAAAGGGCGGCCTGTCGCCACGTTCGGACGAAAACTAGTCTCTCTAGGGCTTGAGATCGCCGCGAAGATTCGCGTGGCGGCGGATAATTCTATCAGACTCGCATCGTCTCGATTCCCCATCGCAGGCATGAACCGCGCAATGAACTCCTTCGAAGTTTCGTTGATCGCGCGGGCAAAAGAACCGGCTGCGCGGGCAAGGAATGCTCGTTGACGGTCATTTGGACATGGATTGGGGGGCTGCAATACGTTGCAAATCGGCAAGCGTGAATATTCATTGCCAATCGATGGTAGCGAGGTGTGTTTGCTTACGATCATACATCCGGCACGCGCGAGATTTGGTATTGCGGCTTCCGGACGCGTTGACCTCAACTGATGCGAGGCGATTTACAGCAAATAGATGATCAACGAGAGGTGATCTGGCGGAGGAAAATTTTACGGCAGAACGAGAGCAGATGTTTCTGCCGAAAGTTTTTCTTTCTCTGATTTATTTCGGGCCAACGATTTTTTGCCGCTGCTCACCGAGCTTGTCGATGCCAAGCGTGACTACGTCGCCCGCTTTGAGAAATACCGGCGCGGGCTTCATGCCAAGGCCGACGCCGGGTGGCGTGCCGGTGATGATAATGTCGCCGGGCTCCATCACGAAGAACTGCGAGCAATACCAGACCAGGTGCTCGCAGCCGAAGATCATGGTCTTGGTGTTTCCCCGCTGCCGCTTCTCGCCGTTGACGTCGAGCCACATGTCCAAATTCTGCGGATCCTTGATTTCGTCCTTGGTGACGAACCATGGCCCAATCGGCCCAAAGGTCTCGCAGCCTTTGCCCTTATTCCACTGGCCACCGCTTCGCTCGATCTGGAAGACGCGTTCGGATACATCGTTGCTAAGGAAATAGCCCGCGATGGCGTCTTTTGCCTTGTCCTGCGTGAGATAGCGAGCTCGCTTTCCGATCACGATGCCAAGCTCGACCTCCCAGTCAAGCTTGCTGGAGTCGCGCGGGATGATGGTGTCGTCATTCGGTCCGCAAATGCATGTCGGGGCCTTGTTGAAGATGATCGGCTCCTTCGGGATCGGCATACCGGCTTCCGCCGCGTGGTCGGAATAGTTCAGCCCGATGGCGATGAAGTTACGCACTTTGCCGATGCAAGGCCCAAGCCGGGGTTTGCCGGAAACGGGTTTCATCCGCTTGAGGTTTGCTCTTTTGATTTTGGCAAGGCCGCCCAAGACGAGCATGGCGCCGTCGATGTCCTCCACGATGCGTGACAGGTCGCGAACCTTGCCGTCCTCACCGATGATGCCTGGTTTCTCGCGGCCGGGCGCGCCGTAGCGGACAAGCTTCATTTTTAGCGTTCTCCTCGAGCGTTCTGTTTGGAACGGTTGCAGACGGATCGGCAGCCATCATGCATGGCCGGGGGCAGGGGGCAACCCTGTCGCGGGCAAGGCGAGAAGGCGGTGTGCTCTCCAGCGTGATTTGTGCGGACTCGCAATGGATCGTTCGCGGCAGCTTATACCCTCGTGCTTTGATGATTAATGCGCGGTTCAAAAAGGCCTTAAGCAACGAAACGCGGGTTACTGCGGTGCAGCAGCGATCTGTGTCATGGACGCAACAGGCAGGCGATTTTTGCGTAAGACCGCTCAAACTCAGGGAATTTTGCGGTTGTGGCTATTGTCGACTCCGCAACCTCCGGTCACGATGACGCAAGCGGGAAGAGCGCGAACGGACTTGGGGACAGCATGTCAATTCGGGGATTGGCCGGCGTCTTGCGCGCGGGAAGCGCGCTCGGACTTTTGGTCGTAGCAACAGCTCAGGCAAATGCCGGCGGCTTCGCGCTCCGCGAGCAAAGCACGTATGGGCAGGGAACATCGTTCGCCGGTATTGCAGCCGGCGGCGCTTTGTCGTCGATGTTCTGGAATCCGGCAACAATGACGCAATTTGCGGATAAAGGCATCGAAGTCGGGGCGTCGGCGATCTTCCCCTTTGCCAACAACACTCCCATCGCGGGTACACTCGTAGGACCTCCATTTAACTTTGGTGGCACCACCGACACGGGTTCGGATGCCTTGGTCCCGAATTCCTATTTCACCTACCAATTCAACTCGAACCTGTGGCTCGGGCTGGCCGTGAACTCGCCGTTCGGTCTCACCGCGCATTTCCCGGACCTTTGGGCTGGACGCAACTACGGAGCGAATATCAGCAAACTGACGACCTACAATGCAGCGCCGAGTTTAGCTTACCGGTTCAACGATTGGATCAGCGTTGGCATCGGCGCGCAAATCCAGTTCGCCAGGGTTACGCTCAACCAAGGTCTTCTTGTGCCTACCCAGCAAGGCGTTTTTTTCCCCGATGCGACGCTCCATGGTGACGATTGGGCTTTCGGTCTTACCGCGGGTGTCACCATCACGCCCACACCGACGACTACCATTGGGATCGGTTACCGGTCGGGCCTCAATCAAAAAATCGACGGCAGCTTGGTGCTGACTAGCGTCCTCGGGCCTTTTAGCAATGGCTCGGTTCACACAACGGTCGATCTTCCTGACGTGGTCTCTCTTGGAGTGCGACAGCGTGTAACTCCGCAGCTGACACTGCTTGGCACCGCCGAATGGTCGAATTGGAGCCGGATCGGAACTTCAAACATTCTACAGGCTTCGGGCGCGCCCGCTCTCATCAACGGAAATCCGGTCAAGATTCCGTTTGAGTACAGGGACGGCTGGTTCTTCTCAGGCGGCGCGGAGTATCAGTGGAGCGATCGGCTCACGTTGCGCAGCGGGGTTGCCTACGAAATTTCTCCGGTAACCGATCAGGTTCGTATACCACTCGTTCCTGACAATAATCGGGTCTGGGCTTCAATCGGCGCGAGCTGGCAAGTCTGGAAAGGCTTCTCTTTTGATCTGGCCTATTCGCATATCTGGGTGAAGGATCCTTCGATCAACGTTTCGTTAGCATCCGGCAATCCACAATTTACCGGAGTCACATATATCGGCGACAGCAAGGCACATGTCGACATATTGTCGCTCGCGCTCGTGTTTCGCTGGGGCGCACCGGAGCCGGCACCGAGGCCGATCGTCACCAAGTAATCTGCGGGGGCGAGGGATGGTGGGGCGCAAAGGCCGGCAGCAATGCCGGCCTTTGCATATCAGAATGCGCCGTTGAATGTGCCGCCGTCGATCAACAGGTTCTGCCCGGTGATGTAGCCGGCATGCACGGAGCAAAGAAATGCGCATGCCGCACCGAATTCGTCCGGGTTGCCAAAACGCCTGGCTGGAATCGTCGCCATGCGCTCGGCGGCGACCTCGCTCGCGCTTTTGCCTTTTTGCTCGGCAGTCTTGCTCAACGTGCCACGCAACCGGTCGGTATCGAAGGCGCCGGGTAAGATATTGTTGATGGTGACGTTCTTGTCCGCCACCGTGCGCGCGACACCCGCGAGGAATGCGGTCAAGCCGGCACGCGCACCCGACGACAGGTCTAGGCCGGCCAAGGGCATCTTCACCGAACTGGATGTGATATTCACGATCCGGCCGAACTTTCGTTCGCACATCGGGTTGATCACTTTCTGGATCAATTCAATCGCGACGGCCATGTTTGCGATAACCCCGTCAATGATCTGTTGCCGCGTGAGCTCGCGGAAATCGCGCATGGGCGGGCCGCCATTGTTGTTGACCAGGATGTCAGGCTGCGGACAGGCGGCGAGCAGAACCTTCTGACCTTCGGGCGTCGCCACGTCGGCGGCAACCGGAATCACCTTCACGCCCGCGACGCTTGAGAGCTCGGCGGCGGTAATTTCCAGCTTCTTGGCGTCACGTCCATTGATGACAACTTCGCACCCGGCTTCCGCCAGGGCCCGCGCACAGGCTTTGCCAAGCCCGCGGCTCGATGCGCAAACAATGGCCTTCCGGCCGGCAATTCCGAGATTCATGATTTCTCCCTTGTGTCGGGCGAGTATTCGAGCCCGACACAGGGCCTCAAGAGGACGCACAGGTCAAGCCGGTGAGAGGCGAGTGTCGCCGTTCTGTAGCAATCGATTGATATCCGGTCGGCCGGAACGGTCCATTGATTCGGGGGAACGATGTTGCGCGATCCTGATAGCCACGTGGTGCAACAAGCCTATGCGCGGTGGGCACCGGTCTATGATGCGTTGTGCGGTCCTGTTTTCTTGAACGGTCGGCGCGCCGCTGCCACGGCCGCACGAAATGTTGGCGGGCGCATCCTCGAAATCGGCGTTGGCACCGGGCTGTCGTTCGAGGACTACGATGCGACGACAGAGATTGTCGGCATCGATATTTCCGAGCCGATGATCGCGCGCGCCCGGGAGCGGATCAAAGGCGGACGCTATCCATTCGTTAAGGAATTGGCGGTGATGGACGCGCACGAACTGGCCTTCAAAGATGGCTCATTCGATTGCGCGGTCGGCCAATTCGTGATCACTCTGGTTGAAGATCCGGAACGCGTGCTATCGGAATGCGCGCGCGTGGTTCGGCCCGGTGGTCAAATCATCCTCGTCAATCATCTGTATTCAGAACGTGGCTTGATTGCCGCGGTCGAACGCTTGCTGGCGCAGCGGGCGCGCAAGCTGGGCCTACGCCCGGAATTCCCCTTTCAGCGGCTGGCAGCCTGGGCGCAGACCCACGGCGGAGCCGACCTGATCGAGCGGCGGAAGATCAAGCCTTTCGGTGCCTACACGCTCGTTCGTTTTCGCCGCGCCGGTGCGCACGGCCCACCGCGGGCACTCGAAAAGGTGTGAAATAGGTAAACAACGCTGTCACATAACTGAAACAGGTCGTTGGTATATGTCCCGCATGATCATTACGCTGGGGATCGTCGGGTTGTGACGGACAGCGCCACGCGACGGTTTCGCTCGCTTTTCATTTCCGATGTGCACCTGGGTACGCGCGGCTGTCAGGCTGACAAGCTTCTGGACTTTCTGCGTCATCACGAAGCCGAAACGATTTATCTGGTCGGCGACATCGTCGATGGCTGGGCGCTGCGCTCGTCCTGGTACTGGCCGCAGATGCATAACGACGTGGTGCAAAAGATATTGCGCCAGGCACGCAAAGGTGCACGCGTTATCTACATTCCAGGGAATCACGATGAGTTTCTGCGCGGCTATTACGGCACGCATTTCGGCGGCATCGAAGTCTTGGAGAGTGCCGTTCACGATGGCCTCGATGGACGACGTTACCTGGTCGTCCACGGCGACATATTCGACCTTGTCGTGACACAGGCGCGCTGGCTCGCGCTTCTCGGCGACAAGGCCTATGAATTCGCGCTCACGGCTAACCGGATTTTCAACGCGTTCCGCCGCGTGCTAGGCGCGCCATACTGGTCGCTTTCGAAATGGGCCAAGCTCAAAGTCAAGAACGCGGTCAATTATATCGGCGCATTCGAGAAAGCCCTCACAGCCGAGGCGAAGCGCCACCAGGCCGATGGCGTGATCTGCGGCCACATTCACACCCCGGCGATGCACCACGATTATGGGCTGCGTTACATTAACTGCGGCGACTGGGTGGAAAGCTGCACGGCGGTGGGTGAGGGGCACGATGGCCGCTTCGAAATCATCACCTGGACGCATACGGGCCGTGACGTCGAGCCCGCGATATCGCTGCCGTCACCGGCAAAAGCGGCATGAGAATGCGCTTCGGCAAATTGCGATCATCCCCAAGCATCCGGGGATCCATCCCTTTACTTAAAAGAAATGGATTCCTGCGCGCGCGGGAATGAGCGGTTTCGAATGAAAATCCTCGTCGCGACCGACGCTTGGCATCCGCAGGTCAATGGCGTCGTGCGAACCCTTAGCCACGTCGCGCGCGAAGCAAGCGCGCTCGGCGTCAAGCTTGAGTTGCTCAGTCCGGACCAGTTCCGCACTTTGCCGATTCCGAGCTATCCGGAAATCCGTCTTGCGCTGGCCGGCGTGCGAAGCGTCGAGCGCCGGCTTGAGCAAACCCAGCCAAATGCGATTCACATCGCTACCGAAGGGCCTCTCGGCCATACCTTGCGGAAGATTTGTTTGCGGAGGGGCTGGCCGTTCACGACCAGTTTCCACACGCGCTTTCCAGACTATCTTGCCGAACGGCTGCCGCTCCCGGAATGCTGGACGAAGGAGATGACATGGACCTGGCTGCGTCGTTTCCACGCGCCGGGGGCCGCCGTGCTTGCCGCGACGCCCACGCTTTCCTCCGAGCTCAAAACGCGCGGCTTCAAGAACGTCAAGCTATGGCCGCGTGGCGTCGACGCCGACTTGTTTTGCCCGCGTTCGCAAAGCGACCTGCGCTTGTCGCGGCCGATTTTCCTGACCGTGGGGAGGCTGGCGGTAGAGAAGAATCTGGAAGCGTTCTTGAAGCTCGATCTGCCGGGCACCAAGGTTGTCGTTGGAGACGGCCCGGCGCGGAACGCTTTCACGCGAAAATTTCCTGATGCCGTATTCCTAGGACCGATGCACGGCCAGGCTCTGGCCGAAATCTACTCCACTGCTGACGTGTTTGTCTTTCCCAGCCGCACCGACACTTTCGGTCTGGTGTTGCTGGAAGCGCTGGCAAGCGGCGTGCCGGTCGCTGCATTCCCTGCCACCGCGCCGAGGGATGTTATTGGCGAAGCACCGGTCGGCGTTCTCGACGACGATTTGCGGCGCGCATGTCTCGACGCACTCAATTACTCGCGGGATGAATGCCGCGACTTCGCGCTTGGCATGACCTGGGCCAAGAGCGCGCGGATATTCCTCGACCATGTGACAGAAGCGGCTCGCTGCGGAGACAGGGTCACAGCTCTTGGCACCGGCCTGTCCGTGAACGTAACGGCTGCGACAGAACTCTGAACTCCCGCGCGGGTCACACGCCAAAGCCGTGCATGACAGGACGCCTGCATCCGAGGTACCTTTCGGATCATGGGCGCTGTAGACAATACCATTCTACCAACCGCGACCGATATCGAAGCGGCAAGGAAACGCCTCGCTGGCGTTGCGGTAAGGACACCGTTGGTCAATTTCCCTGTGCTTGATGACGCGGTCGGCGCGCGCGTCTTCTTGAAGGCAGAAACTCTGCAGCGGACCGGTTCATTCAAGTTCCGCGGGGCGTACAACAAGATTTTTTCAATTCCGGCCGATCGACACGCCGCAGGTGTGGTCGCCTATTCGAGCGGCAACCATGCGCAGGGCGTGGCGGCTGCAGCGCGCCTGCTCGGGATGCGCGCGACAATCGTTATGCCGGCCGATGCGCCGAAGGCAAAACGCGAACGGACGCTTGCGCTCGGTGCCGAGGTCGTTCCCTACGACCGCAATAATGAGGATCGCGCGGCAATCGCTGAGAAAATTGTGGAGGACCGGGGGGCTACTCTGGTGCCGCCCTACGACGATGCGCTGATCATTGCAGGTCAGGGCACCATCGGGGCCGAAATCGTCGAGGATCTGGCGTTGCTTGCGCTTAAGCCGGAGGTGGTTGTGGTGGGCGCCTCTGGGGGCGGTCTGGCCGCAGGCATTTCACTCGGCGTGAAGGCAAAGGTGCCATCTGCGAAGCTCTACGTTGTCGAGCCGGAAGGCTTTGACGATACGCTGCGCTCCTTCGCCAGTGGAAAGCGCGAAGCAAACGCGCGCATGAGCGGCACGATCTGCGATGCCCTTATGAGCAACACGCCGGGTGAACTGACCTTTCCGATTAACCGTGAGCTGATTGGGCAGGGCACGACCGTAAACGATGCCGAAGTTGGATACGCAGTCCGGTTTGCGTTCAGGGAGCTTAAGCTCGTCGTCGAACCGGGCGGAGCCATTGGGCTTGCCGCATTGCTCGCTGGCAAGTTCAAAGTCGACGGCAAGATCGTCGTTGCTATCCTGTCCGGCGCCAACGTGGATGTAGATCTGTTCGACCGCCTGATCGCCGGCTGATGCAAGGTCTCAGTTAAACAACGCGAGGCGCTCTTCTTCGCTTAAGGCCTTGATGGATTGAAGCGGATCGGCTGATGGAGCCAACCGGGATCCTGGCTGACTGTCCGCGGCTCGTCGACGCTCGGGGCGGCTGAGTCTGGCGAATAATTCTCGTTCGTCGCAATTGGTTTCGCCCGCGGTTCGATAAATGCCACCTCCTCAATGATGGCTTCGCTTCGAACCAGAGCGATTGGCGAAGGCTGTGGAGCGGCGGGAGTGGGAATAGGCAATTCCGGCTGCTCGGGTACCGGCACCACGGCGAGATGCGCCCGTTCGCTACCCTCAACAACCTCATCGTCCGGTTCCGATATGGGCGGAATGTCGGCTTTTGGAACCGGCTGCCTGTCCAGCGAAGAGAGGATGTTTGAGATGCGCTGTTCGACCAGCATGGCGAGCTCCGTGAACTTTGCCGCCTTGATGGCAAGCACGCTTGCGTCAAGCTCGGTCTGTATTGCGTTGATCTCGACGAGCAGTGAGCGCAGCTCCCGCTTGAGTGTTTCGGATTGTCCTGCCGCAGTGCCCGGCAGCAGCGACTGCAGCTTGTCGATCGCCGCGAGCAATTTTTCGCCGTGAGCTTCCCGATTTCGCCTGGCATATTCAGCGAGGAAGTCTCGCCCGCGCGCGCTCGCTGAGAGCGCTCCGTAGAACGCCTGGTAATTGCGCTCGCTTGGCACACCAGACAGCGGGCCGGCGCGGGCAGTCATCTCGCTCGGCATGTGCAATCCTCGACGTTTACGCTTATCAATTATCGCGTTGATTCGGCCAGTATATTTCCGCCCGGCGGCCGTTTGCAGGCGCAGGTCAACGCGATGCGGCAATATCCGACCCGGGCTGAGGCGGGGCAATGCGGCCTGTTGTTCGAATGTCTTGGGGGTTCATACCGCGGTTGGCAACTCTGTATGCCGCCCTGTTCCTGCTGTCCGGCGTCCAGATGCCGTTCTTTCCGATCTGGCTTCAGGCCAAGAATGTGGACGCGAAGGTGATCGGCATCATCCTCGCCGTGCCAATGATCGCCCGGGTGCTCGCAATTCCGCTTGTTACACGTGAGGCTGACCGACGCGATGCTGTTCGCGACGCGTTGGTTATCGCGAGTCTTGCAAGCGTGGCGGGGTACGTGCTCGTCGGGCTTTCAGGCGGCGGCACGGCGATCCTGATCACCTACACCCTAACGGCGCTCTTCTCGACGCCATTGATGCCGCTTGCTGAAACCTACGCGCTCAACGGGCTTCTCGCGCTCGGTCGCGCCTACGGACCTGTGAGGCTGTGGGGTTCGCTTGCTTTCATCGTCGGCAATTTCGCCGCAGGCTTTGCCGCCGATGAAATTCCGGCGCGGCATCTGATTTGGCTCATGGTTGCGGGAAGTGCGCTGATAGGTGTTGCTGCCTGGCAGTTGGTACCCCTCGCAGGGAATCCGCCGCAGCAAAAAACCGAAGCGCCTCAACGGCACGGACCGCTATGGGACCATGCTTTCGTCGCGGTGCTTGCCGGCGCGAGCCTTATCCAGGCGAGTCATGCCCTGTTCTACGGGTTTTCCGCTGTTCAATGGCACGGTGCCGGTCTTGATGGCACCTTCATCGCCGCGCTGTGGGCCCTTGGTGTCGCCGCCGAGATCGCATTGTTCGCAGTGCAAGGGCGGCTGCCGCCATTCATTACGCCCACGGCGATGCTGATGATCGGCGCCTTCGCCGGCACGTTGCGCTGGCTGAGCATGGCGCTCGATCCTCCGGCTCTCGTGCTGCCCTGGCTGCAAATACTGCATGCATTGTCGTTCGGGGCGACTCATCTGGGAGCGCTGATGTTTCTTGCGCAGCATGCGCCGACGGGTAAGGCAGCGACGGCGCAGGGTCATCTTGCGATTGCCGCCGGCCTGGCAATGGCCGTGGCAACGGGCATTTCAGGCGTGCTTTTTGCCGATTTTGGCAGCGGCGCCTATATCGCGATGGCGCTAGCGGCGGTCGCTGGCGGCGCTTGCGGATTCGTAGCGCACCGGATTCGGCGTGAGTCGGCGCGCTGACCGCACCTGCTCGCGACCGTCGCGATCGCAGCTTGCCACGATGCCGTTGAGGTCCTGGCCTTGCATGAAGATCATCTTGCGGGAGAGACCGCCGTGCTGGCTGATCCACCGCCGAACCGAAGCTGGGTAAATGCTCCACAAAGCTTGTGTGCCCAGTGGACTTGTCACGGGTCTTCCATCGCGATCCGGCATCCAGGCCGCGTGAAAGCCGAAGCGCGCCCGCTGCGTGGCGCAGATACGCTCGCGCGGAACGACGCCGAGCACCAGCGTACAAGCGGACAAGCAATTTCCGTCAACGACGACACGGTCGCCCGATGAGCGCACCGTTGCGAACGCTTCCAGATAGCGACCGATCTGACCGCCGCGGTCCTCTGAGATCCGCATGGTCGCGGACGCCGATGTCATGCTGAGCGCCAAAGCGGCGGCGCCGAAAACCAGGCCCCGAATTTTCATTTCCCCGTCCCGTTATCGTCGCCCCTACCTAGGCGGCGGAGCGATCTTAGAATCAAGTCTATGCCAACCCGGGCGCCGACGGGAAGCTTTGATTTTCAAAAACAATCGAAGAACGTTAAGCCCATGGCACATTTCATGAACGAAATCAGGCGGCGTGCTGGCGCGAGGATGTTTTTGCACTGTAGAGAGCGGCAGGGCGGAGCGGGACCGCCTGGTGAGTTCCACGGCCTGACCCTCAGCCCCAAAGCACGGGCGAGGGCGGAAATACCATGCTGTCTGCGTAACGCAGGCCATTGGGGCGATCTCGGCTGAGCAGGAGCGGCCCGTCGAGGTCGATAAACCGTGCTTGTTGCGCAATCAAGATGGCCGGCGCCATCGAAAGCGAAGTGGCGACCATGCACCCAACCATGATGGTGAACCCTTGCCGCCGAGCCTCGGCTACCATCGCGAGGGCTTCGGTCAATCCGCCGGCCTTGTCGAGCTTGATGTTAACGGCATCGTACCGGCCGGAGAGGGCGGATAGCGAGGACCGGTCGTGCACGCTCTCGTCCGCGCATACGGGTATGGGCCGCCGCATGTGCGCGAGGGCCTGATCCTGTCCCTCAGGCAACGGTTGCTCGATCAGAACAACGCCTGCCTCGGCACACGCCGCGACATGGGCCGCAACATTGGACTCATTCCAGCCCTCGTTAGCATCGACGATAAGGGCCGCCTGCGGCGCAGCGGCGCGAACCGCGGCAATGCGCGCGCTGTCGCCCTCGGCGCCCAGTTTGATCTTAAGCAGAGAGCGGCCGGCTGCTCCTTTCGCCGTTTCTGCCATTGCCTCCGGAGCGGCAAGGGAAATCGTGTAAGCGGTCGTCAGCGCGAGCGGAGCAGGGATTTCGGCAAGTTCATGTACCGGCCGCTTGGTGCGCTTTGCCTCCAAATCCCAAAATGCGCAATCAAGCGCATTGCGTGCCGCGCCCGGTGGCATTGCTGTCTGCAAACCCCTGCGATCGATGCCCGCTCCAAGCTGCGGCCGCATGGCTTCGATTTGAGCCCTGACGCTGTCCACGCTCTCGCCATACCGCGCATAGGGGACGCACTCGCCGCGGCCACGTGCGACACCATCGCTGAGTTCCGCAACAACGGTTAGTGCTTCGGTTTTGCTGCCTCGGCTGATGGCAAAGGAGCCGGCGATGGGCCAGCGCTCAACTGCAAGCGCAAGGGTCAACGGCGGGCTCACCGGGCAATCCGGAAATCCAGTAGCGCAGCCACAATTTCACCGTCCGCGATATCCGGCGAAGGTCAGTCGAATCGCCCTGCGGCGTGCGCAAGCATGGTGTAAACCTTGCCGGTCTCCGAGGTGAGATAGGTCCGTGCTACCACCTGGCCGCGATCGTCGCGAGACACTTCGTCGAGCAAACGCTCGAACTCGGTGATGTAACGATCCACCGTTTGCTTGAATTCGCGATCCGCCCGGTATTTCTTACGAATATCGTCGAACGCCTGCTGGCCCTGCAAGGTATAGAGCCGCCGCGTAAAGACGTTGCGCTCTCCGCGCTTGTAACGATCCCACAGGTCCGCGGCGGCGTCATGATCTATCATTCGCGCGATATCGACTGACAACGAGTCGAGCGATTCGATGGTATGCCTCGGGGTTCGCTCGCTTGCCCGGGAAGAAGCAGGCTCTCGTGCGCTGTCGCGCGCCGGCTCCCGCAGTGGTTCGCGCTGCGGACTGCCCTCATCGCGTGAGGCGCGATTGAGCAGATCGGTCAACCAGCCACGGCCGGGCGTCATTGGAGCAGGGGTGAGGGAGGGCGCATCCGAATTCCGGCGCAGCGGAAAACCGCTTGATTCGGGGCGTTGCGCGGGACGCGACGGGACTTCACTGCGCGGAGGAATTTCGCCGCGAGGCGGCCCCTCGTCGCGCGCAGGGGCTTCATTGCGCGGGGGCGCATCGCTGCGGGTCGTAACGTCATTGCGGCCGCCGACTACAGCGAGCGTCGGGCGCACGGGCTCGACCGCATCGAGATTTCGTCCATGGCGGGCGACAATGCGGTTAAGTTCGGCCAACGCCTCGATCTGGTCCACGATGACACGACGCATCTGCGAAGCGCTTTCAGCCGCTTCTTGCGGCAGTTCGAACACTCCGCGCCGCAGTTCGCTGCGCGTGGATTCAAGTTCGCGATGCATTTCCGCGGCCATCTGCTTCATGCCTTGCACGGTTTCGGCAAAGCGCTCATTTGCCTCGTGGAAGAGCGACTGAGTGTCGCCGGCAGTCTGCGCGTAGATTGTCCGTAACGCTTCGGACGAGCGTTGGCGCTCTTCCTCGGCGCTCTCACGCACGCGTTCGTATTGCTCGCTGATAGCACGCGTCCCCTCTGCACTGGCGTCCGACACCACGCGCGCAACTTCGCGTGCGCGTGCGGACGCAGCTTCGAGCGACTCGTCGAGCAGGCCGGAGAAACGGCTTAGCCGCTGCTCGAGATCATCGGTGCGGATATCGAGAGTGGCGATTAGGGAATCAAGCTGAACACGACGTTCATTGACGCTGGCTTCAGTGCGCTGATTGCTGTAGCCGATCATTTCGACCGCCTTGGCCAATTCGTGGCCGTGAACATCGAATTGACGCGCAAGCTGGCCGAGATCGCCAATGATCTGGGCCATGAGATCGCGGAAATTGGCGATATTCGTCTCAACGCGGCCTGTAGCATCGCCGGTCGACGCTGTGATCTCTTTCATGGCGCCGACAAATTCGGAAACCCGCACCATCAGCGTGTTTTCCAACCCACTCATGTTCTCGTGAGCGCCGCTGAGCACTTCCTGCAGCATGATGTTGGCTTCGCGGAGCCGCTCGAACAGGGCGGTTGTATCGGAGCGCAGCATCGTGTGTGTTTCAAGCATTTCCTTGACCGTCGATGTCGCGGTCTCCTTGGAATGCGTGATCGCATTCTGCGTGACTTCGTTGAGCTCCTTCAACGTGCGGGATACCGTGCTGGTAGCGGCTTCGCCCGCAGCATTGATCATCCGCGCCATCTCGCTGCTGTTGTCCATCATGGTGCGCGAAAAGGCGAAACCCCTCTCTTCAATCGCCTTCACTGCCTGGTCGGTTGCGCTGGTCACTTCGCGCGTAAACTGCTCGCCTTTTCCGGAGAGCGCAGCGAGGACACCGCCGCTTTTTTCCGACAGAAGGGTGGTCATTTCGTTGGTACGGTGGCTGACGGTTTTGGCGATCTCATCGGCCTTGCCGACGAAGCTGCGGGCGGCCTCTTCGCTCACCCCGACCAAAGTGCGTTCTGCATCGGCGGCGCTGGCGCGAATTGCCTCGGTGGTTGAAAGCGCAAGCTGGCCGAGCGAGCGCTCCGCCTCGGCAGAATTGACCTTGATGGCCTGGCTCAGCTGTTCCAGCCTGGCATTGAGCGCATCGGCGGCCGCTTTGCTGCGTGTCTCGATTTGGCTGGTGACTGTTTCTGCACGACCGACCAACAGCTCCTCAAACCGGCCGATGCGGCTGTCGAGATTGTCGGCGACCTCGAGAGCACGTGCGCCCAACGTTTTGTCCAGCTCTCCGATCCTGACGCCGATCGCGTCGGCCACCTCGGTTCCTCGTGAATTGATTGTGCCGGCCACTTCACCAATGCGCTGATCCAGGGCACTGACGACATCCTTCCCGCCTTCGGCCAGTGTCTTTGCCAGCTCGGAAACCCGAGAGCCCAGCAGTGCTTCGAATTGGGCGATCCGCTGGTCCAGCGTGCTCGAAATTTCGCCCGTCCGGCCTGTCACACGCTGATCAAAGGTATCGACGTATTTGCGCAGGGCCTCGGCCACATCCTGGGTGCGCTGACCAAGTCGTCCGACCAACTCCCCGCCATAATTCTGTACCGTGTGGTCGAACTCGGTGATGTGACGGGTGATCAGGTTTCCAAGGTTGCTGGAATCACGAGAGATTTTCTCGGTCAGCTCGGCGCCGCTCTGGCTGAACATGCTCTCGAAGGCCTCGAGCCGCGCGGCCAACATGTCCTTGACGACCTCGCCACGGTTATTGAGCGCGGCGGCCAGGGAGTCGGCGCTCTGGCTGAATGTGTCGGCGACGGCCTTGCTTCGATCGGCGATTGCTTCGGTGATGCGGGCGCTTGTTTGCTCAAGCTTCGACACGACGTCGCCACCCCGAAGGGAGAGGTCGAGAACAAGCGAATCTCCCGTCGAACGCAGCGCGGCGTTGACCTCATCAGCGCGTGCGGCAATTGACGCGGCCAGCCGGTCGCCGGTCTCCGTAATTGCGTCGGTGAACTGGTGCGAACGGGCCGCCATTGAATCGATGGTGACGGACGATTTCTGGGCAAAGCTTTGCGCGACCTGATCCAGACGGGCGGTCATCATCTGCTGCAGGCGGGCAGCGAGTTCGGCGAACTCATTGTGCACGTGCTCGGTCTTGAAATTGAGGCTGCCGGAAAGCCGGTCGCTGGCTGACGAGATGGCCGTGCTCGCCTTGTCACTGGTCGTTTCGAGCCGGTCGAGCAACGTTGATCCACGCTCGCTGAGGGCGTCGATCATGGAATCCCCAGCGTGTCCCAGGGCCAAGGTTATATGTTCACCTTTTTCCGTGAGCGACCGTGTGACCCTTTGAGCCACCTCGTTGACCTTGTCTGCAACCAGGTCTCCAACCGAGGTGACATCGTGCGCGAGGTCGAGATGAACGCTGGCAATGGCGTTTCGCACGTGTTCGGCCTGGTTGACCAGATTTTCGCGTTGATTGCCCAACTCGGTCAGAAGGTCCCGAATCCGGACTTCATTGTCATTGTAGGCACGCTCAAGCGCGGAGACTTCGTTGTGCACGAGCGCTTCCAGCTCCGCGGCACGGGCAAGGGCGCGTTCCACGCCATCTCCCATGGCTGCGACCTCGCGGCGAATGGCCTGTCCGACCGTAACAATCGATTCTCGCGCGACAGCCTCGGGCTGCGCGAAGCGCATCGCCACCTCGGCCATGGATTCGGCAACGATTCGCATGTCCTGCGCGCGGTTGAACATATGCGCGAGAACGAAGAAAAATATCACCGGCACCGCAATCAGCGCCGCGAGTGCAACTGTGGCGGCAGATCCGAACCCGGGCGCCGCGAAACGTATTTCCGAGCCATATAGCGACGCAATCGCGAGCCAGCCGGCGATCCAAATGAAGCCACTCACACCTGCGGCAATGTATGGACCGCGCGCCGGGCGGTGGCGCAGGGCTTGCAAGATCTGACCGATGCCCTCGCGATCATCATTGGCGGCATTGCGTGGTGTGGCTTCGCCAAGCGGCCAACCGGCCTGCGATGCTTCATGGGGGAACAGATCAGTGGTCCGGGAGGTCGGTGAAGCGTCTGGCTCGCTCTCGGGAGCCGGCTCGGAAGGCGTTTCGGTTCGTGATTCAGGCGGACGAACGTTAAGGACCTCCTGAATGGCGGAGAGAGCCTCCTCCGTAGCGTCTTTTGATTTCTGTGGAATATTCGCCATATCGGTTGTCGCCCTGTCATTTACGCCGGGCTTTTCACCGCGGCCCAACTGTAACGATAGGCAGGGTTATGCCGTCAGCACGGCCTGTTGCGGGCCATTAGAGACCGCAATCTCCCCGCCTTATCCCCCGTAGGGGCATCCTATCGCCTTGTCATTACGAAAGAAACCACGCTGGTAAGGTCTTTTTCATCATCGTTAACTGTTTGCTAACCATAGAAAACGTGGCGTTACGCATACCTGCGGCCAGACAATGGCCGTCGAATTATGGCCGCCGAATTGAGGCCGCGATGCGGCCAAATGATCGACGCGCTCAAGGAGCTAAATCGAATTACGCCGCCTCAACCACCCGCTCGCCTTGGCACACGAAATCGGCGCTTCGGGGAGCTTATTTACCTGAATTTGGTGTGGTTAGGCCAAGTTCCTGGCAACGAGAAAAGGAACGGCACGCCAGAATGCTCCAGCTCGCAGACAAGACACAGGAGGTGGTGGCATCCGAAAGCGCCGTTCTTGATCGCGCCCACCTGGCACGCATGACCTTCGATGACCCCGGGCTTGAGCGGGAAATCCTGCAGCTCTTCCACCGCCAAGCTGAGCTTCTGTTGAATCGCATAGGTCGAAGCGAGCCGCCCTCTATAGCCACCCTTGCCCACACACTGAAAGGGTCGGCCGTCGGCATTGGGGCCGATCGTGTCGCGCGGGCCGCCGCAGCAACGGAAGCGGCTGCACGCGCGACGCCACGCGAGTGCATTGAGGCGATGGATCAGCTCGCAAGAGCGGTCGATGAGGTGCGGATCGAGATTGCGGGACTGCTGCGCACCGGCTGAGAAGGGATGGCGCCTCGGTTCGAATGACTATATAGAGGCCGCGCACCAACCCTGACTAATCCCCGCTATTCTTCCAAATGCCTAGGATCACGTATACCGACTTCAGCGGCACAGCTCGCACGGTCGAAGGCGAGGTTGGCTCGACTGTGATGGAAACCGCAATTCGTAATAATATTCCGGGCATCGAAGCGGAATGTGGAGGCGCCTGCGCTTGCGCCACTTGCCACGTCTATATTGATGAGGCCTGGCGGGAAAAAGTCGGCGGCCCGTCTCCGATGGAAGAGGACATGCTCGATTTCGGTTATGACGTGCGCCCGAATTCACGGCTGTCATGCCAGATCAAGGTCACGGAAGATCTCGACGGTCTGGCCGTGACGGTTCCGGAAAAGCAGGCATAGCTTGCGCTGATAGAATTGAGGTTCTTGTCAGTTTAACGCAGGATCGTCTGTGGCCTCGACCAAGACCACCTGCTGCATCGTCGGTGGAGGACCGGCGGGCATGATGCTCGCGTTCCTGCTCGCGCGCGCTGGTATTCCAATTATCGTAATGGAAAAACACGCGGATTTCCTGCGCGACTTTCGCGGGGATACCGTCCACCCCTCGACGCTTGAAATGATGCACGAGCTCGGCTTGCTTGAGGAATTTCTGAAGTTGCCGCATTCAGTCGTCAGGCAGATTTCCTTGCAGATCGGAAAGGATCGAGTGGTGATCGGACATTTCGAACACCTGCCGGTTCATTGCAAATTTATCGCATTGATGCCGCAATGGGATTTCCTCAATTTCCTTGCCGATCACGGCAGACGCTATCCGACCTTCGCTCTGCGCATGCAGACGGAAGCAGTCGATTTGATCGAGGAGAACGGTCGCGTTGTCGGCGTTCATGCAAGGACGACACGGGGTGAAGTCGAAATCCATGCCGACCTGGTGGTCGGTTGCGACGGCCGCCACTCCACCATACGCGCGAAGGCGGGCCTCAAGAGCGATGACTATGGCGCGCCTATGGATGTGATGTGGTTTCGCCTGTCGCGGAAGCTGGGTGATTCAGAAGAAACTTTCGGCCATATCGAGGATGGCCGCATGATGGTGATGCTGAACCGTACAGATTACTGGCAATGCGCCTACGTAATACCGAAAGGCACTGCGGGCGAAGTGAAGCGGGCGGGGCTGGACAAGTTTCGCCAGACGGTCGCCGAAATGTCGCTCTTCGCACGCGACCGCGTCGACGAGATCGAAAGCTGGGATATGGTGAAGCTGTTGACCGTTGCGGTGGATCGCCTTCGTCGATGGTATCGTCCGGGCTTGCTCTGCATCGGTGACGCGGCGCACGCGATGTCGCCGGTCGGCGGCGTCGGCATCAATCTGGCGGTGCAGGACGCGGTAGCCGCTGCCAATATCCTCGCGGAGCCGTTGCGCCGGCGCGCGGTAACGATCGAGACCCTTCGCGATGTTCAGGGGCGCCGCGAGTTTCCGACGCAATTTACCCAGCGTCTACAGATCCTGGTGCAAAACAACATCATCGGTCCCGCGCTGAGGGGCAGGCGGCCGAAAGCGCCTCGTTTTATGAAGATGCTGCAATGGCCGCTGTTGCGGCGCATTCCCGGACGGCTGCTAGCGCTAGGCATCAGGCCGGAACACATCCGCACGCCCGAAGTCAAGCCTCCCACGCGCGCGCCTGCGAGCTAGGGCTTCATTCCCGCCGGGGCGACCTGCGAAGACGTAAGGCCCATTTCGTCCAGGGCCCTTCGCACCAGGCCGGAGGCTTTCGCCTGCTCGATGAAATCGCTCACCAGCGCGAGCGCCGCCGGCTTGCCCTTGGGCACACAAACGGCGGTGCTTGAATTGAGGAATGCATCATCGAGAATGCGCGAGCCCGGAATTTTTGTCACCAAACCGGATAGCGATTCGCGCGAGAGCGCAATGGCATCGATCCTGCCCTCGCGCATGGCTGCAACTGCGGCGTCGACCCCCGCAAATTCAACGTGGGTCGCGTTTGAAGTGGCTTTCTTGGCGGCGCGGAAGGTCGCCGTATTTGCAACGCCGCCGATACCCATTCCCTTTGCGTCGGCATCTTTAACCGACTGTATTTTCGACCCGGCGGGGACAAGAAACGTACTCTGCAGCAAATGATATGCATTGCCGAAGTCGACGAACTTCTTGCGTTCTTCATCGACCGGAAGAAAGGCAACATCCCAGCGATTGGCCGAGGCTGAATTCTGTATTTCGCCGGAGGCCTGATGGGGGATAATCTCGAGCGGCACGCCGAGCGGTTCGGCGAGCGCCCGGCCAAGGGTGACGGCCACCCCGCGGTAACCGTCCCCGTCCTTGACGGCGAATTGCGCCGACGGGGAGGGGGCGACCGCAATAGCAAGCCGAAGCTTTCCGGTTGGCACGAGTTCTTTTAACGCGGCGGCATCGGCCATATGACGCTCCAAAAAACAGGGCGGCGATGCGGCCCCGCGCACCGATACCATGTGCCGCCTAAGGTTTCATCCCTGGAGGAGCGACTTGCGCACTCTGCAGGTTCATGGCGTCGAACGCTCTTCGTACCAGTCCGCTCGACTTCGCTTCCTCGACAAATTGGCTGACGAAAACGAGCGCTTCCGGCTTGCCTTTCGGCACCGCGACCGCCGTCGACGAATTCAGAAATCCGCCGTCCAGGATACGTGAGCCGGGGATTTTCGGAGCCAGGCCGGAGAGAGATTCGCGCGACAGCGCGATGCAATCGATTTCCCCGTCCTTCATGGCGGCGACTGCAGCGTCCACGCCGGGCAGGGCGACGAACGTGGCTTTCGGAGCGGTACGCTGTGCGGCCCGGAAAGTCGCCGTGTTTGCAACACCGCCGATGCGAACCCCCGATGCGTTCGCGTCATCGACGTTTGCAAGCTTGGCCCCGCGCGCGACAAGGTATGTGCTTTGCAGCAGATGATAGGCGTTGCCGAAATCGACAAATTTTTTTCGCTCCTCGTCGACAGGCATGAAGGTAACATCCCATTTCTCGCTAGCCGCCGAGTTCTGTATTTCGCCCGAGGCAAGGTGCGGCACGAACTCGACCGGAACGCCGAGCTTTCTTGCCATCGCCGACCCAAGCTCCACGGTCACCCCACGATATTGGCCGGTCGCATCGTCCTTGATTGCATAAAGCGCGGACGGCGCGGGCGCGACCGCAATAGCAACGCGCAGTTTACCAGTGGGAGCGAGCTCCTGCATGACATCGGCCTTGGCTGGCATCACGAAGGCAAACGTTAGGGTTGCAAGCCCGACACATATCTTAATGGCGGTCGTCATCGCTGCAGACCATTTCACAGAGTGCAAAAGACGGCGAATGCCGCCGTCTTTCATCCAAGTAGCACGCCGGCCTTATGTTTTCATCAGCCCGGCGCGACGAGACGTTCAGGACCAGACAATAGGCAGACGGCTTCCGGGTGAGATGGAAAAGTGCCAATATTCACGCCAGTTCGGGAGCGTTGGGTAGCCCCGGATAAGCGAAATGACCCCACTGGGAGGATACATGTCATACAAAGCGAAATTGCTCGCGGTACTGTCGCTTTCGCTCGCGCTTTCCTCAGGCGCGCTGGCGCAAGGCACGCTCAAGATCGGCGCGCCCCAGCCGATGACGGGGCCGGATGCTCCGTTCGGAGACAAATTCCAGAAGGCCTACTCGATGGCCGTGGAAGAAATTAATGCAAAGGGCGGCGTCAACGGTCGCAATATCGAAGTCATTATCGAGGACCACCAGGCGAAGAACCCGCTTGCGGCGACTGTGGCCGAGAAACTGATCACGCAGCAGCAGGTGCTCGTGCTGACTGGCGGTCGCGCCTCCGGACAAGCGGTCGAGATTGCTTCGGTCGCACAGCGGCTGAAGACCCCCTACATGGTCGACCACCCGTCCGCAGACATCGTCACGGCAAAAGGATTCGAGTGGGTGTTCCGCAACAACCCCACCGGCTCGATCTATCCGGAAGCATTCAATAAGTTCATCAGTGAGGTGCCGAATGCTCTGCCAAAATCGGCAGCGGTGGTTTACGACAACACGGTGTTCGGCAAGACCATCGCCAATTCTGCGATGACGTTCCTCAAATCGAAGAACGTGCCGATCGTCAACGACGAGGCCTATCCGGTCAACACGCTCGACTTCAAGCCAATCATGACCAAGGTCAAGGCAAGCAATCCCGACTACGTTCTGCTGGTCGCAGTGTCGACCACCGATGCGATCCTGATGACCCGTCATGCCAAGGAAATTGGCATTACGCCTCGCGCTTTCGTCGGCTTCGGCGGTGGCTTCGGCGTCGTCGACTTTGCCAAACAGCTCGGTCCATTGGCGGAAAATGTCTTCTCGTCCGCGGCGTGGTCGGGCAATCCCAACGAACCGGCGACCAAGGAGTTCTACGACAAGTTCAAGGCTAAATACGGCTTCCTGCCGAAGGAGCATGAGGTGGAAGGGTATGCTGCCATCTACATCATCGCGGACGCGCTCAAGCGCGCCAAGCTCACTGGTAACCTGGATGCCGACCGCGAGGCCGTGCGCCAGTCACTGCTGCAGACCGACATGACCACCGTATTCGGCAAAATCAAATTCGCCAACTGGGAGGGCCCGCTCGGCGACAAGTACACGAACCAGAACGCGTACTCGCGCGACCACTCCGTGCTCGCGCAGTGGAATGCCAAGGGCGAACTGCTCAACGTATGGCCGAAGGCCAACGCCGAAACGGCCTATGTCTTCCCCGACAAGGCGCTGGTGCGCTGAACGGCATTATCTGATCCCCGCTCGTGAACTGGGCGGGGATTTTTCTTGAATCCAAAATGGAAATCTTTGCCCAGAGCGTCGTCAGCGGCGTCCTAACCGGCTCGCTTTACGCAATGATCGCCGTCGGGCTGACCATTGTGTTTGGCGTCATGCGCATCATCAATCTGGCGCACGGCGAGATGGTGATGCTCGGAATGTTCGGCGCCTATTGGTCCTACACACTGCTGGGCATCGATCCGTTTCTTTCGGTCGTCATCTGGGCACCGGCAATGTTTGCCGGCGGCATGTTGATCCACCGTTTTCTGCTCAAGGACGTGATCCCAAAAGGCGAGCTCAATACACTGCTGTATACTGCCGGCCTCTCGCTATTGCTCGCCAATCTCGCGCTATTTTTCTTTACCGGTGACTATCGCACCCTCAATCTTCCTTATGCGCTGATGCCGGCGCGGCCTTTCGGAATCGCGGTTCCCATCCCGCTCGCGATTGCCTTCGTCATGACGATCGCGATCACGCTCGGGCTCTATCTGCTGCTTTCGCGCACCGACGTTGGACGGGCGATCCGCGCCACCGCGCAGAATCCCCAATCCGCGGCGCTGATGGGGGTCAATGTTCTCCGAATTGACATGATCACGTTTGGGCTCGGCACAGCCCTCGCCGCTGCGGCTGGCGTGCTCCTGGTGCCCTCGCTTTATCTTTATCCGACTGTCGGCGAAATCCTCATCGTCAAATGTTTCGTCATTGTTGTGCTGGGTGGGCTCGGCTCGGTGCCCGGCGCTATCGCCGGCGGCATCCTGCTCGGCTTGGTGGAATCACTTGGCGCCGTCTATGTTTCGGTCGCGTACAAAGACACCATCGGTTTTGTGCTGTTCTTGCTCGTCCTCTTGTTCCGGCCATCCGGACTGTTCGGGGTTGGCCGGTCATGAAGCGCCTGCTCGTTGTGGCTGGGATCGCCTTCCTGCTGGTCGCACCGTTGCTCACCAGCAATGCGTTCTTCCAACATCTCATGATCATGGTGCTGTTCTGGACGCTGCTCGGGGCATCCTGGAATCTGCTCGGCGGCTTTGCCGGGCAAGTCTCGTTTGGCCACGCCACCTTCCTAGGCATCGGCGCCTATACGACGATGCTGTTCTATCTAAGTCTGCAGCTATCGCCCTGGCTGGGCATGCTTGCCGGCGGCGTCTTTGGCGCGCTCTTTGCGCTTCCGATCGGGCTCATTTGCTTTCGCTTGCGGGGGCCCTATTTTTCACTCGCGACGCTGGCGGTCGCCGAAATTGCCCGCCTGGTGGCGCTCAATTGGGAACAGCTCACCGCCGGGCCGGTCGGGCTGCTCATCACCACCCTGCCGCAGGTTTCAATCGCGGGCCATGCGATCAATTGGGAGAGCAAAATCCCGTTCTGCTACCTCGCGGCCGGACTCACTTTGTTCGCGATGGGCCTGACTTACGCCGTCTCGCGGTCGCGGCTTGGGGCCTATCTCACGGCGGTGCGGGAAGATATCGACAGTGCCGAGGCGATTGGCATCGACACTGTGCGCACGCGCGTCATTGCTTTGGCCCTCTCGGCTTTTGTCGTCGGTCTCGCCGGCAGCTTCTATGCGCTTTATTTTCGTTACATCGATCCCGATGCTGTGTTTGCGATTTCGCTGTCCGTGGAGATGGTGTTCATCGCGGTGGTCGGCGGGCTTGCAACGACCGCGGGGCCGATCGTTGGCGCGATCGTTCTTGTCACCATCAGTGAAATTTTTCGCGACCGTTTTGCCGCCGGTCATCTGATTTTTTATGGGCTCTTCATGATGTTGGTGATCCGTTATCTGCCCGAGGGCATTTGGGGCCGGTTGCGCCTGTTGCTGCGGCTCACGCGCGGGTGAATGCCATGGCGCTGCTCAAGATATCCGCCTTACGAAAGGATTTTGGCGGCCTGCGCGCTGTTTCCGATCTGTCCTTCGAACTCCGAAAAGGCGAAATCCTCGGGTTGATCGGGCCAAACGGCGCCGGCAAGACAACCGTCTTCAATCTGATCACCGGCTTCATTCCGCCGACTGAAGGGCAGGTGCTGCTTGAAGGCCAAAGCCTGATCGGCTTGAGGCCTTATGCCATTGTCAAAAAAGGCATCGCTCGCACCTTCCAGATCGTCAAACCGTTTCGCAACCTTTCGGTGCTGGAAAATGTCACGCTTGCCACTTTCCTGCATGAGCCAAGTCGATCGAAAGCCGAAACCAAGGCGATGGTGACGCTCCGACGCGTCGCGCTCGCTGAAAAGCATGCCGTGAACGCATCCGATTTGACACTGGGCGAACAGAAGCGGCTTGAAATTGCCCGCGCGCTTGCGACCGACCCGAAGATTTTATTTCTCGACGAGCCGATGGGCGGCCTCAACCCCACTGAAGTAGAGAGCGCCTGCGCGCTGGTCCAGCGGATCAGGCAGGACGGCATCACCGTTATTTTGGTCGAACACCACATGAAGGCGATCATGGCAGTTTCTGATCGCGTCATCGTCCTTAATTACGGGGTCAAGATCGCCGACGGCGCTCCACAGGACGTCGTGCGCAATCGCGACGTGATCAGTGCCTATCTCGGTGAACAGGGGCCGTGATGCTGACGATCGATCACCTGCAGGCGTCCTACGGCAAGGTCCAGACCCTATGGGATATCTCTTTCGAGGTGCCAAGGGGGGAGATCGTTGCTCTGGTCGGCGCCAATGGTGCCGGCAAGAC
>Ga0114129_10002763_pt1 | contig 24449 bp, 14 predicted proteins | sample RhiMetdeltSRZDD1_FD_80071 | JGI IMG/M metagenome (GOLD analysis project Ga0114129, IMG submission 80071) | Populus rhizosphere microbial communities from Tennessee, USA - Rhizosphere MetaG P. deltoides SRZDD1 (version 2) (version 2) | ecosystem: Host-associated > Plants > Roots > Rhizosphere >...
CTTGCTCATGATCACTCCATCGGTGCGGAGACCCGCCTCAGCCGGTGCTCATGTCCGCGTCTAGGTACTGACACCTCCAGCATGCTCCCGAAAATACTCACTGTCAAGACAATCCACCCTGTCCTAGCAGCGAAAATTCCGAGACGCACCCTCAAATGAATGAGACGTGCCGCCGCTTCGGAGGGCCCGCCCAGGGCGCCGAGCACGACGGCAAGGGCCAGCGCGAGAGTTGCAGCGTCGCGTCTGTGACTCAGCTGAAGGGGCGACGAACAACCAGAAGGTCTCACGCTGGCCAGGCCGAACCGCCCGCGGAATGAGCCCTACATTTCAGCAGATAGTGGTGCCGCCGTTGGCGACGGTGCGGATCGTCGAGCTGTCGCGAATCCGGCGGAAGGTCGCCGTACACGCGTCGAAGACCGCGCCGACCTTCCACTTGCAGGTCGTATCGTCCGACTGACACAGCGAGCTGTACCTCGAGTGGGTCAGGACGGAGGCGCAGTGGTTGACAGCATCCGGGCCGTTGTAGCTGTCCCTATTGGCCACCAGCTTGTTCATCGCACTGATCTCCAGGCCGCGAGCTGCGGCGGTAGGTCTCCCTCGCCTCGACGTACAGGCAGCCGTCTCCCGGTACCAGAGCTTCTGCGCCAGATGATGATGCGATCTGCGCCGTCCCTACATGGCCACCACCAAGTTGCCGAAGCAGCCATCGTCGCTCAGGATCGATCTGGTCATCGGCTTCGATGCGACCGGTAGCTAGTGGCTCGTACCGTGGGGTGGGCCGTGCAATGCGCTGATTCTGTGGTCGTTCGGGCAGGCTGAACCTACGGCTGTTCTCGGGTTGTGGAGGACAGGGGTGGCGATGGCTCGTCCGCCGGAAGTGTTCGTCGGCCGACTACGACGGCCGAAGGCCAAGGGCTGCATCGGATCGGGCGTACCGCGAAGGATGCGGTGAGGTTGCCGGTCGATCGTGGTGCTGGCGTCGGCCCAACGCAGTCGGCCGCCCACATCGCCCACCTGATGCGATTCACCCGTCGACTACATAGCGGTCTGATTCATGCGTTCAACGAACAGGGTTCGAGGCACCGGACCGAATCATGGGCGCTGGTGCAGCGGTCCTCGGGGGGATGAAAATGGTGGTAACGGGCGGGTTGGTCGACGTCGTCCTGCTCCGCCAGTTGGCGGACCACCGGCTTGGGCGCTGGCTCTCGATACAGCCGGATCGCGCGAGCGCGCAACTCGTCCGGGTATTCCTTCGATACTGCCACGGATGACTTCCTCCCCATGGCCATTAGACCATGATCAACTTCCTCAATGAAGGCGGGAGCTCAGCCCCGGCGACAACTTCTTAAGCAAGATCTCAGTCAACGCAGCCAGGAACGGGCGGTTGGTGCCAGCGTCAACTGTTGTGGGGCGGACGCGAGTCGTGTCAACAGCTGCGGAAGCACTGTCTCGTTCCACACGTCTGAGCGCGACAACGCTTCGAGATGAGCGTCGTGACGGGCTGGGCTTTCGAAGCGGGAGAACCAGACGAAGTTGTTCTCACCCGTACGCACCGGCAGCCGTGGGAAGGTGTTCGTCGCCGGCTCGCTCTCAAGGCAAGCCAGCGGGCCTGCACCCAGTTCCGCCATCACCGGCATGACGTGGTCGTCGAAGAACCGTACAAACTCGTCGTCCACTGGCGCGTGCCGGTAATAGATCGTTGCGACAACACGGGAGTCGGGGCGCTCAGTGGTACCAATCGGCGGCCGGGGTTGCGTCGAGGGTGGAAATCCGGACTCGGCCCGCACCGGCCGCAGTAGCAGAGCGTTCGAAGCGTCGACCATTGTGGCATTGGCCGCCGGACCGTGTGCCTTCCATACAGGACCATCTAGATAGAAGTTTGTCAACGCTTCCCGGCGTGAGTCCATATCGGGGAAGGCCCGCAACCACACGAAGCGATCGGGGTCGTCCACATCCCGGAACTGCCCGATGATCTGCATCCCAGCAGTCTCCTGGCCTTCCACGAATTCCCGGTCAAACAGGTCGATCAGAATGTCGCGCTGGCCAGGTTGCAGAACATACTGCCTGAGCTCAATTACTGCCATCTAGCCTCCTCCAGGTCACTACAGCTGTCGGCCGGAAACACCGCACACCGATCGGGCGCAAGACGGCCAATAGTGCCTAGGAAACTTAGATTTGTCAAGAACGTCGAAGCTGTCAACAATTTGCCCACGCCGCCATGCGTCCAAGATCCCGACGAACCAGGCCTTGGCAAGGTTGCAGGGCGGCGGTGTCGAAGGGTCATAACTCTGGCACGGCGATTCTGACGAAACGAAGCGTGCCCCGTCGTGTCTCCGCCTGACGGAACGCCAGCGCTGTGGATGCGGCGAGTGTGAGGAATCGGTGGCCGAGCAAGATCAGGTGCTTGCGGACCTACGGGCGGAGCCCGTTGCGGAACCTGACCTCCGCACCGACCGACCGCAGGCTCATGCGCTACGGGTCTTTTGCCCGAGTACGCGCACGCGGCATCTGCAGGCCCACATCGGCCAGCCCCAGACTCACGGATTCGCGGTGCCTTCGTCGCGGCCCGATCGGCGACGGCGTTGCGGTGCCACGATGCCACGTACGGGTGCCGACCGGCGGCGCGGCCGTAGGCGGGCCGTGGCGGCGGCACGGCCCCGCGCCGTGCGGGGGCACCTGCGAGGGTTTCCCGGACGGTGGTGCACATCGCGGAACGCCGGTTCTCGTCGCGGACTCTGTCGGCGTGGGTGAGCGCAGGGGGTGCGCAGGCGACGAGGCGGGTCACGGCGGTGTTCCGCAGGCGGCCGGCGGCACGTTGGCGGGGCGCGACCTCAGTTTCGCGGCCGGTATGGTGGCGCGTCATGTCGGTGCTGGGGGTCCAGGTCGCGACCCGGCCGCGCTGGTCCTTAGCCTCGTAGAGCGTGGCATCAGCGCGCCGTTTGAGGTCTGTGATGTCGATGTCGGGGTCTGCGTCGACAACGCCGACTGAGGCGCTGGCGTGGCAGGTCGTGCCGTCCTGGAGCCGCTGCGGTTGGGAGACGAGGTCGAGTACCTGCTCCATCAGCGCGGCGGCGGACGGAGCGGGTAGCGGGATCACGGCGGCGAACTCGTCGCCCCCCAGCCTGGCCACGCTCGCCTGTTCACCGGCGCCGAGAGCAAGGCGTCGGGCAACCTCGGTGAGGACCGCGTCGCCGGCGGCGTGCCCGAATCTGTCGTTGAGCGCCTTGAAGTGGTCCAAGTCGATAAATGCCAACGACCACGGGTGGCCGCTGGCCCGGCGAGCTACGATCGCCTCGTCGAGCCCGAGCCGGTTCGCGAGGCCGGTCATGCTATCGACCCGAAGGGCGCGCCTGGCGGCGTGCAGTGCGCGTCGCGTGGCAAGCAGACGCCTGCGGTAGCCAGCGGTCCGGGCGCCGTTCTCTGCCCTCTCCCCTGTGGAGGCGTAGGCCCGCCAGCGGCTGGCTCGCAGCACCCGACCCCGGTCCGGCATCGTGGCGAGTCCCTCCCGCATGATGATCAACCCCCGTGTGGTGTTGCCGGTTCCTCAGGCCGCCTGGTGGTGAGCCCCGCAGCCCAGGTGTTGTTTCTCGTGTTCACGGTCGCGCGGCCTCAAGACGGATACCAGACCCAATCGGTGCTACCTAGGCTCCCGGGGGCAGGGTTCCTACCGCCTGCGATGTGGGGGGCAGGAAGTCTGCCCCCTGTGTCGTTGGGGGGATGTGGGTGTCCCCAGCTGGGTTGGGGGAAGACTGGCTGCCCCCAACGGGTTTTGGTGTCACGATGGAGGTGGAACCTCAGCGCCCCGCCAGTCTGGGGGAGGTGACAAAGAGTGGATCCGCAGCGGCGCGCCGCGTTACAGAAGTTCCTACGGGGCCACCGATCCCGTTTGACTCGGTCGATGGTTGGTTTGCCTGCGCGCGCCAGCTCGCGAGGTATGTTGACCGTGGAAGATCTCGCCGAAGCGACCGGCTACACGGTGCGTGTCGTCCGAGACCTGGAACGGGGCCGCCTGGTGCGGCCCGCCCCGGAACTGCTTGACGCTGTCGCGAAGGCGCTGCGGTGGGGTCAGGACGACCGGGAGGCTCTCTACGCTCTGGCCACCGATATGATCCCCGTCCCGGCCGGGTACGTCACCGGGTCCGATCCGCGTCTGAGCCGGTTGCTGCAAGCACTGCACCCGCACCCGTCGTACGCGACCGACGCGGCATGGAGCGTTGTCGGCCAGAACCTCGCCGTAGCTCAGTGGATGGTCGACTTCTCCGCCCTCCCCGAGCCCGACCGCAACGTCGTTCGGTGGATCTTCTGCTACCCGCATGCCCGCCATGTGTTCGCCAACTGGTCCGCGCTCGCCGAAATGCTCGCGACTCGCGCCCGCACCGCGGTCGCGCGCTACCCCGACGACCGCCAGCTCAGCGACCTGGTCGCCGAGATGCAGGAGCGCTCGCCCGACTTCGCGCACCTGTGGGAGACGGCTCCAGCCCTCGACATCAACCCAGCCACTGAGGTACGGCAGTTGCGCCGCCCCGGCCACACCGTCCCTGGCCGTACGGACGACGACGCGGACCTGGTCCGTGCGGATGTGGTAGTTCTCGAACCGTGGTCGCACGCTGACCAGCGCCGCATCGTCACCCTGCTGCTACCCGACGACGAACCCATTCTCGCCGCCGACGTCCGCTCCGCCGTCCTGTGCCCGGCCTGCCAGTCATGAACGCAGCCGCATCCCCTCTACCAGATCCCAGACTCGGGGCCTGGTTGCGTGCCCTGCGTGCCACCCTCGACCCCGCCGCGTACGGGCAGGAACCCTCGCCTCGCCAGCGCGCCCCCCACCTAACCCAAGAGCAGGTCGCCCGGCTTGCCGGCATCACCGCCAACGCGTACCAGTACGTCGAAAGCGGCCAGCGCGCCCCAGGTCCGCGCACGGTCCAGGGACTCATCGACGGGCTCCGCCTCAACGCCGTCCAGCAGGCCCATCTGCGCCGGCTGCTCCATCCGCCGTTCGACCGTCCCCACATCAGGATGTCCCTGACCGAGATCGAGCACCTGGCCGACCTGTCCCCGATCCCCGTTATCGCATTCGACGCCGCGTGGAACGTCCTAGCCGCCAACCGCCCCTTCACCGTCCGTACCCCAGAGCTTGCTCCCGGCGCGAACGTCATCAGCTGGTTCTTCTCGCCCGAGGTCAAAAAAATGATCGAGCACTGGGAAGCGGGCGCCCAGCGGCTCGTCGGCCGACTCCGCGCACTGCACTCGCACTATGCCGACCCCAGCAGCATCGATGCGGTCATTACCCGCCTCAAAATCGGCAGCGCAGACTTCGCCCGCATGTGGGACGCCGGGGCACATGTCGCTGTCGACGAACCCATCATGTCCTACACCCTGCATGACCCTATCCGCGGCACCTATCCCGTAACCCTGCTCATGCTGCAGCCCGCCGCCGAACCCGACCCCGGCCTCCGGCTGGCCTATGACGTCAGCACACCAGCACCCCCGCGCGAAGCACCGCACCCGCGACCCCCATAAATGATGTTGACTTGACGTTCCGGTGAGGCTCCCGCCTCGGACCGCCCAGATGGATGACCGAGTTGACATTCCGCTTGCGCCGCCGTCAGCATCGCATTCACAGCGAATGATTGCAGGATGTGAGTTGGCGGTGCGTCGGTCGTGGGGATCAATGACATCGTCGACAGCTAGGTCAGCTCACCTTCAGTACCCTGGACCGGATATGCCTGAATGTGTTTCCGTCCCGGCGTGGTTCAACCAGATCGGCAGCGATTTCGCCCGGCCGGTCGCTGCTACGCCGGGGGCCATACAAGTCCAGTGGGGCAGTTTCGTCGCTGGAATTCCTGCGCCGCCACGGTCGCCGCAGCGCCCGATTGTGCGGCGGCGGGCAGCCGGTCTAGGTGCTCACCCCATGATGGCTGGTTTATCCACGCCCTTGGTCTGGTCGACGATTCGACCAGCGTCCCTGAAATGGTTCGCTCACGTCTAACCTCGATTCACGGGAAGCCCGGCCAGCCCTGATCTTGGGTTGAGCCGGGCTTCTGCTGTGTTGTTTGTGCAGGTCCCGGTGTTTCGGCTTGATTGACCTCAACTGGTCTTCCTGAATGTGGTTGAGTCGTAGGTGGAGCGATTGCTGGTGGGCTATGAGCCGAGCGCTGGCTGGGATGGCCTTGAGAACCCGCAACATCAATGACTTCGTAGCGTGTCGGAAGCTGCCTACGCGCAACATCGTAGAGATAGCTCTATCATGAGGTCATGTCGTTCAGGGAATCGTGTTGAGCATGCGGGACGGGGCGGAGTTCTTCACCGAGCCGGGTAACGCCGCGCAGCGCCGGTACGAGGCGTTGCGGGCGTACTTCGTCGACGACGCGTCGGCGGCGCAGGTGGCCGACCGGTTCGGCTACTCGACCGCGACCGTGCATCAGATGGCCAGCCTGCTACGCGGGGGCCGGATGGAGTTCTTCGCCGACACCAAGCCCGGACCGAAAGGGCCACGCAAGGCCGGCCGGGTCCGCGATCGGGTGCTGGCCCTGCGGGCCGAAGACCGTTCGGTGACGGAGATCGCCGCAGTGCTGGCCGGCGAGGGCACCCCGGTATCGGCGCAGACGGTGTGGACCATCCTGGAGGCCGAGGGCATCGGGCGGCTGGTCCGCGATGACGACAGCCCTCGGCGGGGCACCCCGACCCGGCTGGATCCGGTCAAAGCCCGATCGCTGCCGTCCTGGCCCGCTGACACCCGCCTCGCGTGTGACCATGCCGGGCTGTTGCTACTACTACCCGCCATGGTCGACCTCGGCCTGCCCGACCTGGTCGCGGCGGCCGGCTATCCGGGCACCCGGACTCTGTCCGCCTGGCAATCGGTCGGCACGCTGCTGTTGGCCAAATGCGCCCGCAAAGCCCGCGTCCACCACATCGACGCGCTCACCGACGACACCGGACTGGCGATGGCGTTGGGGCTCACTGCGCTGCCCAAGGCCACCCACCTGGGCTCCTACTCCTACCGGGTGCGCCGCGAATCCAACCAGGCACTACTCGCCGGCCTGGTGACGGCGTTGCGCGGTCAGGGGCTGGCCACCGGCACCGCGGGGTTCAACTGCGACTTCCACGCCATCCGCCACCACGGCGATCCGAACCTGGGCGCACCACTGGAGAAGCACTACGTGCCCAAACGTTCGCAACGCACCCGGGCCGTCCTCACCTTCTTCGCCCAGGACCACACCAGCACCGAAATGGTCTACGCCAACGCCGATCTCACCAAAGCCGAGCAAGCCCGCGAGATCATCGCGTTCGCCGACTATTGGCGCACCACAACAGGAGCCGACCCCGGCCTGCTCGTGTTCGACTCCCAACTGACCAACTACACCGTCCTCGACGAACTCACCGCACGTGGCCTGACCTGGCTCACACTACGCAAACGCGGACAGTCCATTCTCGACTCTCTCGCCGCTCTCCCCGCCAGCGCGTGGACCACCCACCGCATCGACCGGGCCGGCCGCTACCGCCACCACCAGATGCACGAGGACATGGTCTCCATCAAGGGCATCACCAACCGAGTCCGTCAGATCGCCGTACGCAACATCGGCCGAGACGAACCCACCCTCATGATCACCAACGCGATCACCGCACTGGCCAAAGACCTGTTCACCCGCTACGCCGAACGCATGATCATCGAGAACGAACTCGACGCCTACATCTCCGGCTTCCACCTCGACGCGCTCACCTCAGGCGTCTCGCTCAACGTCGACCTCGACACCACCCTCACCGTCGTCACCGGCAACCTCTACCGCATGCTCGCCCGCAAACTCACCCGCTACGAAACCGCCACCCCAGAACGGATCTGGCGACACTTCCTCGACACCCCCGGCACCCTCACCATCACCAACAACGCCCTCACCGTCGACCTGAACCTACGCACCTACCACCCCGCACTGATCGACGCAGGCTTCGCCGACCTCGACCTGCCCATCCCCTGGTGGAACAACCGACACCTGCGCTTCCGATTCCCACCCCGCTGACGACCCAACACGGCCCAAACCTCAACTCAACTCCCCGACCGGGAATCGAGGCTAACGTGGCTCCCCGTGGCGGTCAGAACGCGAACCGGGTTCTGCTGGTCTGGGGCACGCCACGCCAGTGCAACCGATATCAGGCCGTTCGGTCCGGCGGCGTCCAGTTGGCGCGGGTGCTGTCGGCTGACCCGGTTGCCGTTGTCGTGTGGAGAGATCAGCTCGTCGCCGATGTGGTCGGGATCCTGACTTCCGCGTTCCGCAGTTCGTGGGCATGTGAGGACACCTGGCGGGGGTAGGCGCTGGTCAGCGAGATGTCGCCGCGTCCAGGGCGCGCAAAGCGTGGGCACACGAGATCGACAACTGTGTCCTTGTAGACCCTTGTGGAACGCTGCTGTCGGCGTCCATCGTGTGGGCATGTATCTGCGGACGACGCAGCGCCGCAACGGCGACGGGTCCACGGTGCGGTATGTGCAGCTGGCGCACAACCATCGCGTCGGCGGCGTGACGCAGGCCGAGGTGCTGGTCAACTTCGGCCGCGAGGACCTGCTCGACGTGGCCGGGCTGCGCCGCCTCGTGGCGTCGATCAACCGCTACCTGGGCGAGGGGCCGACCGACCTCGCCGAGGGCGCCGGTGGTGGCCCGTTGACGGTGGTCGAGTCGCGCTCATGCGGGACGGTGTGGCTGCTCGACGGGCTGTGGAAGACCCTCGGCATCGACACCGCCCTTGGCGAAGTCCTCGACGGGCGCCGGTTTCGCAGCCAGGTCGAACGGGTGCTGTTCGCGCTGGTCGCCAACCGGGCGGCCGCGCCGGCGTCGAAGCTGGCAGCAGCCGACTGGGCCAGCTGGGACACGGCCGTGCCGGGGCTGGAGCGGATGGACGCCGATCAGGCCTATCGGGCGATGGACCTACTCATCGACGCCGACACCGGCGCGCACGCCAAGGTGCAGGACGAGACGCTTCTCGGTCCGGGTCCGGCCAAACACGAACGCTCCGGCGTAGGCCGGGTTGGTCAAGATGTCGTGCACCGACGGCTACCAGATCGAACTCCCCGGTCGCTCGTGACCCACACAAGCGACCGGAGAGCCACTTTCGCTTTCAAGATCCATTAGGTAGACAAGCCCTTGGCGAAAGAGCCGGACTAGGGCTGCCATCACTATAGAACGAACGTCACCGATGTGGTCTCGATCTGCGCGGATTCTCGATCTCTTCAACACCAGCATCAAGCGAGATCGAAACGTTGCCCTGCGGGTATTCCATGGCTTCGCCCAGTTCTTCTACAATCCGCCGCATTGCTGGTTCGGATAATCCAGTTCGGATGAAATACTCCGCACGCGACACGCCTTCGTATCCTGCTGCAATTGACGCGCAAAGTCGCTGCGCCTCAGCGCGTGTGAGGCGGACATGCACCATGCCGTCCTCGACCCGAATGTCCATCAACTACTTCAACTTTCCACGGAAGTCCTCGTACGACATCTCGTAGCCTGTCATGGAGTACTCCCCCCGCTGAATGATTGCGACGCCTCGATCAGTGTCATACCAGCCTACCGCGCCATCCTTAAGCGGCTGTCCACCACCCCTCGTCACGAATCCGTCCAGGTAGTCCGCAAGCTGGTCGTCCGACATTCCCGCCGCCCATGAGTGGCTGCCACCCGCACCCTCTCTTGCAATTTCATCACGGATGTGCAGAACACCCTGGTACGCCGCATCAGAGCAGCCATCCATACCACCTGTGTTATGCACCAGAACCGGGGTGTCGCCTGCGAGTACGTAGTAAGTGTGAATGTCGTCGACGGTGAGGTCACGCATCCAGCTCAGGCCAGCCCATACCTTGACGGCCTTGACGGCCTTGACGACCTGGATGGCCTCGCCGTCTGCCCCGCGCAGCCGGTCACCGACTTTCAGGTCCTTGGCATCAGTCCACTCGCCCGTGGTTGCGTTCCAGAACGGATGGTGCCATGTGGTGTGGAGAACCTTTGATTCGACGGTACCCGCGTCCGCGATGGCGACGTCCGCAAGGTCTCGGTCCGCGTTGCTATGCAGAGCCGAGACAGGCTTGGCCTCGGTCTTCCCTGTCTTAGGGTCGGTGGCGAGGACCTCATCTCCGATCTTGATGTCTTTGATCGGCTTCGTCGTGCCGTCCGCCATGAGCACAGGCGTCTCCGGGTCGAAGCTGTGTGAAGGTACGACGCACCCGATCCCACCAGCGGCGGCCTTCTTGGCGTCGCGCACCTCGTCCGCCACGTCAGCGATCGTCTCGATCTTGCGAAACTTGTTCAGGCCTCCGAGCACCGGGACCGCGCTGATGATCGTCTCGGCCACACACGCTGTCGTGATGTCCTTGGCGCATTCGACCGCTTCGACGATCGTTACCATGACGTTGAGGTAAGGGACGAAGCTCAGGATGAGCATTCCCTCGTCGCCGGCCTTGTCGTACTCGGCCCGTAGCTTGGCCATCGTGGTTTCGATGCCGAAGTGGTCGCTGAATTGCAGGCGGAACTTCTCAAAGCACTTCGCGGGATGAAGGTCACCGCAGTAGTCGGTGCCCTTGTAGGCAATCTCATAGAGACCGGCCAGGTTCGAAGGGCCTTGGTCCATCTGGGACGGCATGTGCCGGCCGTCGGGATCGGCTGCGGTGACGGGGGTGTTGTTGGCGTATGCGTATCCGTTCCAGGTCTGCGGTTCGTTGAGGTCGAACACAGGGTCGATGCTGACGAAGCGGCCTAGGGTCGGGTCGTACTCGCGTGCGCCGATGTGTGTTAGCCCGCTCGTCGTGTCAAGGGTGCCACCGACGAATCCCTTCTGGTCGGGCCAGGTGGAGGGCACGTCGCCCCGGACAGTGCCGTAGGGCGTGGTGCGCCGCCAGGTGATGGCACCGGTGGTGGCGTTGATGACGGCGTTGCTGGTGTTGTGGTGGTCGGAGAACTGGAAGTCGACCCCGGCGCCGGTGCGGACTGCGACCGGCGAACCGGCGAAGGAGTAGAACCGGGTCGCGGTGACCTGACGGCTGGTCAGATCGAGCCGGAGTTCCATGTTGCCGATGTAGATGGTGGTGGCGTTCGGCTCTTTGCGTACCAGCCGGTTGCCGTCGGCGTCGAATACGTATTTGGTGGCTTGGCCGCCTTGTGGAGTGCTGGTGGCGAGGTGGCCTTCGCCGTCCCAGGTGAGGGCCTGCGGAGTGGTGGTCGGGCCGTGGCTGAGGGTGTTGCCTGCCGGGTCGTAGCTGTACGAGAACTGGGTCGTCGTGCCACCGGTGGTTTGGTCGATCGTTCGCAGGGTGTGCGGTTGGGCAGCGCCCTCGGCTGGGTAGTGGTAGGTCCGTGTGGTGTCCGAGCCGCCGTCGGTTGAGTGGATCGTCTCTGTGTCTCGGTTGCCCGAGGCCAGGAACGTCCATCTGTGGTGGTAGGGGGCGACACCGCTGACGCCGCTGATGGCGACGTCTCCGCCGGCGCACGGGTCGACCGCGTTGTTCTCCGTGCTCCATGCCTCGGTGAGGCGGCGGAGCCCGTCGTAGGTGAAGCACTGGATGTCGCGTTCCGCGCCCGCAGGTGTGTCGGTGATGGAGAGAACGTTGCCTGCGGCGTCGTACTGGTACGTGTTGTCCATGTCGACGATCGGGGCGTTCTGCCGGTCGATGCGGACGCCCGTGAGACGGCCGGTGCCGCGTTCGTAGGCGAGCTTCTGCAGTGCCCACGGGCCGCCGGTCGACAGCTTCAGCTCCTGGATCTGGCCGACCGAGGAGTAGGTCGTGGACGTGACTAACGTGTTGGCGCCGGTAAGGGTGATCGGACGTTCGAGGGTGTCGTAGCCGAGGGTGAGATTCTCTGCGGCGAGGTCGCCCCCAGCGGGCGTACCCAGGCTCTGGACTGTGCCGTCGACGTTGTAGCTGGTTCCGAAGTCGTAGGTCTTGGCCAGCTCGGTACCGGCGTCGGCCGGAATGATGTAGCGGGTCTTGAGCGGCCGATACAGCTGATCCCGCTGCGGATAGGTAACGTAGTAGATGTTGGCACTGACGTAACGGCCGCTGCCGGTCAACTGCCCCTTGTAGATGGTGTCGTACGCCCAGATCGCCTGCTTGACGCCGGTGGTCACCTGTCCTAGCCACCGCTCCGTTATGCGATTGAGCCTGTCGTAAACGAAGGACAGGGTGGTGCCACGAGCGTCGGTCGTCGAGGTGAGGTTGGCGTTCTTGTCGTAGGTGAACGAGGTGGTTCCCGCGTCGGGGTCTTCGCTGGTCTTCTTCAGGCCGTTCTGGAAGTAGGTGTAGCGCCAGGTGACGTCGTCAGGCCCGGTAGCGCCAGCAAGCAGGTTCGCGGGCGTATAGGTGTATGTGCTGACGTCGGCGTCACCGGTCGGCGAGCTGCCCTTGTACTGATACAGGGCGGTGCGGTTGCCGCGGGCGTCCACGACCGTGGTGGTCGGTGTGCCTCCGGTCGGCGGGTCGACGTTGGTGCGGTCACCGCTGTAGCTGTAGGTGGTACGCCACTTCTCGTCGCCCGCGACGGAGGTGATCTCCGCCGAGACCCGCTCAGCGCCGTCGTAGAGGTGCTTGGCCTGGCCGTTGACGTTGCCCTCAGGCACGACGAGAACGAGGTCTCCGGGTGTTCCGGTGGCCAAGTAGGCGGCGTTGCTGACGGCGTCCTTGCCGATCGGGTTCTTGATCGTGTCGGTAAGCAGCCAGCCGCCCGGACCTTCGACCTGCTTCTGCCTGCCACGCAGGTAGGAGTCGAAGAGTTCGTAGCTGACCCGATAGGTGCTGTCGTTGCGGATGGCCTCGGACTTCACGACGGTCGGCTTGTCGCTGCGAACCGTGTACGTGTACTTGATGTCAGGTAGGTAGTTCAGCGACTTCGGACGGATGGGTGTCCATGCCTTGACCAGGCGGCCCAGGCCGTCGTACTCGAAGTCCTGCCGGTAGTTGTTCGGATCGGTCTGCCCGGTGCGGACGGCGTACGCGGGCGAGTAGTCGACGGTCGTGAAGTAGCCCAGGGTGGCCGTCGGGTAGCTGGTGACCTTTTCCTGCACCGTGAGGCCGTTGACATCGGTGTAGGAACGGTCCGCGTAGTAGCCGCGAGGGTCGGTGACCCGAAGCGGCCGGCCGAAGCTGTCCACGGTCGTGGTCGTGGTCAGATAGGTCGTAGTCGTGCCGTTGTCCGTGTCGAGCTTGTCCTGCCGGGTGGCCGAGCCCTTGGTCGGTGCAACGTCGTACGCCTGGCCGTCGTAGGCGATGCGGTCACTGGCCAGCAGCTGTGTCGCGCGATTGGGACTCTGAGTTCCGCAGTTGACGGAGAACGTCTCGGTCAGCTTCCGGTACGTGTACATGTACAGGTTCGGGTTCTCGATATAGCTGATCTTGGTGCAGCGATCATCTGCGGCGGTGCTGGTGTCGCCAAGGTCCTCGATCTGCGTGGCTCGGCCCCAGGTCGTGTCATATGTGGTGGTCGTCTTGGTCTCACGCCACGTGGGATTGCCCTGAGCATCCGGTGTCAGTGCGGCGAACGCATGCGACGTCTCCGGCTTGACCATCACCGAGGTGCGTGTTCCCCACGTCTCCGTCTGGGTGTGGGTCGTCCACATCTTCGGCGTGTTGATCTGCTTGGAGACAACGGCCGATCCATTGTAGACGGTTGTCTCCAGTTCCATGCCAGCGAGCTCGTCAGCGTCGGTGTGCACGGCTCCTGTGGAATCGGTGACTTTGACCGAACGCGGGTTGCTGCTGCCCGGCTGGTCGTCGCCGTCCATGCCGCGGAAGAACAGGTGGTCCACTCGGGTGGTGAGGCTCTGGATGTCGCCGCGGCGGACGGTGACCTTCGGGTAGCCGCGCCAGATGGACCAGGTGCGGTACTCGTCTTTGCTGATTCCGTCTGCCGGCGGCTTGCGCCATGCTGCGGCGTTGATCGGGTCCTGCGTGCCACCGGCGTCGCTGTACTCGTAGTCGGAGACCATGTCCGGGTTGCCGCCGGTGCGGTCGATTTCGATGATCTGCGCGACGAGGTACTTGTGGAACCAGTCGGTGAGCGGATCGGGAGTTCCGAAGGGGTTCCATTTCACCGGATAGCAGCGCTTGGTGCTGGCGCCCTCGGCGGGCGTAGCGCCGGGCTCGCAATCGGTGGGCGTGTAGTTGATCTGAACTTGTCCGCCGGTCTCGGTGTAGATGGTGCTGAGCCGGTAACGGTTGAGCGGAGCGAGGTTGTCGGTGGCGCTGTCGATTCGGTTCGACATCTGGATACCGATCAGCTCGATCGAGGGCGTCGTGACGGTGGCGCCGTGGAGACCCGTGTGGTCGATCTTGTCCAACCACAGGGTCTGGGAACCGTCGCCGTTGTCCCGGAACGAATGACGCAGATCCCATCGCTCGACGGGTGTCCACCCGGTCCCGGCCCGAATCTCGGTCGTGATCGCGGTCAGTCTCTTGCGAGTCCAGAAACTCGCCGACGCTTGCGTGATCTTGCAATGGGTGCCGGTCACGCAGTTGCGATCCCAGGGCACATCGGCTCACGCGTATGCCGTGCTGTCGTTGAGCTCGGACTCCGCGCAGGTAATGGAGCCCGTCGCGAGGCAGCGCTCCTTGGTCTCGAACTGGACGCGGGCGGGGGCGTTGGTCGTGTAGACGGCACCGTCGACCTGGCCGTAGTCGATGCGCGCCAGCCATCCACCCCGAACATACGGGCTGCCGTTGACATCGGTCTTCGCGGCCTTGGCGTAGTTGTTGAGCTCCTTGCCGTAGTAGTAGGAGATCACGTTGCCGTGCGTGTCCTTGACGTAGTCAAGGTTCCACCGCCAGCCTTCGTCGCAGAACGAGTCGGTCCAGCCGGAGGAGTTGTAGCACGGTTCTCCCGTGTCGTCGCTGGAAACCGGTGTGGTCCAGGCCGAGTTGGTCTCCTCCTTGCCCTGACCCCAGCCAGGCAGGCGGTTGAGCCCGAAGAAGTACTGCGTACCCTCAGGCGTGGTCGCCCGCCAGTATTCGCCGTTGTCGTCCCCGTTGACCGCGCCGGTCAGCCGCTCGATCTTGGTGCCGTCGTCCTTGGCCAGCTTGTAAAGGCTGCTATTGACCTTGACAAGCTCGCCCGACATGCCCGCGAGCATGATGGTCGCGTTGTGGAATGCCCAGCATTGGTCCCCCACACCACCATGGCCATCATCCGCGCACGCCTTGTAACGACGCTCGATGTAGCCGGGCTCGTAACCGAACCCTTCCCCAACCCAGGAGCCCTGGTTGTTAGTGCTGGCGTTGCGGCCGTCGACAGCCTGCGACGAGTAGCCGAACGTGATCTGCGGCGCGTTGCCGCCCGGCGTCTTCGGCGTACGCAATGCGTAGGACCAGGTGAAACCGCCGGAGGCGAGCGACATGTTCCACTTCGACGATGGCGCGAGGCTGGTCGCCGCGTAGTCGCCCTGCGACGACGCCTCTCCCGCTTCGGCCGCCAGGACGGTCATCGCACTCGCACCTGCATCGACGGTCGCGGTCAGCGTCCGGGCGCCGGAGTCGTTCACCGAGGTCGCCACCGGTGCCGCGATCCGGCAGTCCGCCCGCTCGGGTGTGGTCAGCGCACACGCGGGAAGCTGGACCAATCGCAGCCGCGCCCCGTAGTCCCCGCCGAACGCCGACGCGACAGCCGCGTACCCGATCTCCAGCTGCACCTTGCCCACGGTCCTGCCGTCGTCGGCACGTCCAACAGCCACAACAGGTCCTTGCGCACCCGCACGGCTGGCCGCTTCCCGATCGAGGACACGCAGCCGAATTCGCGACAGAGTCGCGTCCGCCGACTGAGTTGCGCCGCGCAATGTGACCGCCTGCACGGTCACCGGCAGCCCACCCACCGTCGAGGCCACTCGCGCGTGATCCGGCAGATCGATCTCGACGTCGGCCCGCGCCGGCCACACCGCCTCCTTCTGCACGGCGGGAGAGTCGGCCCGCACCGTTCTCGGTTTAGCGGCGAGTGCTCTGGTCTTGACGGGTTTGTCAGGAACCACTGCCGGAACGCGGTGCCCAGCGGCTTCGGGCACAGCGAAGACCGGCTGCTGAACAGAGCTGACCCCAAGAATCGGGACCACAACCACGGCGATTCGGCTGACCAGCCGCCCTCGGCTGGCGTTGCGCGGACGCAACAGGGTGAACATTGACTACTCCCCAACAGTCGGTGCTGACGAATCAAATTCGGTCGTCGCGGACCGGTGGGCAGATGGAGGTCCGTTCACCGGCAGCCGCTTCTAAAGGCTCGGATCCGCGGTGGCCACCGCGAGCTTGCTGACAGTTGTCGCGTCAAGGACCCCGTTATAGACACGGATCTCGTCGACCGCGCCCCCCAGAGCAGACCCGTAGTTGCCGCCGATCAGCGCACGGCCGATCTGCAGGCCATCGCCACCATCGGCGGGATTGTCGGCAGGAAGCCACGGCACCGCAACATCGGTCAGCGTGCCCGCGAGCACCCCGTCGACATAAAGTCTTAGTGTCTTGTACGCCGCGTCGTAGGTGACGATGAGGAACTGCCCGGCGCTGGACTGTGGGTTCACGATCGCGTTGGGACCTGACGCGGTGAGCGTCACCGGAACCACGCCAACCTGGTCTGCTCCGGCGATGCGGATACGCCACTTCGCCGTCCCCGAGCCGTCCGGCGTGCAACCCAGGTCGAACACACTCGCATGGTCGCCAGGCTGCGACATCACGCTCATGTCACCGGCGGCACAGTCCGTCGCCGTCTGGACCCGTGTCGCGATGCTGAAGCTGCCATTCGTAACGGCCACCGGCGCAGCCGTCGATGCGTAGCCCTGGGCGCCGGTGGCGGTGTCGGTTCCCAGAACCATGTGCCCATCGCCGACAAGCGGCTCGACCGGATTGAACGGGTCGTACTCGGGATCCTCTGGGTCTAGGCGATGCGCCCAGGTGGCGCCTGTGTAGAGGTTGAGGTTGAGTGCTGGATCCACGATTGGGTCACCCTCAGTCTGAGGGATGCCGAACTCGGAGCTGGTGGCAACCAGCGACGAGTTGTCGGCGACCAGGGTGGCGCCGTCGAGGTCCCAGTAGCCGAGCCGGGCAGTCACCGCACCCTCATACTTCAACGTCGCCGCCTCGCCGGGTACTACGGCCCGGTCGTAGACACGCACCTCGGCGATATCGCCGTAAACACCTTCGCTGTAGGAGGTAGTGGAGAGCCTGCGGCCGATCTGGAAGGAGCCGTGGGAGGTCCACGGCGCTCGCCAGTTCGTGGGTGTGCCCGCAACAGCACCGTCGACGTAGAGGGTGATCTTTTGGTTGGTGACGTCGAAGGCGGCAGCCAGGTGGGTCCACTTGTCTTTGACGGCTGCCGTGCCAGTTACCCCCCACGATCCCAATGACTGGACGTCGTTGTTGGCAACCTGGGCATTCCAGCTGCCGGAACTGGGGCTGTAGGCGATCTGGAACCCGGGTTCGCCAGTGCCGTCCTGAGACAGGATCGTCTGGTACTTGGTGAGGTCGGTTAGCTTGACCCAGGCACTGACGGTGAAGTTTTTGCTGGTGTCGACGACGGACCCGGCGGTGAAAAGGCCGCTATTGAGGGTTCCGTCGAAATGCGCAGCGCGGTCCGGGGCACCCTGGGGGCCTGTCGCACCGAATTGCGTGGTCGTGCCCGTGGTAAGCGGAAACGCGCCGGTCGCATCGGTGCCGGTCGTGGCTCCGGCGGCGTCGTCGAGGTGCCATTCGGCAACCGGTCCGCGGCCCTCCGCTACCCGGAACACGCAGCTGGAGGTGTCGGAGGTCTTGCCGGCCTGGTCGACCGCGATCACGTTGATCGTATAGACCTTCGACTCCTGTGGTTGCCAGAGCACCGAGACTGGGCCACCGAGTGTGGCCGGGGTTAGCTTCTTCGCTGCGGTAGGTGTGGTGTCGATGTCCCACCAGTACTCGGCGACGTCGGTGGCTGTCGAGTCGAACGTGAACGTGGTGTAGCGGCCGACGCCGTCGAACCAGGCTGGATCGTCATCTTTACAGTCTGGAGTGGAGTCGGTGGCGTCACCCGCCAGATACTCGGGCGAGTCGATATCTGGACCGACGGGTTTGGTCTTGTCGTATACAAACTCGCAGTAGTGCTGATTGACATCGGACCACAAGCCGGCTGTCGTGCCATCGTCGGCGCGAACCTTCCAAGTGACGACCACATTCTCCGGCAGGTTCGGCACCCCACTTGTTGGATCGGCGAGGTTGTAGCTGAACGTCGACCCGTTGGCTAATTCAGAGGAGGTCCACGTCTTGGACTGTGCTATGCCACCCGGCGGCGTCCAATACACCTGGAACTCTGCCGTCAACGGCTCCGCGTCGGCCGAGTCAGGGTCGGACAGGACCGCCTTGAGCTGCGGGATGGAGCTCACATACGGCCGGGTCGAGCCCGTGACGCACGCACCACCGGGATTCATCGATAGCCCCGTGATCGCCGCCTGGTTGGGTGCCTGGTTGTAGGTGACGGACAGTACCGCGTTGTGGCAGTACCGCTTGAGTTGGACGTAGTCGTCGTCGCTCTCGTTAGCTGCCCGGATCATGTAGGTGGTCTTCGTCCATCCACTCGACACGGCCCTCTGCACCGACTCGGTCGCAGTGAACCACACGTTGCGGGTTGTCCCTGTCTGGCACGAGCTCTCACCCGTGGGCGAGATCGTCTGCTGCAGCGTGAGGTTGGTCGGCCGGTTGCTCCAGTTGGTCGCCGAGGTGATCAACGCACCACCGAAGTTTGCGCGGTAAAGTGATACGGGATAGGCGGTGCTGTTCCAGGTGTGGGTTTGCGTGATGCCGAACTGCGCGCCAATGATCGTCTTGCCGGAATAGCTGGTGCTGAGCACGAAATACAGCCGCTTGATCTTGGAGTTGCTGCCGCAGTCGCTGGTGGTCTGCCAGGGACACATACCGACTCGCTCGTCGACGCTGCTGTTCCACTTCCAGTACTCCTCGCTTGGATAACCGGAGTCGACCATCGCCCACGACTCGTTGGTGGTGCTCGCGGTGAACGGGTCGATGTGCACCGGGAACACGGTGTCCGGTGCATCCAGCATCGAAAGGTCCGGCTGAAGCGTCAGCGAGCCACCGGCTGGAACCGCACCTACGCGGGACATCCGTGCACCGTCCGGTGGGCTGGTACGGATGTCTGCGCCGCCGGTGACCGCCGAGTCCCACATACGCGCGGTCGCGGTCTCAAATACCGTGCCGCCGGTGCCTGTGTCGACCATCCGCAGGCCGCCCGAGGCGGTCTGTTGCACCTTCAGCAGTTTCAGGGTGAGCCCAAACCGGATCTCGCGCACCTGTGGGATTTGGGCAGCTTCCCGAGTCTTGACGACCAGCACATGGGTGAATCCGGTAACTGACGCTCTCACCACCAGATCCACATCGGGCAGGACTGCGTAGGTCGCCGTGTCACCATCGAGGACCGGCGCTGGCAGCGTGCCCGGCCAGGTCAGCGCGTACCGGCGGCCCGCTCGCTCGACCGACGCGAACAGGCCATCACCACCGCCCGATAAGCGCAGGTTCGTCAGCGCCGCCCGCGGACCAACCGTGCCATCGGCATACCGGACCAAGGTCGGGTCGGTGGGCACCCACTTACCGTTTTGCACCATTTGGATCGGCTGCTCGAATGTGTACGCAGTTATCGTGCCGTCGGGGTTGGCGAACACCTGCTTGGACTGGCCCCGCTCCGCCAGCACCTCCACCTGCCTACCGGCAGCCTTCGCGGCCTTCACCGCCTCGGCCTCGGTCGTGTGTGGCAGTTCGACCGCAACACCATTGGGGCCAATGGATTGCGTTGCTGGTTGGTTCGGCGCCGCTACCCATACCGTTGTAGCGATCAAGCCGACAATTGCCATGGCGATCCCACCACGCCGCACCCGTGAGTGCCCCCGCTCGTCACCGCTCGCAGACACTATCCGTCCTTTCACCGCAGCTGTCAGGTTGTGCAGGTTCTTGTTCATCGCCGGTCACCCGACCGACAGACCGAAGCCGGTGGTGGAGGACGGAATCTCACTCTGCCCAGGCAGGTACGTCACCGTGGACGCACCGTTGCCGGCAGCGAGATTCGCCCAAGGCACTCCGTAGACGCCCGTGTTCCCGTAGGGCACAGACACCAGCAGGTTCGTGCCGTCGCTCGCCAGCCAGGCGCCGACCAACTCGGCGCGCGTCGGTGACCCCGGAATCGCTCCGGCTCGATCAACCGTCACATCAGAGACGACCGCTGTCGTTCCGCCGGCAAAGACCCGAATCGTGCCACTATCAACGCCAGCCGAGTGATCTTGTCCTGCGACCCCGACCGCCACAAGGACTGTGGTCGGCGATGTCTCGACAGACGGGTTGCGGTTCACAGCCACGACTCGCTCGCCGAAGTAGTCACCTGCCTCGTTGCTGCCCGAGATTCCAGCCGAGCTCTGCGCGGTGATCGCCAACAGGCTCGCATGCGTGGTTGTGATCAAGTATTGGTGAATTTGACCCGCATCCGACACAGATCCGATGTCCTCACCCGGCGTGCCGATTACCAGCATCGAGTTCTGTACACCTGCAGCCGCCCGCACCGGCCGATAGGGGATCATGGCCAGGGACTTGCCGAACCAGTCGCCGCGCTCGGCGGCCTCGCCGCTGTTGGCGTCGTCACCTTGCACCAGGCATCGGATCCCCGTCGGCGCCGTCGCGCCGCTGTTGTGATTGAGCACACAGGCGGCCCCGGCCTGCTGGGTGTTGGTCCCCTGCTGCTCCCCGGGGATACCGATGGCGAACTGGTACGGCGACGCGGCGACGGAGAAGCCTTCGCGGTCGTCGAGTTCACTGCCTTGCGGTGACTGGCCATCGAACTTGATGTTGACCGTGCCCCGCAGATAATGCACCGTCCCGGCGTCGGAGTCCTCACCCGGCGCGCCGATCACCAAGAACGGCTCGCCAGCACTCGTCACACCACCGGCGAGGGAGAAACCGAACCAGTCGTTGGACTCCGGCGCGTCCGGCACGGTGCCGCGTCCGTTGGGCAGGGCCGCGCCCTGCAGGATCGTGAGCGCAGACGGGCCTTTGCCCAGCCCGGATGGCGACCCAAACAGTAGGTAGACCGCGCCCGCGTCGACCGTAGTGCCGTTGTCCTCATACGGGGAGCCAATCGCCAGATCGTCGCAGCCGTCCCGGTTCGCGTCGAACACCGCCAGCGTCTGCCCGAACCGGTCGTTGGCCTCGACTGTGTCCGGGACGCCGTCCACGCCCTGCTGGAGCGTACGCACCGCGCCGGTGACACCATCGATCAGATGAATCGCCCCTGCGGCGCTTTGCGAGTTCACCATGACCAGCGGGTCGCCGATCACACGATCCGCCACACCATCACCATTGAAGTCACCCGGCGTCAGCGTGGCCGGACAGCCAGCGGCCGGCGGGTCAAGAACCATCGTCGAAAACTCGCACCACGACGAGCTCACCGGCGTTGCCCCATCGGAAATGGTCACCCACCACTGGTAGTTGCCAACACCGGCGAGCTGCCCAGTCGGGATCTGAACCGACGCGGTGCCACCAGACGCGAAGCTCGACACGGTCGCAGTGCCGATCGCCGACGCGCCGCCGACCGCCCACCATTCGAATGTCGCCGACAGATTCCCGGCTTCCGGGTCTGTCGCAGTCGCCGACAGCGTCGGCACCAGGGTTGCAAGCACCGGACGGCCGGTACCGGTCACGCAGGACGTCACCGGGTTGGTCGCTGTGGCTGAGATGACCGGTTTGGCGTTATAGGTGATCGACATCGTGGGGCTGTTGGTCGCGTTGTTCAGATACCGCTTCCACGACGTGTGGGCTGTCTCGTTCTCACCCTTTAGCCCCAGCGTCAGCGTGTTGCAGCAGCCCAACCCCATCGCCGCAATGGAGCCGGTCAGATCATACGTGACGTCCGCGGGGCCGCAGGTGCCCGTAATGTCCGTACGGTGCGCCTCACTGTTCGTGCCGATCCGGTTGGTCCAGCCGCTACCGGTCGAGTTCCACGATGTGTTCCAGTTCGTCGTCGACGTGATCGACGGCGTCCAATACAGGCCAACCGCCGACGGGCCAGGTGTGTCGGTGCACTTGACCCCCGACCAGCGTTGCGCCAGCCGGAATGACGCCGCCGTGACCTTGCCCTTGCCCGCCACCGCGGACGTGTTCATCTCGAACACCGGCCGCATCGTGTACACCGGCGTCTGCCAGTCCGACAAGCCGACCCGAGTCAGACCGTTCGTGGAGTCGGTCGACGAGAACGTGCCGTCGGTCACGTCGAAATAGGAAATCGTCGGATCTGATTTGGACAACTCGGTCCAGTGGTTCTTCGCGCCCGACACCGTCGGGTCGATGATCACCGGATAGGTCAGTGATTCGTCAGCCAACATCACAGCGTCCGGTGTCAGCACCAGATTGCCGTTGTTCACCGCGAGGCCGACCGGCTTCGATTTCGGCCGCACATCTGCGGCAGCCTCCGCGTCGCCTTCGGCCAGCAGCCTGGCCCGCGCCGGGCCATCAGACGAGTCCCACATCAGCGGCGTCCCGGCCGAAAACACGACTTCACCGTCGGCATCCACCGCCGACATGCCGCCGGTCGCGTCACGGCGCACCGTCACACCCTTGCCCTCAACACCGAGGTGCAGGGGCCGCAACGCCACATGCGCCGACGCCTGCGGAGTCTTGATGACGAGGTGTTCGCTGAACCCGTCTACGTCGGCAATAACCCGCAGGTCTACGCCGGGCATCACTTCGACGTAGGTCGCCACATTTCCCGCCAGCGCCGGCTTGGGCAACGAACCCTTCCACGACAGCGACAACGACTTGCCGTCGCGCGTCGCGGTCACCAGAGGCACCGTCGCACCACCGCCAGAGAAGACCATCGAAATCGTGGCGGCCTTCGGCGATACGGTCCCATCCGCATTCGCCACCAGCGTCGCATCCGCAGTCACCCACGACCCGTCCGCGCTCCTAGCGAACCGCGACCGGACGCTGGACTCCCACGTGAACGTCCCATCAGCGTTCGCGAACGTCTGCGACGTCTCATCCGTGGCACCCGAGACGAGGACCCGCTTGCCGCACCGGCGTGCCTCAGCCACGGCCGACACCTCATCTGCCAAGCTATCGACGCACACCGCCGCCTGCGCCGCCTGACGCTGCGACCCAACCACCACCACGGTTGCTGCCACCATCAGCAACGCGGCAACGCTACGCGCCCACAGCAGCTGGGATCTTGTCCACCAAGTAGCCGTCGGCGCCGACGATCGGCCCACCGTAACCTCCCCGATCTCCCACCGCTCCACCACGAGCACTCGAGCCACATGTGATGCCACCAAGACGACCGCCGCACCCGCCGGAGCACGGAACAGCCGCAACCGACGCCTACTTACGATGGCGGGCAACCACGCCGACGCTGCAGACCTGTTCATGACGTGACGACCTTCCTCGACGTTCGCGACCCGCCTAGGCAGGCTGCGAGCGGGCAGCCCTTGGCTGAGGCAAACCGTCACAGTTCTCTCGACAACTGAGATTGTCAAGAACAATTCTCCTGTCGGTGATTTGTTTCACAGCGCGAGTGTCCCGATGTGGCGCGATCTGTGCTCGAACGGTTGAAAAGCCGTAGCAGCCGTACGCGCGGCCGCGAGGGACCACGACCGGATGGCTCCCGTGTTCACTGCTGCTCGGGTCCGGGAGCTTCGTCGGGCGTATCTGCCGCCGGATCCGCCAGCCGGACCAGCTATGCGGCCGGCGAGACCGCACAGTACGATTTCCGGCTGCGCTGGCACCTTCACGAACTCGAACCCGAGTGGGACCCCAAAGCCCGATCGCTGGACCGGATCGGCGTCTTCGCCGACGTCGGCCAAAGACTGGCCGAGCCGCGGCTGATGGAACCGTCGCCAGGATCGCTCGAGCCCTTGTCGCGCAATGCGAACGGCTCACAGCCGACATCAACAGCTTGGGCGCTGACATTGCCACCTTGACCCGGCAGCTCGCACCGGCGGTGTTGGCCATCACCGGATGCGGAACGCTGACTGCGGCCAAGATTGTCGGCGAAAAGGCTGCCGTCACCAGGTTCCGCTCGGCGGCCGCCTACGCCCGCCACAACGGCACCGCGCCGCTGCCGGTCTGGTCATCCAGCCGAACCCACCATCGCCTTAGCCGCACCGGCAACCGGCAACTCAATGCCGCCGTGCACCGCATCGCGATGACCCAGGCTCGCTGTCACGAGCCGGCTCGCGAACTCCTCGCTCGTCGCAAGGCCGGCGGGGACGGCGGGATGCAGGCCCTCCGTGTTCTCAAACGCCGGCTATCCGACGTCGTCTATCAGGCGCTGCGAAGCGACAACCCCAGCCGCGCCGCCTGTTGACTGAGGAGCAATTTACAGTCCCGGCTACGCCGGCCGGCCGGTGGCGAACAACTCGATAGTCGATCGTTCCACCGAGTTGTTGCACTCATGATGGAGCCCGGCGAGCGTATTCATCACGGGGTGTTC
>Ga0114129_10002764_pt1 | contig 24446 bp, 27 predicted proteins | sample RhiMetdeltSRZDD1_FD_80071 | JGI IMG/M metagenome (GOLD analysis project Ga0114129, IMG submission 80071) | Populus rhizosphere microbial communities from Tennessee, USA - Rhizosphere MetaG P. deltoides SRZDD1 (version 2) (version 2) | ecosystem: Host-associated > Plants > Roots > Rhizosphere >...
CGCGCCCGTTTATCCCCCCCCGAGGTCCCCCCTACCCGGTACTGGCCTGGGGGCACCCTCTGATGGCGCGGCGGCTCAAGGCGGCCCCCGACGCCACCCCGCGCAGTGCCCCTGACCTGCGGGAATCGGTCGCCGCGGCGATCAATGGCATGGGCTGGTTGAAGGCCAGCGACGATGGGATCAAGGCGCTGGCGTTGCGGTATGCCGAGGAGATTGAGCAGGTCGCGGACCGGTCGCGGCTGTTGGACGAACTGCTGGCCGAGGCGCCGACCGAGTTGGTGAAGCGGCTGCAGAAGCTTGAGGCCATGTGCGACGTGACGAAGACCGTCGGCTGGCTGGGGCCGCAACTGCAGGGTGTGCTGCGTGACCTGGGCGGGACTCCGGCGGCGCGGAAGGCCATGGCGGAGGAGAACCCGGTCGGTGGCCGGCTGAAGCAGCTCCGCGACGACGCGGCCAGCTAGCGAAGTGCCACAAAACTGCAGGTCGCACTCGTACTGGCCGGTAACATAGAGCCGCGCGGGGGAAGACGATGAGCGTTGCCCTCGATGATCGTCCCGCAGTTCTCGGTAGCACGACCCCACGACTGTGGACCCGGCCGATCGTCACCGGCCCGCCCGGACCGTGTGGCTGCGGCTGCGCACTAACTCCCGCGACGTCGAAGGGGTTCTCGGCGATCGACTTCGCCGAGGACGTGCTCGAGATCAAGTTATTGCCGTGGCAGCGCTGGCTGTTGATCCACGCACTCGAGCTGCGCCCCAATGGCCGGTTCCGGTTCCGGACCATCCTCGTGATGGTCGGGCGCCAGAACGGAAAGACCACGACCATCGAGGTCAAGAACCTGTGGAAGATGTTCGTCCTACAGGTCCCCTTGATCATCGGCACGGCGCAGGACCTGACCGCGTCGGAGGAGACCTGGGAGCACGCCCTCGAGATGATCGAGGGCGTCCCGGAGCTCTCGGCCGAGGTGCTGCACGTCGACAAGACCAACGGCAAAAAGGCGCTTCGGCTGACCAACAAGTCGCGCTGGCTGGTGAAGGCGGCAACCCGAAAAGGCCCCCGTAGCTTTTCGGCCGACGACATCAACCTTGACGAGCTGCGCGAGCACCTGAACTACTCGGCGTGGTCGGCGGCGTCGAAGACGACCATGGCACGGCCGAAGGCTCAGGTCTGGTGCTGTTCGAATGCTGGCGATGCCCGGTCGATCGTGTTGAACAGCCTGCAGGCGAAAGCCCGTAAAGCTGATCCGGATGGGTCGCTCGGATTATTTGAGTGGTCGGCGCCGGATGACACCCGCTGCACCTGTGAGCGTGTCGACCCGGATCCACATGGGGTGTTGTGCAAGCTGCGCGACCCGCGGATGTGGGCTCAGGCCAACCCGGCCTACGGCTACACCATCACCCGAGAGGCGATGGAGTCGGCGCTGGAGACCGACCCGGAAGAGGTTTTCCTCACCGAGTGCTGCTGCGTCCGGGTCGCGGACCTCTCTGGTGGGGTCATCTCCGGCGGCCTGTGGGCGAACCGCTCGGACACTGCCTCGCGGGCGACGGGGTTCGTAGGGGTTGGAGTTGACGCGAGCCCAGACCTGCGATCCGCGGCGATCGGGATGACCGGTATCCGCGGCGACGGCGCTCGGCACTGGCAGGTGCTGCGGCACGATCTCGGTGCCGGGTGGGTGGTGCCACATTTCGTGCATCTGCGGGATGTGGACGGGTTGAAGTTCGGGCCGATCGGCGTGGACCCTGGCTCGCCAGCGGGCGCGTTGATCAAGCCGCTCACGGATGCCGGGTTCGAGGTTGAGGAAGTGACCGGGCGGGGCCTGGTGCAGGCGTGGGGGCTGTTCAAGAAGGACGTGGACGAAGGGAACGGCTGGCATATCGGCCAGGAAACCTTCAATCAGGCAATTCGGGACGCCAAGAACGCCCCCTCGGGGGATGTGGAGAGGTTCAGCCGCAAGAAGTCGTCGGGCGACATCTGTCCACTGGTCGCGACCGTCATCTCCGACCATGTGCAGCGGCTGCATCCGAAGCCGAAGCAAGCGTCGATACCGGATTTCGGTTGGGGATGAGGAGGAGTGAATGGTCACCGTGAAGTTCCCGGCCCCGTCGTCGGCGTTCGTGATGAACCTGCTCGGGCTGTTGGGTTTGGCGGGCGTGGCTTGTGCGGTCGGCGGGCTGACTCACAATGTGTGGTGGGCGTTGTTGATCGCGGCGGTGGAGTGCATCGGGCTGTCGGTCGTTGCTGCGGTCAACGCTGAGGAGAGCTCCGCGCGATCGGGTGAGGAACCCGTCGCGCTGTCGAGGGCCGCGTGAAATCCTGGCTCGTTCCGCGCCGCATGGCCGGAGGACTGAAGTCCTGGTCGCAGCCTCTTTCGTGGGCTTACGACGACTTTCGACTGCCGTTTCTGGCATCCTCGCCGCTGACACCCGACCGCGAGGCCATCGAGAATGACTTCGAGGGCTACGTGCGTGGGGCCTACAAATCCAACGGCGTCATCTTCGCCTGCATCGCGGCCCGCCAAGGGGTGTTTTCTCAGGCCCGGTTCAAGTGGCGGGACTTTGTGGACGGTGAGCCCGGCACCCCGTATGGCAATCAAGAGTTGCGGTTGCTGGAGAAGCCGTGGAAGACCGGCACCACAGGCGAGTTGTTGTCCCTGGCCGAAGTGGACGTGTCGCTGGCCGGGAACTTCTGGTGCACCACCGCGGACGACACCGGCAGGGTCGGGGGCTCCACCCGCGGCAAGGGTCGGCGCGTGGTCCGGATGCGGCCCGACTGGGTCACGCAGATCATCGGGTCACACTCGGATGATCCGTACGCCCTGGACGCTCAGGTCGTCGGGATCCTGTACCACCCGCGCCGAGCGTCGGGGTATTTCCCGGACGGGTCGGTGACGCCGGGTACGACCCTGCTGTTGCCGGAAGAGGTGTGCCACTACTCGCCCCACCCGGACCCCGAGGCGCGGTTCCGGGGGATGAGCTGGTTGACACCGGTCATTCGGGAGATCCAGGCAGACAAGGCCGCCACGAGACACAAGCTGACGTTCTTTGAGAACGGCGCCGTGCCGGGCGTCGTGTTCAAGTTCGACAAGGATACAGACCCCGAGGCGTTCAAGCGGTTCAAGGAACGGTTCAACGCTGAACACAAGGGCGCGTGGAACCACTACAAGGCGCTCTTCTTGTCCGGCGGCGCCGACGTCGATGTCATCGGCGCGAACTTCCGGCAGCTCGAGTTCGCGGTCACCCAAGGCAAGGGTGAGAATCGGATCGCGGTGGCGTCCCGGGTCCCGGCCGTGATCCTGGGGATCTCCGAAGGTTTGGCCGGGTCGTCGCTGAACGCGGGGAACTACGGGCAGGCGAGGAGGAACTGGTCCGAGGGCGCCTTGCAGGACCTGTGGAGCAAGGCATCGGCCAGCTTTCAGAACCTCGTCACCCCGCCTGCCGAGAACAGTGAACTTTTCGCGGACACCCGCCACATTCCGTTCCTCCGCGAAGACGCGAAAGACATCGCCGAGATTCAGCAGACCGTGGCGACCGCGCTGCGAACCGGCACGGACGCTGGCTGGGAACCGGACGCCCTTGTGCGCTGGCTCATGACCAACGACTTGAGTCAACTGCTGGGTCAGCATTCAGGTTTGTTCAGCGTCCAACTCCAGCCCCCGGGCTCCGAGCACAGCGTCACGGTCACGGACCCTGCCAAGGCCGCCGAACTGATCGGCGCCGGCTGGCTCGCCATTCGCTCCCCGGTCCCCATGAAGGAGATCACCGCATGAACACCAAGAGCTTCGCCGGGATCAAGGTGAAGGATGAGGCCACGGGGGAATTCTCGGCGGTCTTCAGCACCTTTGATGTGATCGACAGCGACGGCGATGTCACGCGCCCGGGGGCCTTCGCCGACGGCACCGAGGTACGCATCTCGGCGTACGGGCACGCCTCCTGGAGCGGCGCCCTCCCGGTCGGCAAGGGCGTGATTCGGTCGAACGACCGTGAGGCGTGGGTCGAAGGCCAGTTCTTCATGGACACCATCGACGGCAAGAACACGTTCTTGACGGTCAAGGCTATGGGTGCCCTGCAGGAGTGGTCCTACAGTGTCGAGCCGGTCAAATACTCGTATGGCGAGTACGAGGGCCAAAGCGTGTGTTTCCTGGAGGAATTGAAGGGACCGCACGAGGTGTCCCCTGTGCTGGCGGGCGCCGGCGTGGGAACGCGGACCCTCTCGGTGAAGAACGCCGCCACAACTGTCCCGACACACAAGCGGATGATAGGCATTCACGAAACCGATGTGGTGACCCGATCGTGGGTTCCCAGCGCAGTGGTGGCGGGTATCGCGGACGACGCGAAGCCGTCGGAGCTGCGGTCGGTGTTCGCCTGGGTGGACCCGACCGGGGACCCGGAGGCGAAGTCCTCTTACAAGTTCGCCCACCACCACGGTGCCGGCGGTCCCGCGAACGTGCGGGCGTGCCTCGCGGGGATCGCCAGTTTGAACCGTGGTGTCGAAATGCCGGATGTGGACCGCAAATCGGTCTACGACCACCTGGCCGCGCACCTGCGGGACGCGGACCGGGAACCACCCGAACTGCGCACGCAGGCGGGTGGCGCGTTGAAGTTCAACGACGAGTTGCTGGAGACCCTGGCTGGGGTTTCAGCGGCTGTCGATAGTGCCGCACGGGTGGTCGCTCTGCGGGCAGAGAAGGGCAAGTCGCTGTCGCGGGTCAACGCGGAGGTCCTGGAGTGGATCGCCGATGACCTGAAGCGGCTGCAGACCCTGCTCACCAATCCACCCGCGGGGACCGTGCCGGACGAGGAGCTCGCCTCCACGTGGCTGGCATCGGTGGCCCGTCTCCAAGACCTGTGAAAGGCAGAGCGCCATGACCACTCCCACGATTGTTGACTTTCCCGCGCTGAAGGAGGCTCGGGAGAAGCTGAACGCGAAGCGCGACAGCCTGGCCGGCATCATGCGAGAAGCCGGCCCAGAATTCGACATGAACCTGATCAAGTCCATCGCGGGCGACAGTCAGGCGAAGGTTGAGCAGATTCGCGCTCTCAACTCTGAGATCGACGCCTGTAAGCAGAAGCTGGACGAGTTGAACGTGGTTGGCCGGGCTGCTGCGGTCGCGGCGGAAACCAAGGACGGTACCGAGTCCGGCAGTGGCCCGGACGGCGACGAGGAAGACCGCCCCCGGTTCAAGGACGGCCGTCGCCCCAAGTCGTTCGGTGAACTGGTGATGGCCTCTGACGCGATCAAGGGATACACCACCGGCTCCAGCAATGGCCCGGTCGCGCGTGTCGACGTCGCGTTGAAGACCCTGTTCTCCACGTCCGCCGGTTGGGACCCGGAGGACCTGCGCACTGGCCGCGTGGAAATGTTCCCGACCCGCGGGATCAACGTCGTGGACGTTTTCCCGCAGACCACCACCACCATGTCCACCGTCCTGTACATGGAGGAGACGACTTTCACGAACACCGCCGCGGAAACCGCGGAGGGCGGCCAGTTCCCGGAGGCGGCGCTGCAGCTCACCGAGCGCGCCAGCGAGGTCCGGAAGATCCCCGTGTTCCTCCCCGTGTCGGACGAGCAATTCGAGGACGAGCCCCGCGCCCAGGCCTACGTGCAGAACCGGCTGCCGTTCATGTTGCGGCAGCGGATCGACGCCCAACTGCTCGTCGGCAACGGCACCGGAACGAACTTGCGCGGCCTGGAGAACGTGACTGGTATCCAGTCGCAGGCCCTCGGCGTGGACCCGGTCCCGGACGCGCTGTACAAGTGCATGACGTCGATCCGGGAGGACGGGTTCGCCGAGCCGTCCCATGTGTTCATTCGCCCCAGCAAGTGGCAGCAGGTTCAGCTGCTGCGTACCGCCGACGGCATCTACATCTGGGGCCACCCCAGCACCGCCGGCGTCCGCACCATCTGGGGTGTCCCCGTGGTCGAAACCACGGCGGTCACCGCGACGAAGGCGGCGATGGGCGACTTCACCAACTTCTCCGAGGTCTCGGTCCGCCGGGGCGTGGACGTGCAGGTCTCCAATTCGCACGCCTCGTTCTTCGTGGAAGGGAAACTGGCAATCAGGGCAGACGTGCGCCTTGCGGTGATCTTCTATCGACCAAAAGCGTTTGGAATCGTTACGGGGCTGTGACACCACATCAGACGAATTCCCCTGAGGGGAGCCGACATGTCGGCTCCCCTCAGGCATTCCACAAAGGAGCATAATCAATGCCTTACACGGGCGGATATCCGATCGGAAGCGAGCTCAAGGTGGCGCGCGGCCGATACAGCTTCGCCGTCGATGGCGGCGCGGTCAGCAGCATCGACCTGACGAGCACGGCCCAGATCCCTGCGGGCGCCTACATCACCCACGGTTTCGTTGAGGTAGACACCGCGGTCACGTCGGGCGGCTCCGCCACGGTGGCAGTCACCGTGGAGGGCGCCGGTGACATTGTCGCTGCCGCCGCTGTCTCTGGCGCCCCATGGTCGACGACCGGTCTCAAGAGCATCGTCCCGGTGGGGACGGGCGCCACCGCCGTCAAGACCACCGCAGCCAGGAAGATCGTCGCCACGGTGGCTACCGCAGCGTTGACCGCAGGCGCGTTCGACGTGGTCCTGTTCTACGTCGTCATCCCGGACTGATCGAGGGGTCGGATATGCCAATCATCCCCAGGACTGAACTGGTCGGCGCGGGCCTCGGCTTCGGCCAGCCGAAGCCAGCTGTCGGCCTGTACGACTTCGCGCTCGACGGCGGCGCGGTCGGTGACATCACGCTGCGTGGCGACTCGATCCCGTCCGGCGCGATCCTCGTGGACGCGCTGTTGCATGTGGACACGGTCCTCACGTCGGGCGGCTCCGCGACGGTGGCGATCAAGGTCGAGGGCGCCGCGGACGTCAACGCGGCTGACGCGATCTCTGGCGCCCCCTGGTCGACCACGGGCGCGAAGCGGGCGGACTTCACCGCCACCACCGCTCCCGTCAAGACGACGGCGGCCCGCAGCATTGTCGCGACCGTCGGCACCGCGGCGCTCACGGCGGGCGTTTTCAGGACTGTTGTCTGGTATGTGGAGTTGGCGTAATGGCCTTTGACATCGTCCCGCTGCCCGGCGGCGGACCTGTTGACATGGTGACCGTGGACCGGCACTGGTATCTCACTGGTGACGGGTCGCGGGTGGTGCCCGAGGGTGACCCGGCGGGCCGGTGGCTGTGGGCCTCCCCGGGTACCGAGGTGCAGAGGGCCGAAGCGGTGCGACTCGGCGCGGTCACGGCAGATCAGCCCACCGCCCCGGAGCCCACCTCAGCACCCGCCGATGAGGACACCAAGGCACGTCCGGCGCCGCCGAACAAGCAACTGGCGAAACCCGGCGACAAGAGCGGCGGCACGGTTGCCGAACTCCGCGCGCAGGCCACCGAACTCGGTGTTCAGGTGGACAACCGGTGGGGTGTCGAGCGGCTCCGTCAGGAGATCGCCGAGGCGGACGTCGAGGCGGAGTAGGTCATGGCACTCACCGCAGAACGTGTTGTGGTGTCCACGACGGCTGTCGCGCTGAACGGCGCGGACACGGGCGCGTCGGGCGCCACGTTGATCGTGAAGAACACCCACGCAACCGACGCCCTTGTCCTGGGCGCCTCGGACGTCACGGCGTCTACAGGGTTTTCCCTCGCGGCCGGCGCAACCCTTCCAGTCACCTTGACCGCAGGCGAACTCCTGTACGCCATTCGCGGCGCGGCGGCGGACATCACTGCCCACGTCCTCCGAACCGGAATGTGATCTTCCCCCACCAAGTCGAAGGATTCGGGGATACCCCATGCCTTTCAACACCACGGCAAAGAACGTGATGCTCGATGCTTTGGACGAGTCCGTCACCCAGTTCACCCATGTTGGCATACACACGCTGACCGATCCCGGCACCGGCACGAACGCCAACTCCGGGGAGGCGACCGGCGGCTCGCCGGCATACGCCCGCCTAGCGGCGACATGGGGCGCGGCGGCGTCCGAGCAGAAGACGAATACCAGCACGTTTATCTTTGACGTGCCGGCCGGAACCTACGGATTCTTCACCTTCTGGAACGCGGCGACCGGCAACACAAGCAACTACCGCGGTCACATTCCTTTCGGCGGTGCGTCGGCGTTGAAAGGGATCGCGACAGTCGACGCGACCCTCACCAACGACCAGTTCCTGGCGCCAGGCCACGGTATGGCGGACACCGACCGCGTGATGGTGTTCAACAATTTCGGCGGTTCCCTCGCGACCGGGCTGACCGAGGGCACGATCTACTTCGTCGTGTCCTCGGCAACCAACACTTTCAAGGTGTCGCTGACCTCAGGTGGCGCTGCCGTGGATATCACGGCGCTCGGCAACGGGACCGTGTATTGGCAGCGGGTCGTGCCGGAGGTTTTCGCCGCACAGGGCCAGATCACCGTTGCGGCCAGCGCGCTGATCCTCGACCTGACGGGATTCTGAGCCATGCCCAAGGCAGCATACGAGGTCAGCACAAGCACCGCGAACGCGCTGACCGCCACCGTCGCGAAGACAGTCCTGATGGTGATCACCCCCAGTTCCTTCGGCGGTGACCTCGTCGGGTACTCCATCTCAATGGATGGCGTGACAGCCTCCAACCCTTCGGTTCTGTGCGAGATAGTGCGTAGCACGAACGCAACGAACAGCACCCCGGGCACTGGGAACACGTCGGAGTCGTCGAACATCCAGCAGATTCGCGGCCGGTCGATCACGACGGGGTTCACCGCGTTCTCGGCGGCCACGTCGGAGCCGACAGTCCTGACCGTCGTCCACCGGTTCATGCTCACGCCGACCGGCTCGACCCTGATCTACGACGCGCCGCTGGGAACGAGCATCGAATGGGACGTGTCGGCGGGGCTGGGAATCCGGCTGACCCCGGGCTCAGCGGTCTCTGCGAACTGCCGTGCCACCATGACCTTCGAGCGGTGCTAGCACCATGCGGCTGGTCCGCCCCCGGAGCGTACCGGCCGCCACCGCGAGCACCACGTTCGTCCAGCCAGGAACCGTCGGGTACCTCGGGAGCACCGGTGCGCTGACGGTCATCGATTCCGCCAACCCATACACGGGTTCTGGTGGGTCCACATGGAACAGCACCGACGGCAACGTCTTCTCTCAAACCAACTTGACTTTGGATCACGTCTGGGTGAAGACGTCGATGGCTTGGTCGGGAACCGGCACTCTCACCCTCACCAATTCGATCCTCGAGGGTGGCTCAGGTGACTACTGCGTCTTCGCCGCAGCGAACAGCGCGGTTGTGATCAACGCCACCGATTGCACGTTCCGGTGGCCGGCGAGTCCTACGTTTCCGATCACTTCCGACACCGCGAACATTCGACTCAACGTGCCGTCGCGCCAGAACCTCCTGCGTTGCGACATCTCCGGTCAGCCGCACGGCGTTGAGATTCGAGGTTCGAACACGTCGGTCGACTCGTGTTGGATTCACGACCTAGTGTGGAACCCCGACACAGATCCGCACCTAGATGGAATCTTTCTGTTCGGTGGCACCAACGTGCAGGTTCTTCGGAATTACATCAACGTCAACGACGCCAACTCGGTGCACACCACGGCGGCGCTGTTTCTGCAGGACACGTTTAGTGACGGCATGGCGAGCCCGACCATTAACGGCAATTACCTTTGCGGCGGCGCGAATTCGCTGTTTATCCAGGCCGGATCGAACATCGTGTGCACCAACAACACGATCGACACCGGGTTCTTCGGTGACCTGTCATTCGAGGCGCCCGCCACGATCGCAACGTGGTCCAACAACAAGCACAGTGACGGCACCACGATCCCGAGTCCGTAGGGAGGCGCCGTGGCGATCGCAGTCCGCTCCGCCTCCACCGGAACGTCCAGCTCGGGCGCCGTATCAGTTACCAAGCCGTCCGGCACCGCGTCGGGCGACGTGTTGGTCGCGGTGCATTTCGCGGACCTGTTCGGGACGGTCGCCGCCATGACCGGAGCCACCGGATTCACCCAGCAGGGCACCACCTACTCGGGTCCTACCGGGAGTTGCTTCGGGAAGGTATTCAAGCGGATCGCGGACGGCTCCGAGGGAGCGACGTTCTCCTTCGGGCAGGACGACACCAGTGTGATCATCATGCTCGCCATCAGCGGCGCTGACACCACCACACCGTTCGACGTGGACCCGACGTGGGGAGATGGCGGGTCGGCACAGACCGCCCACATCGCCCCCTCGATCTCTCCGACAGGCTCGGATTCACTGCTGGTGTGCGGGTTCTCCTCCACATCTGACGCGTCGACCAGCTACTCGCCTCCGACCAGCCCGACGATGACCGAGCAGGGCGACGCCTGGGCCAGCTTCACCGTTGCATCCGTCGCGACGCTCGTGCTGTCCGCGAGTGGCGCCACCGGAACCAAAACGGCCACCCACAGCACCGGGGTGTGCAACGAGTACACGACCTTGTCCCTGGCGATTAAGGCGGCGGGGGCCGCTGCGGCGGCAACACCCCGGCCACCGCTTGTGCTCGCCAGCCAGGCCGCCATCCACGCCGGGAACTGGTAAGTGAGCCGCCTTGGCCGGCGCCAGCCAGCGCCGGTTATCCTGCGGCGCGCCCCCGCCCAGCAGGTCTCGGCGATCGCCGAGACCGGGACGACGACGGCAGGATTCGCGGGGGTTGGCACCGCGGCCAAGGTCGCAGTGGGTCGCGGCGTCAACCCCGCGGGCCCATCGGCTACTGGCCGGGCAGTCAAAGTCGCGGCCGTATCAGGTATTTGCTCGGGCGGCGCCACCGCCGTAGCTGGTCTAAAAAAGGTCGCTGTCGGCCAAGGGGTTGGCGCGGGCGCTGCCACTGGGGCGGCGACTGAAACCGCGACAGTCACCGCAGTTCGACCCCCTGTCATCCTGGTGGTGTCCCAGCCCCGACACCCGGCGTGGCAGGTCACTCAAGGCGCCCAATTCGTCACCTCGGGGCCGATCGAACTGGCCGCGAACGCTGAGGCCGGCATTTCAACGGCCGGGCTTGCCGGGACGGCCACGCCACGCAAGGTGGCCGTGTCCGGCGGCACCTGCAGCGGCGCAGCGTCGGCCGCTGGCGCTGCCAAGAAGATCGCAGTCTCCCGCGGTAGTGCCGCAGCGGCAGCCGCGGGGGCGACCACGGAAAGCAAGGTTGCAGCCGAGCGAGGCGCGGCAACGGCGGGGATCGTCGGCATCCATTCCGGGACGCAGGTACGAGCCCAATACGGCATCTGCACTGCGGGGCTGTCCGGGGTCTCGGCCGAGCGCAAGACGGTGTCGCGTGGCGGCTCCACCACGGCTGGCGCGGTCAGTTACGGAACGGCCAAGAAAGTCGCCCCGGCTCGGGGGACCGTCGCGGCCGGCTTTACCGGCTCCTACTCCGCCACGACGATCCGCGCGGTCACGGGCATCTGTTCCGGGGCTTTCGTTGCCACGGGTACACACCGCAAGATTGTGATCGCGACCGGCGTGACCGCGGCAGGGGTGAGCGGCCAGGCAACGCCACGTAAGAAGGCTACCGGCTTGGGAACTGTCGCCGGTGGCGCGGCCGCCAGCGGCCTGCAGGCCAGGCGCAGCGCGGTATCGGGGGTGTCTGCCGCTGCCCTCGCCGCAGTGGGTAGTGCGAGCAAGAAGGCCAGCCAGCGAGGCACGACCTGTGCGGCGCTGAGCGGCGATGGCTCCCTGCAGCCCCAGTTCTCGCGAGGCTCCATGACCCCAGTCGAGAGAACAACATCCACCATGCAGGGGGTGATGTGATGTCGTTCGACCTCGGCGATCCGGTCCCCTTGACCGTTGAAACTCGAGATGCCGACGATAACTTGGCGAACGCCGGCTCGATCACGCTCACTATCACTCTTCCGGACACCACCGTGGTGTCGCCGAGCTTCACGAACCCGACTGTCGGTCGCTACCAAGCCGACTACCCGACTGTCCAGGTCGGACACCACGACGTGCGTTGGTTGGCGACGGGGGTGAACTCGTCCGCCTACGCGGATTCGTTCGATGTGCTCCCGGCTGCCCCCGGATACATCGTGTCCCTGGCCAGAGCCAAGAAGAAGCTGAAGATCCCTCTCTCGGACAACGAGCACGACGAGGACATCCGGGACTACGTCCAGGCGGCCACCGAGGTGGTTGAGGACCACATCAAACTGAAAATCGTCCGACGCACCCTGGTTGATGTGATCCACGTGTGCGGACCTGGTCGCACTGTGGTACTGCCGCACGCCCCCGTCATCACCCTGATTAGTGCGCAGACCGTCGACGGCCTCATCACCTGGGATGTGGGGGATATGGATGTGGACGGTGCCACGGGTGTCGTGACGGTAACGACAGGGCCATTGCTGCGCGGCCGAATTAGGTTTGTCTACGCCGTCGGCATGCCGGTGATCCTCGCGAAATACATGCGAGCCGCGCTGATCATTATCGAGCACCTATGGCAGACGGAGCGAGCTCAGTCAGAAGCAGGTCCGTTCCCCGGCGCCTATGAAGACACGGCCGAAGGCATGCGGTTCAGAGGCGGTCAAGGCTACGCGATCCCGAATAGGGCCTTGGAGCTACTCGGCAAACCGGCTCCGATGGTGGGCTGAATGCGCACCACCCGGGTCCCGGAAGTGATCGACCGGTTGGTGGAACTGCTCACCCAACGAACCGACCCTGAGGCCACACAGGTGCTGGACGGTCCAACGGTCTCGGGGAATTACAAGGACTTGGTGTTCCTGATCGGCTACCGACCGGATCAGCAGCAGGACGTGACGGTCACGAGAACAGCCCCCAACGGGCTGACCCACCACGACCGCGAGGTTTTCGAGATCGGGGTGCTCATCAACGCGGTGGACGGAACAGGGAACGTCAAGTCCGCCAGAGACAAAGCCGCTGCGGGGCTGGCGATCCTGGAAGGGATCCTCACCGAGAAGGACATGGGTCTCGGGCTCGGCTCAGACGTTCAGGTTCGGCTATCCGATCAGACGTGGCGGTCCATCCCCACCACAAAAGGCGTGGAGCAAACCGTGGCCTGTGTGGTTGTCGGACAGGCGGCGCTGTGAACATCGCGGACAAAATCGCGGCAGACATGCGAGCACTGCCCAAGGCCGCGCGCAAAGAGATCCGCCCCAGGCTACGCAGGGCCGGCGACATCATGGCTGCCGACACGCGGAGCCGCGCGAACTGGTCCACCCGCATCCCGGGGACCGTGAAGGTGCGGACGTCGTTTCGCCTAGATCGCGAGGGTGTCGAAGTGACGGTCGGCGGGAACGCGGCGCCGCACGCGCGTGCCTATGAAGGGATCACCGGCAAAGCCGAATTCCGGCACCCGGTGCACGCAAACCCGAAGAAGCCTCGCACGGAATGGACGTGGGTGGCGGAGCCGACCAGACCGTTCCTCATCCCGGCAGCCCAGGCAATTGAGGGTCCAACTACGGCGATGGTCGAGGCCGCATTGCTAGCGGCTGCGGCTGCGCTTGGTTTCAGGGAGTGATGATGGATTTCGTCAAGATCGCCCATCCACAGGTTGACGGCGAGGGCGAGTGCGCGCTGTCGGCCCTGCCGCTGTGGGAAGGCCTGGGGTGGCGCCGCGTGGGACACGCGCCACAGGTGATCGACCTGACCCCGCCCGAGACGCCTCCGCCGTCCATTCCGGATCCCCCAACGTCCCCCAAGGCGTCGCGTCGCGCCGCCACCAACGAGGAGTGACAGATGCCCATCACCCCCAATGTGCCGGCGCCCATCGTCCGGTACTTCATGCCTGGTACGACGCAGATCTTGTTCTGCGCCACCATCTCGAACACTTCGGCGCCGACGTTCACCGAGTTGGACAACGGCTACGAGATCACGCGGGACTGGGCGGACTGGTCTGGGTGGACGGTCACCACCAACTTCATCAAGATGCCAGGCCTGCAGAACCGGTTCGTGAGTCAACTCCCCGGCCGCATCGAGGCCGCCGACTCGAGCATCACGTTCTACGAGGACAAGACCCAACTGGACTTGCGGACGCTCATGCCGCGCGACACCACCGGCTACATCGTCATCGCCAACGGTGGACTGGCATCCGCTCGGGGGGACATCTTCAAGGTGCAGGTGGCGACGGTCACCAAACTGAGGGACGCCGAGGACGCCGGGAAGATCCGTATCGACTATGCCATCCTCGAGCAGCCCGCCGAGGACGTCACCTTGCCGCAGTCGTGACCAGCATCCGCGACCAACTGGAGAACAAGCAGCGGCGCCGCGCTGTCGTCCCGGTCCTGGTGTCCGATCACTCCGAGGACGTCGCGACCCTCAACGGGATCATGGTGGCGTTCCACGCCGCTCGCGAGGCCGGCGACTCGGACACCGCAGCCTCGCTCCAGTCGCAGATCGACGAGGCCACGGAGCGGATCCAAGCCCACTGGGCACAGGTGGAGCTGCAGTCGCTGCCGCCGGCCGAATGGGAAGCCGCCGTGTCGGCGTGGCAAACCATCGAGCTTCAGGACGACGGCCCGGTGGCCGTCATGAACTGGACCGAAGGACTCCCCGCGCTGCTTGCGGTGTCCTGTGTCGACCCGGACCTGCAAGACGCCGCATGGTGGACGACGCAGCTCACCAGCGAACGATGGTCCGAAGGGGACGTTGACGCGCTGAAGTACGCGGTGCTGTCTCTGAACATTGACGCCGCGGAGCCCCGTGCCCCAAAAGGCTGAGGTGGGACCCTCTCTTCAAGAGTCAGATGGACTATTGCGCGCCGATAGGCATACCGCATTCAGTCTTTCTGTCGTGGGGTCTCGCCGATCAAGAGAAGGCGTTGGCGTGGCAGGCCTTCGAGTCCCGTCGGTGTGGGCAGTGCGGGACTCATCTCGATGACTGGAAGGAGTCATTCGGCGGCGACAGGTTCGCCTGGCACGCCGAGCCCTACTCCTGCCCTGGGTGCGCGGAACTGGAACGGCATCGGGAACGCCCCGACAACCCCGACCACGGTTTCCATATGAGGCTCGCTCGCGGCCCCGCTTCCGACTGTCCCCATTGCCGAGGGAGGTGACGCAGGTTGCCGCCAAGAGTGTCGATGGACGAACTCTGCGAGACGCCTGCCTGCGCCCGACCGGCGTATTGCCGCGGCCAGTGTGTGACCCATTATCACCGCCGTCGCCGGGAAGACCCTGAGTTCCTCAGGAACCCGATCAGGAAACCGTGCAAGAGGTGTGGCTCAACGGTGGATGTGGAGCGGAGCAAAGCGGCAAGCCTTTGCGCCACCTGCAGGAAGAACTGGCGGTGGTGTCCTGATTGTCGGGAGGCGTGGAACACCAAGGGCTACAAAGTCCGGCAGAACGCCTTCAGTTGGCCATGTCCGATGCATACCCGGGCCAATCAACTTAAGGTCCGGATGGGCATCACCATTGAGCGATACAGCGACATCTATCGCCAGCAGGGCGGGAGGTGCGCAATCGCGAACTGTGATGAGCGGGATAGCTTGCATGTTGACCACGATCACGCCTGCTGCCCTGGTAAGACGGCCTGCGGTAGATGTATTCGGGGTTTGATATGCGCACGGCATAACCATGCGCTGGGGAAAGTGCGCGACTCTATTGCAGAACTTGAGGCTCTGGCCGCCTATCTAGTTACCCACCATGCCTCCCCCGTGGATGGCGGCCATGGCAACTAAGTCTTTGCAATATAAAATCGGCATGGACATCGGTGAGTTGCGGCGCAATGCCGAGGCGGCAGGGAGTTACACGGCTGGGTTCCGCAAGGAACTCGACTCCCTGGAGAAGAAGCAGCGCGACCACCGGAAGTCCATAGAGGACCTCGGCAAGGGGATGTCGCTATTCGGTGTCGCGACGGTCGCTGGTTTGGGGTTGGCGGCGAAGGCGGCGATCGACTGGGAAACCGCGTGGACGGGTGTGCGCAAGACGGTTGATGGCTCCGACCGGGAGATGGCCCAGTTGGAGGGGCAGCTTCGCGGGCTGGCTAGGACTTTGCCGTCCAGTCACAAGGAGATCGCGGCGGTCGCGGAGGCGGCCGGGCAGTTGGGGATCAAGCGGCAGGACATCGCGGCATTCACCAAGACGATGATCGACTTGGGGCAGACGACGAACCTCACCGCCGAGGAAGCAGCGTCGGATCTCGCGAAGTTCTCCAACATCATGGGGACCAGCGCGAAGGATGTCGACCGGCTCGGCTCGACACTAGTGGCGTTGGGCAACGACGGAGCCTCCACGGAGAAGGACATCATCTCGATGGGCCTGCGCATCGCCGGTGCGGGTAAACAACTCAAACTTACCGAGTCCCAAGTCTTGGGGTTCGCTTCCGCGCTGTCCTCTGTGGGCATCGAGGCGGAGGCCGGCGGATCGGCTATCTCCACCACGATGATCAAGATTGCGTCGGCGGTGAACTCGGGCGGCTCGGAACTGGAAGGGTTCGCGAGCGTCGCGGGAATGTCGGGAGAGAAGTTCACGCAGGCGTTCCGCGACGACGCCGGCACGGCGATCATCGCGTTCCTTCAAGGGCTCGGCCGGATGCAGAGAACCGGCCAGGACGTCTTCGGAGTGCTCGACGGACTCGGGCTGAGCGAGATCCGAGTCCGGGACGCATTGCTGCGCGCCGGTTCGGCGAGCGACATGTTCTCCAAGAGCCTCCGTGTCGGGTCGACCGCATGGGCCGAGAACACCGCTCTCACAGACGAAGCCAACAAGCGCTATGCGACGTCCGCATCCAAGATGCAGGTTGCCTGGAATCAGATCCAGGACGCACTGATCGACGTCGGCGCCACGGTAGTTCCGGTGGTGTCGTCGCTGACCACAGGTGTTGGCGACATTGTCCGCGCGTTCCAGGCTCTGCCGGGACCCATGCGGGACATCGTGACGTGGGCGGGCGCTGCCGTAGGTGGTATCGCGCTGCTCGGAGGAGGGGCTCTCGTCGCGGGGCCGAAGATCATGAAGTTCCGCGACAGGATGACCGACCTGATCGCCACTGGAGGCGCTGCCTCCAAGGGCCTCGGCAAGTTCGGCCTGTTCATGGCCGGGCCATGGGGCGCGGCGCTGGGAGCCGGAGCGCTTCTACTGGGCGTGTTCGCCTCGGCAGTCGGCGGCGCGGCCCGGCGCCAGCAAGAACTCGCTGACGCTGGGAAGACCGTCGCGCAGGCTATCAAGGAACAGAACGGTGTCATCAACACATCCGTGATCCAGACCGCCGCGAAGCAGGCCCAAGAAAAAGGCATGCTTGATACGGCGAAGTCGCTGGGAATCGAGATGGGGGTTGTGACCAGCGCAATTCTCGGCCAAGGGGATGCCTATAAGGATCTCCAGGGCAGACTGAAGGCCATTGTTGAGCAAGGGACAATTCAGCGTCCAGATCAAGCTGGCGACTTGACCGCCGAGGCAGAAGCCGCAGATGAGTTGTCGCACAAACTCGAGGCTTTAGTCGGCGGAAAAAACGACGAGCTGAACGCGACAAAGAACGTCGATCAGGCGACCAGGGAGGCCATCGAAGGCCAGAAGCGTTTCGGCAACCAAATGGGCCTTACCGATGAGCAGATTACGCGGGCGGCAGAAGACCTGGGGAAGCTAATCCAGGCATTGGACGACACGAACGGTCGCACCCTCAACGCCCGATCCGCCCAGCGCGACTACATGGACGCCGTCCAGGACGCCAAGAATGCTGTCATGGCCGCCGCGGAAGCGCGGGTTCAGGCGGCCGAGCGAGTCGAGGCGGCGGAGCGGTCCGTGCAGTCCGCACAACGCTCCGCGAAGTCCGCCCAGGACAGTCTGACTCGCGCCCAGCGGGACGCCCACGACGCGCAGGTGGCGCTGACTCAGGCCCGCGCGAGCGAAGTCGAGCGACTGGAAGACCTCAACCGGGCCGTGGGTGACGCCGCCCTCGACGAGGAAGCGGGCATGCTGGCGCTCGAGCGAGCCCAGGAGCGCCTCGTGGAGGTGCAGCGGGGGGGCCAATCAGGTCTGGATCTCCGCGAGGCCGAGTTGGGCGTACGGCAGGCGGAGCACGCGCTGGTGAACACCCGCGACCGCTACGCGGACATTCGCGAGGAAGCCGAGGCCGCCAACAAGGCAGGCGTTGAGGGCAGCGATGCGGTGATCTCGGCGCAACGCGGAGTTGCGGAGTCGATGCAGGGCGTCGCGGACGCGCAGCAGGGGGTTGCCGATGCTGCCAGGGAAGTCCGGGATGCGCTGAAAGAGGTGGCTCGCGCGAGCAGCGACCCCGCTCTGCAAGGGTTCGTGCGGACTTTGGATAGCAGCACGGAGGCGGGTCGCCGGAACGCGGAGATGCTGGACCGGATCGCCTCTGGAGCGAATGCCATGGCCCAGAAGGCGGCCAGTGACGCCGAGAGGTTTGGTGGCGCCGCAGCCGGAGCGGCGGCTCTTACCGCGAGTCTGAAGGCCGCCCGGCCGGCCTTGGTCGCCACGGCGATCGAGTTTGGAATGAGTCAGGTCGAGGCGGAGAAGTACGCAGATAAGGTGCTTGCCATCCCGCCGATTGCCAGCACCCTCGTGACGACTCCGGGTTCTGTGGCGTCACTGGCGGAACTCCGGCGAGTCCGTGACGGGGTCAATGGGATCCCGCCCGGCAAGACCGTCAACGTCGGGGTGCTTTCGGAGACTGCGATCAAGGACTTGGAGCGCATCGGTTTCAAGGTGCAGGGACTTCCGGACGGCACATTCACCATCTACGCCAACACAACCGCGGCCTACACGGAGCTTGACCGTCTCTACCAGACCTACCAGAACCGGGTGCTGGGCATCCGGGTCACCCCAACGGGTGACACGTACTACCAGGGACAGGGCGGTCGGTACTACGCCGCCCAAGGCGGGATCGTCTCCTTCGCCAGCGGCGGGATGCACGAGGACCACCGCCCGCAGATCGCCCGCGCCCGCAAGGGCACCGTGCGGATGTGGGCGGAACCGGAAACCCACCGGGAGTCCTACATTCCATGGGCGCCAGATCGCCGGCAGGCGGCTACTGGTGTACTGCGGAGCACCGCCGATGGATTCGGCTACGACCTCATGCCCAAAGGGATTCCGGCGGCCAGCATCGGCGGCGGATCCGCGCAGGGTGCTGCGGGCGGGGCCTTGCATGTCACGTGGGAGATCATCGGAGGGACGACGTCCGAGGTAGGGCGTCTGCTGGCGCCACTGCTGCAGAAATACGTCCGGGTCACAGCGGGCGGCAGTGTTCAGAAGGCTTTCGGGGCCGGCTGATGGCTTTCCCGAGAGATCCCCGCGACACAGTTGTCGAGGCGTTCATAAATTCCGGTTGGGTAGATCTGACGGCCAGTGCGGACGTGTATGGGCGGGAGCCCCTGGCCCTGACCTCGGGCCGTGCCGACGAGCAGCAGGGGTTCGCCCCGGCGACATGTGGATTCACGCTCAACAATCGCACGGGGAAGTACAATCCTCGGAACCCCGTTGGCGTCTTCTACAGGAAGATCGGCCGGAACACCCCTACTCGGGTCTCGATTCGCACAGCGAGAGACCAGTTCAGCAGGGTGGTCGTCAACGGTTGGGGTACTGCCACGACCGGTCACGGATACACCTTGATCGGATCTGGCGGAACTGTTCAGGCCTCCGACTACCAGGTGTCGGGCGGTTTTGCTACGCACTCCGTGCCCGCGACGAACGCCTACCGCGCTAGCTACTTCGCACCATCGGTGATTCAGCACCGAACAGTTGGGCAGGCGATCACGGTCTCGCTGCCGTTCACCAACGTAACCGGGGCCAATATCGAGATCGCGAACTTGATGTTCCAAGTATCCAACACACCTACCTATTATCAGATACGGTTTGTGGTCACCACGGCCGAGGAGATCAAGGTGTGGCTGGTCGGCACTTCGGGCAGCCAAGCGAGCGACATAGTTACCATCCCAGGCCTTACCCACTCTTCGAGTCAACCCATTAGGGTCAGCGCCCAGTTCGACGGCAACTGGTTCCGGGCCAAAGCTTGGGCCGCAACTGGCGTCGAGCCTTTCGACTGGCATTTGTCTTTCGCGCCCATTCTGACGACGTTCACTGCCGGCGGTGTCGGCGTCCGCTCAGGTGTCGCGACTGGAAACACGAACACGTTGCCTATCGTCTTCACGTATTCGGACTACCAGGTCACGGTCCCGCGGTTCATCGGCGAGATCAGCGCATGGAATCAGCACTGGGACGGCGGCATCCAAGACGCCACCGCCGCGGTGGAGGCCGCCGGCATCGGCCGTCGAGTGGGGCAGGGCACGTCCGCTCTGGGAAGCACGCCTCGGCGGGAGATCCCGAACAACAGCAACCTGGATCTGTACCTGCCGCTCGAAGACGGATCCCTGGTTGCCGAGGCGATACCAGACGTCGGATACGCGCGGATGCGGATCACGGGCGACATAGACTCATCGCAGCAGTTCGGCCAAGGCCAACTGGCGCCGTGGCTCCCGAATGTCGTGGCGCGGCTAGGGCTGACCGAACTCAGCGCGAGCGGGATCACCCAGGCAGCGTTCAATGCGGCTTTCGCCGTTTCGTGGATCATGTCCGGTGGGCGCGCCCACAACGACGTGGTCATCACGGGGCAGTCATCGTCAAAGACGGTCGCACCGCAGACGTGGGTCGTCGAGTTCTCGCTGACCACTGACTCCGTGCGCCTGACCAATGTTGGCGGCAGCTTCCTCTTCTCCACCACAGCTCCAGTCTTGTTCGGCGGGGGCGTCCACTCGGTGGAGTTGTCCGTCTCCGAATCCGCCGGCCAGAGCCTGTTTTTCCTCAAAGTCGACGGGGCGACAATACTCACCGACTTTGTTACGACCGGCACTCTTCAACCGGTTGAGACGCTGCGCTTCCGCAACCTTGTCGACCCGGGAAGTAACTCGCTCGCGATCGGTCACGTTACAGTCGGGCGTACAAGTGGCGTGAGCAATGCGGCCGACGGCTTCGACAGGGAGAGCGCTAGCGATCGGCTCGCACGGATATGCAGCGAACAGGGCGTGCCGTTCACCTGCGTTGGGCCGCCCGCCTTCGTGGGCGGCCCAATCGAAACCGCCATCATGGGCCCCCAATACACGGACAGCTTCTCTGGCATCGTGGCCGAGTGCGCACTGGCGGACATGGGCGAACTGTATGAATCGCGCGGTGCCACAGGCCTCGAGTACAGGACCCTGAAAAGCCTATACAGCCAACCCCCCGTGCTCACGCTGTACTTCAGTGCGGATCACCTCGCCCCCCCGCTGGACCCAGTCGACGATGACCAGTTGACCCACAACAAGGTCACGGTATCTCGGCGGAACGGGGGGACATTCACAGCAGAGGCGACGGCAGGGCCGCTTTCGACAGCGGACCCATCTGCGGGCGGTATCGGTACATACGAGACCAGCCTCACCTTGAACGTCTTTTCCGACGAGGACCTCGTCGCTAACGCCGGATGGGTCCTGCACTTGGGCACGTTTGACGGCGCCCGCTATCCCCAGATCACGGTCAGTCTCGGCCGTCCCGCCATCGCGAACGACGTGGCCATGGCCAACGCGGCGATTGACGTCAATATCGGCGACCGGATCGTCATCAAGAACGCGTCGGCGATCGGTGTCTACGACGACATCAGCCTCATCGTGCGCGGCATTACGGAGTCGATCGACGCATTCGAGCATTTGATCACGTTCAACTGCACACCGGAAGAGCCGTACCACGTCCGTGCGTGGAACGATTCGACCTTCCGGTGGGATCTCACCGACACCCGTCTCACCGGGGGAACCCTGAGCACCAGCGGGCTGTCATTCCAGGTCGCTTTCGACACCGTCCGCTGGACCACGGACCCCACCAAGTTCCCGATCAACTTCCAGATCGGCGGCGAGGTCATCACGGTGTCCGCCATCTCGGGGACGACGTCACCGCAGACGTTCACCGTATCCGCACGCTCGGTCAATGGTGTCGTTAAATCGCATTCGGTGAACGAGCAGATCAGGCTCGCTGACCCCACCTACTGGGGACGCTGAGGAGGTTCAATGGCCATTCTCGGCGGCGACACGGCGACAGCCACGCAGATCACCGACGAACTCGGCACGTCGCTCGGCGACACACAGAACACCGATGGCACAACCACTTCAACCACCTATACGGCGACATTGACCGGTGGCACCGCGTGCGGGTTCTCCTTCATCGCGCCCCCCTCGGGGAAGGTGCGGATATACAACAACGCCGAGCTGAACAACTCAGGCGGAGTCTCGCTCTGCACTATTCGGGTCCGCACCGGCGGAACGGTGGGCAGCGGAACCGATGTGGTCGCCGCCTCGGACAACAACTGTTTCTTCCACAACACCAACATCAGGCTGGGCATCTCCGTTCTGATCACCGGGCTCACCGCCGGCTCCACTTACAACGTGCAGCAGCTCTTCCGGGTGACCGCGGGAACGGGAACCTTCGGCAAGAAACACCTCAGCCACAAGCCGACGCCGTAGACGATGGAGATCTGGCATGCCGGACATCTTGGTGACGGTCGAAGTCATCCGACTCCCGAACGGTTCCTGCGAGGCCTCCGCATACCCCGGCGACGGCGCGGTGCGGACCATTGGCAGTGCCGACGAGATCGAGGACCGTTTCATCGAGAATTGGAACCTGGAGCGCGGGACCGATTTCGCGCCGGAGAATTTCCAGTTCGTTCAACTAATGTGATAGACATCGATCACAGCACGCGGGGAGACGCTGCTCATGATCACGATTAAATCTGGCCGGCAATCTCTGTCGGCGGCCACCATCGCAGGCGCTAAAGCAAGGAGCGTGGTGCGTGACAGGGAGACAAATCCGTGGGTTGGCCAGGGACACGCTCGTTGTCATCGTCGCTCTCGGACTGCTGATCTACGAGGTCGTTTGGGGCGGTGGCCGCGCGGCCGTGGTCACGGCGCTTGTCGGCCTGCTGGTGTCGCCGATCTTGATGCGCGTCGACGAGGCGCGCCGCCGGTTGCCCACCCCGCAAGAGGAGGACGGCAGTGATCGCTGAATTCCTACAGCGGTACCCGCGGACGGCGGGCTGGTACATCGTGACTGTCTACATGGCTGCCATGGTCGGTGAACTATGGCCCCGATGAGGTTGGTTCATTGGATGACCAGACGACCGTGGACGCTGGCATTGGTGACCTGGGTTGTTCTGGCGGTTCCTGGTTTTGTGGTGGTGCAACGGGACCACGATCGCAGCGACCGGTTCGTTGACTGCCTCACCGATTGGGCGAACGAGACGTCTGGGAGATCAAGTGTCCTAGGCAAGGCGTCACAGGATCGGGACGATGCGGTGTCGAAGGTGTTGCGTGATGCCGCTCGAGCTGACCGGGATGCGCTTATTCGTGACCTGGCGTACTACGTCCAGCTGGACGACGCGCGGCGGGCTCTTTTAGCCGAGCATCCGGTTCCGGAACCGCCGACTCTGCGGTGTCGCAGATAGTTCAGATTGGACGGACACGCCAATGGCTTTGTTCATCCCGGATATCTCCCATCACCAGGGCGACATCAGCATCCAGGCATTGAAGGATCAGGGCGCCGCTGCGCTGCTTGCTAGGGTTGGGCAGGGCGCGGGCAGACGCACCAACGGCCAGACCTACGGCACAACCCAGGACCGCAAATGGGCCCGCGACCTCGCCGAGGCAAGGCGGGTTGGGTTGCGGATCGTTCCCTACTGGTATATCGGGAACCTGATCTCCGCTGACGAGAACGCGAGGCTCGCCGCCTTGTGGGTGGGTGACACGAGTCTGCCGTGGATGCTCGACCATGAGGACGCGTCCGGTTCGATCGGTTTCTACCATGAGGTCCTCGCCGCGTTCGCCCGGCGCGGCCTCACCGTGGCCCTGGGCTATGTCCCACATTGGTACTGGGAAGGTGCCGGCGGCCGGGCGTCACTCGTCCCGGGCCCACCGTTGGTGTCGTCGCGCTATAGCACCGCCAACGGATCCCCCAGTCAGATCTACGCCGCAGCGGGCGGGGATGGCGGAGCCGGGTGGGCCTCCTACGGGGGGCAGTCGGTCGCCCTGTGGCAGTTCACCAACAAGGCATCGCTCGCCGGGCAGGCGATCGATTGCAGCGCATTTCGAGGAACCGAGGAGCAACTAGCCGCCCTGCTGGGCGGGGAGGAGAACGACATGCAGCCCACCGACGTCCTCACGGTCAGTTCGCCCGGCGACCGCACCTACACCGAACCCCAAACCGTGCAGACCTTGCTCGGTGACACCTTTTTCCACACCAGCCACATGGCGAAGACACTGCTACCCCAACTGATCGCCGCCGTGGCCGAGGGGGACGTCGCTCCCGATGCCATCTTGGCCCGCCTCGAATCCGCCGTGCGCGAGGCGACCGCCGAGGCCATCGGCACGTCCGTGCTCCCGGCTCTGCGTGAGGTCGTGCACGAGGTGCTCGGCGAGGACAACGCCGCGCAGGCCGACGCCATCGTCACCCGAATCGCCGAGCGCTTGCGCCCGGCAGCCTGACCCATGATCGGAGCAAGAACAATGACCGCAGTCAAGGCAGTCGTGCAGCTGCTGGTGGCCATCCTCGCCG
>Ga0114129_10002765_pt1 | contig 24439 bp, 24 predicted proteins | sample RhiMetdeltSRZDD1_FD_80071 | JGI IMG/M metagenome (GOLD analysis project Ga0114129, IMG submission 80071) | Populus rhizosphere microbial communities from Tennessee, USA - Rhizosphere MetaG P. deltoides SRZDD1 (version 2) (version 2) | ecosystem: Host-associated > Plants > Roots > Rhizosphere >...
CCGGTGCCGCAGCGGCAGCAATTGAGCGATGCGCCGCCGATTGCACAGGCTCAGGCAGTCGGATGGCCGGCGCCGGCTACGCGCACGCGCCCGTTCGAAGGCGACATTGCGATCCGGGAATTGCGACGCCGGCTCTCGCTCAACCCCGACGTTGTGCCGGAGCCGCCGATCCACCGGAATCATAAATCGATGATGCCCTGGATCTGGAGGCTCGCGTTTGTATTCCTGCTCGCGGCGATCCTCGCCTACGGCCTCGCGCTCATTCCGCTGTCTTATAATGAACGTCCGGCCCTGCAGAAGCAGGACAGAAGCGCCGCTGTCCCCTCGGCGCCGGCACCGACGTTGGCGGCAGCGTCTTCACGGCTGCAATCAATTCCGCCGGCGCGGCTCATCGTCGAGCGCCGGCAGGCCTTCGCCAATGAGCCTCTGCCGCTCGCGGTTTCACTCAGCGGCGCGACCGGCGGCGAGTCCGTGCTGCTGAGCGGCCTCGCGGCCGGAACCCGGCTCTCCTCGGGGGGGCCGTTAGGATTGACCGGCTGGCGCCTGCCGGCCGGTGACCTTGGCCGGGTCATGGCTTACGCGCCGCGCGACTTCGTGGGCGCGATGGACGCGGCAGTCGATCTGCGCTTGCCCAATGACGCGATCATCGACAGTCAGATTTTACGGCTGGAGTGGGTCCCGAAGCAGACCGAACCGCAGCCGCCAAGGACGGCTGCACCGGTCGCGCCGGTCGTACGGCTCGACGCGGAGGAAATGGCGACGCTTCTGCGCCGCGGTCAGGAATTCTTCCGGACGGGCGATATCTCGTCGGCGCGACACATGCTTCGGCGGGCGGCGGGCGGCGGCAGCGCCCAGGCTGCCCTCGCGCTCGGCGCCACATTCGATCCCGATGTGCTGGCCCAACTCGGGGTCATCGGGTTCGATCCCGACCCGGCGCAGGCCCGCGCCTGGTACCAGAAGGCAGCCGAACTGGGGTCGATCGAGGCTACGCGCCGGCTTGAGCGGCTGGCGTTAACGGCACAATAAAGCAAAAGAATAAGCGAGCTGCTCTTAGGCTCGTAAAGCCCGCAACGGCGGGCCAATTGGGGGGTCGAGACGCCGGTGCATCGTGCGCCGGGCGCCATCCCGGTTTGGAACTTTGCAGCGCATTTTTTTGAGTTTTGCCTCAATTCGGTACTAGACCGGACTCAATCATCGGATTAATAACCGAAATATCAGTGGCTCGTTTCTTGCTCCGAAGAGCGGTGCAAATCGCCAGCGCCTCGGCGCACGGTGCGGAAGCGAGAAGGGAACAGGGGAAAGCGTGATCCGACATTTGCTCGTGGCCTTGACGCTGGCTGGCAGCGTCGCGACGGTCTTTGCCGCCGAACGTTCGCCGGCAAGGGACAATGCGAAACCTGCCTCGATGCGCTTCGAGTGGCGCTCGGAGGGGCCGGCGGACCAGTGCGGACAGCAGTGCCGCAGCTGGATCGCGGCGAGCGGCGTGATCACCGAGAGCACCGCCCGCGATTTTGAGCGCTTCGCCAAGGACAACGAAGTCCGGGGCGCGACGCTCGTTCTCGACTCGGAAGGCGGATCGGTGCTGGCGGCGCTGGCACTCGGGCGCGCCATTCGCAACTTTGACATGACGACCACGGTCGGCAAGACAACTCTCCTGCCTCCCGACAAAAATGGCGTGCAGCGCGCGATCCTTTCGGCGAAGGCGACGTGCGAGTCGATGTGCGCATTCATCCTGCTCGGCGGCACCCGCCGTTATGTGCCGGCGGACGCCCGTGTTCAGGTCCACATGATCTGGCTGGGCAGCAAGAGCCGGCGCGCGCTGGAGGCGAGCTACTCCGCCGAGGAGCTGAGCCTGGTGCAGCGCGATCTCGGCAAGCTCGCGCGCTACACGATCGAGATGGGCGGCAGCATTGAGCTGATCGAAGCCGCCCTGCAGGTGCCGCCGTGGGAGCCGATGCTGACGCTCTCGCCGGACGAGCTGCGCCGCATGAGAATCACCACCGTCGACAATCTTTTCGAGCCGGAAATTCCAACCGCCTCATTGCCGGCGACGAGCAGCGGGCCGATGACGACGTCCGCCCAGGCACAGCGCATCGGAAATTGACCACTGCTACGCCGCGGTCGCGTCGGGCGGGCTGAGCTTCGCGGCCGGTCCCGGATTGGTTCGCCTCCACAATCCGTAACGCCACGGCAGATACCAGCGCGCACCGGCCGGAAGCGATTCGGGCACGAAATCGAGCCCGGAGGTTCCCAGCGGCCGGCAGCGAGCAAGCCGCGCCAGCGTCATCCATCCGCCCGCCCACAGCCCGAACCGGCCAAGCGCTTCGTCGGCATAGTCGGAGCAGGTTGGAAGGTGCCGGCACTCGAAACCGGCCAGGGCGGAGAACGTATAGCGGTAGGCTTTGACCAGCGCCCGCCCGGCCTGGCGTGGCGCCCGGGCTGTCGCGGCGATGACCGATTGGGAGTCCATGCGGCCTCCGTGCCGTCTACTCCGCGGCGACGGCGCGGCGCTTGGCCTCGATCTGGGCGATGGCATCGACGACCGCATCGAAGGTCAACAGCGTCGAGGCGTGGCGGGCCTTGTAGTCGCGCACCGGCTCGAGCACGGCGATATCGGCCCACTTCCCTTCGGGGGGCGATCCGTTTTCCTTGAGCATGCGGCGCACCGTCTCGCGCAGGCTGCGCAATTCGTCCGCCTTCGCGCCGATGACATTGCGAGCCATGATCGAGGAGGAGGCTTGGCCAAGCGCGCAGGCCTTTACGACGTGTGCAAAATCGGTGACCTCGTCGCCGGTCATCTTGAGGTCGACCGTGACGGTCGATCCGCACAGCTTGGAATGGGCGGTGGCGGTCGCGTCGGCGTCGCCGAGCCGGCCCAGCCGGGGGATGTTGCCGGCCAGCTCCAGGATCCGGCTGTTGTAGACCTCGTTCAGCATGGCGTCCGATAGCAGTTAATCGCCCGCGCGGCCTAATTGCGCCCCGCGCACCAGACAATATATAGGGACTCGCCGGCCCAAGCGAAGGATTGGCGATGGCCGGCGGTTTCGCCATGGGGCGGAGCCATGTAAATAGGGAATGCGGCGTCCGGTTGCCGCGCATGGGTCCGAATCCCGAAAGCGCGTATGACTGATGCGGCCGCCCCGGTGACACCCCCGGTCCCGTTTTGAAGGACCGGTCGAACGGAGAGACCGTTATGGACGCTGTCGTCAAGCCTTGGCCCAAGGCACCCCTGTCCGATCATGTGCGGCAGAAGCCGCAGGCTCCCACCCCTCGCCCGACGCGCCAGGAGGCGGAAGCGGCGGTGCGCACGCTCATCGCCTTTGCCGGCGACCATCCCGACCGTGAAGGCCTGGTCGAGACCCCGCAGCGGGTGATCGACGCCTATGAGGAGCTTTATCGCGGCTATGGCGAATGCCCGGCCGAGGTGCTCGACCGCACCTTCAGCGAGATCGGCAAATACGACGACTTCGTGCTGGTGCGCGACATCGCCTTCAACTCCCATTGCGAGCACCACATGATGCCGTTCATGGGCAAGGCCCATGTCGCCTACAAGCCGGTGGAGCGCGTCGTGGGACTGTCCAAGCTCGCGCGCCTGGTTGACGTCTATGCGCGGCGCCTGCAGACGCAGGAGCACCTCACCTCGCAGATCACGACCGCCATCGACGAGATCCTCAATCCCGCCGGCGTGGCGGTGATGCTCGAGGCCGAGCACATGTGCATGTCGCTGCGCGGCGTGGAGAAGCCAGGCTCGCGCACCATCACGACCCAGTTCACCGGCTCGTTCCGCGACAACCCGGACGATCAGGTTCGCTTCATCACCATGGTGCGCGGGGCTGATCGCTGATCCCCCGCGGGATCGCGTGGGGCGTCTTTGGCCGATCAATCCGTTTTCGCAAAGCCCGGCTCGACCGAAGCGGTCGAGGAAGGACTCGTGCTGGCGCCGAGGTTCGACGCCGACGGGCTCGTGACATGCGTTGCCACCGACGCGCGCTCCGGCGACGTGCTCATGGTCGCGCACATGAACGCCGAGGCGCTGCGCCGGACCATCGACAGCGGCGAGGCCTGGTATTACAGCCGCTCGCGGAAAAGCCTCTGGCGCAAAGGCGAGACCTCCGGCCACGTGCAGCGCGTCGTCGAGATGCGCATCGATTGCGACCAGGACGCCGTCTGGATCAAGGTCGAGCAGCAAGGGCCGGGCGCATGCCACACCGGCCGGCGTTCGTGCTTCTACCGCGCCGTGCCGGTGCGGACGGGCGGCAGCGGGTCGCTGACGCTTGAGTTCCGCGAGGCCGAGAAGACCTACGACCCGGGTACGGTCTACGGCGACCGAAAAAATTCCTCCGAAAGCTGATGGTCTTGGACGATAACCGCGCCGCCGGCGGCGCGCGGCTTGCATTGGCCGGGGTTTTTGGGCCAGAAACGGGGTCGGCGAAGCTGTCTCCGCACTTCCGCCGGGGGATATTCATGGACATCATCGACGACGTCAGGCAGGTGATCGCGAAGACGCTCAAGCGGCCGGTCGATGAGGTCAAGCCCGACATGCGGCTCGAGGATCTCGGCGCGAGCTCGCTCGACACGATCGAGGTCGTGTTCGAGCTCGAGGAGAAATTCGACATCAGTATTCCGATGGAGGCCGGCGCAGGCGCGGCGCGCAACCCGGGCGGCGGGCCGCTGGAGCTGGACACCATGACCATCGCGGAGGTGTCGAACGCGATCAAGAAGCTGGTCGACGCGAAAGCCTCCGCATGAACCGTGTCGTCATTACCGGCATCGGTGTTGTCTCTCCGGTTGGGTGTGCGCTCGATGAGTTTTGGTCCGCTCTGGTAGAGGCCCGTTCGGGCATCGGCCCGATCACCATCATCCCGACCGAACGGTTGACGGCCCGCATCGCGGCGCAGGTCACCGATTTCGACCCCGAGGCGCATTTCGAGCAGCGCAAGGCCGGCACGCTCGATCGCGTCGCCCAGTTCGCGGTGGTCGCGGCGCGCGCCGCGGTCCGCGATGCCGGCATCACCATCGACGAGAAGCTCGGGCTCGAGACCGCCACGGTGGTGGGGACCGGCGTCGGCGGCCAGAACACCATGGACGATCAGTATCTGCGGCTCTACGGCCAGAATTCTCCGCGGGTGCATCCGCTGACCGTGCCGCGGCTGATGGTCAACGCCGCGGTCAGCAACGTGTCGATGGACCTCGGCTTGAAGGGCCCGACCTATTCGGTCGCCACCGCCTGCGCGTCGGGTACGCACGCCATCGGGCAGGCGTTTCACATGCTGCGCCTGGGCCAGGCGCCGGTCGCGCTTGCCGGCGGCAGCGAGGCCTGCATCACGGTCGGCACGCTCAAGGGCTGGGAGGCGCTGCGCGTGCTCAGCGCCGACCATTGCCGGCCGTTCTCGAAGACGCGCTCGGGCCTCGTGCTCGGCGAGGGTGCCGCCATGTTCGTGCTCGAAACGCGCGAGCGGGCGGAGAAGCGCGGCGCGCGCATCTATGCCGAGCTCACAGGATTCGGCATGAGCGCCGACGCCGCCGATATCACCGCGCCCGATGCCGACGGCGCCGCGCGAGCGATGCAGGCCGCGCTGTCGGACGCGCGCGTGAACGCGGATGCCATCGATTACGTCAACGCGCACGGCACCGGCACGGTGGCGAACGACCGCACCGAAACCGCTGCGCTGCGCAAGGTGTTCGGGCCGCACGCCGACCGGCTCGCGGTCTCCTCCAGCAAGGGCGTGCTCGGCCACAGCCTCGGCGCCGCCGGTGCGCTCGAGCTCGCCGCCACCGCGCTCGCGCTGCGCGATCAGACGATCCCGCCGACCGCGAACTACCAGGAAGCCGACCCCGAATGCGATCTCGACGTGGTGCCGAACGAGGCGCGAAAGGCGCCGGTCCGCGCCGCGATGTCGAACTCGTTCGCGTTCGGCGGGCTCAACGCGGTGCTGGTGCTGGGCCGCGCCTGACCCCCAAGACCGCGCATGGAACCGTGCCGCCGGAGTTTCCTTTCCGACCCTTTGGCTCTATTGTGGCCGCGAGGGGGAGTGATGCCGGTTCCCGTTCCCGCAGCAGGTGAAACGAAGGCGCGTCGGCGCTTTTGCCTCGTGCTGGTGAAGCCGTCGCATTATGACGACGACGGCTACGTCATCCAGTGGCACCGCTCTTCCATTCCGTCGAACTCGCTGGCCGCGCTCTACGGCATCGCCAAGGAATGCAGCGAGCAGCACGTGCTGGGCGACGATGTCGACATCGAAATTCACCCGTTCGATGAAACCAATACGCGCATCCGCACCGCCCGCCTGGCCGCGCTGATCGAAGAAGCTGGCAGCGGCATGGTCCTGCTGGTCGGCGTGCAGTCGAACCAGTTCCCGCGCGCGCTCGATATCGCGCGCGACCTGCGACGGCGGGGGATAACGACTGCCATCGGCGGCTTCCATGTGTCGGGCACCATCGCGATGCTGCCCGAGCGCGATCCCGACGTGCGCAAGGCGGAGGAGCTTGGTGTGTCGCTGTTCGCCGGCGAAGCGGAGTATCGCTTCGGCGAAGTGCTGAAGGATGCTTATGCCGGTCAGCTCAAGCCGCTGTACAACTTCATGAACGATCTGCCGGGCATCGAGGGAGCGCCGGCCCCGCTATTGCCGGCGGCGCGGGTGCGGCGCACGGCCGCCTCGACCACGAGCTTCGACGCCGGCCGCGGCTGTCCCTATCAGTGCTCGTTCTGCACGATCATCAACGTCCAGGGCCGCAAGTCGCGCCGCCGCAGCCCCGACGATATCGAAGAGATCGTGCGCAAGAACGTCGCCCAGGGTCTGTTCCGCTTCTTCATCACGGACGACAACTTCGCCCGCAACAAGGACTGGGAGCAGATCGTCGATCGGCTGATCGAGTTGCGGAGCGAGCCCGGCTTCGAGCGGGTCGGCTACATCATCCAGGTCGATACGCTCTGCCACCGCATCCCGAACTTCATCGAGAAATGCGCGCGCGCGGGCGTCAAGCGTGTCTTCATCGGGCTGGAGAACATCAATCCGGCGAGCCTCCTCGGCGCCAAGAAGCGCCAGAACAAGATCACCGAATACCGCAAGATGCTGCTCGCGTGGAAAGATGCCGGGTGTCTGACTTACGCTGGCTATATCCTCGGCTTCCCCAACGACACCGAGGAATCGATCCTGCACGACATCGAGGTGATCAAGAAGGAGCTGCCGATCGATCTCCTGGAATTCTTCTACCTGACGCCGCTGCCGGGCTCGGAGGATCATCTCAAGCTGTACAAGGCCGGGGTCTGGATGGACCCCGACATGAACAAATACGACCTCAACCACGCCACCACCGGCCATCCGCGCATGTCGATCGAGGCCTGGCAGCGGGTGTATCGGCGCGCCTGGCAGACCTACTACTCGCCCGACCACGTGGAAACGATCCTGCGGCGGGCCGCGGCGAAGCGGCTCAGCGTCGGCAACGTGCTGTTCCTGATCACGTGGTTCAAAGGCTGCTACGAGATCGAGAAGCTGCACCCGCTGGAGAACGGATTCCTGCGGCTGAAATTCCGCCGCGACCGCCGTCATGGGCTGCCGCTCGAGTCGCCGCTCGTGTTCTATCCGAGATACTGGTTCGAGAGCGTCTATAAGATCGCCCGCTGGGGCACGCTCTACCTGAACCTGCGCAGGCGCTATTACCGGGTCAAGAAAGACCCGAACCGCCACCTCTACACCGATCTCGCGCTGTCGCCCGTGCTGGACGACGAGACCGAGACGCGGGAAATGTTCCAGTCCGACGCGGCGCAGGCCTATCTCGGCGAGCAGCAGCGACTTGATCGCGCCCGCCGCGGCGACGGCCAGCCGCACGATCACGGCGCCCCGCTCATCCCGGCCGAGTGACTTCCCCGGCACGCGCCAGCAAAAGCTTCGCGCGCATGAGGTGCGGTCGGTCGTACATCACCCCGTCTATGCCGACCACACCCGCTCCCGGCGCGCCGTCGAAGGCCGCGACGATCGCCTTCGCCTTGGCGATCGCCGCCGCGGAGGGCGTGAACACCTCGTTGATGATCGGTACCTGCGCGGGATGGATCGCCAGCCGCCCGGAGAAGCCGTCGCGCCGTGACTCTTCGGTATCGCGCCGCAGCCCGTCCAGATTGCGGAAGTCCACGTAGACGGTCTCGATCGCCGCCGTCTCCGCTGCCGCCGCGCCGAACAGGCAGAGCGACCGGGCGAGCCGGTATGGCTCGGTGAGCTGCCCTTGGGCGTCGCGGTTGGTCTCGGCGCCCAGCTCCGCCGAGAGGTCTTCCGGTCCCCAGGTCATGCCGATCAGCCGGGCGCCGGCGTCGCGGAAGCTACCGAGCTGAAAAATCCCCGCCGCGGTCTCCACCGCCTGCGCCACGATCTTGATGCGGCCCTCGGCAACACCCGCGATCGCCTCGCACGCCGCAAGCTTGGCGTCGGCATGGATCACCGAGGCGCCGCCTTCCGCCTTCGGCAGCAGGATCGCGTCCGGCAGCGCCGGCACGATCGCGTCGAGGTCGGCATCGGTCTGCCCGGTGGCCAGACCGTTGACGCGCACCAGCAGGCGCGGACGCTTCGCTTGCGCGCCGGCCTGCTTCAGGAACGCCGCGGCGCTGACGCGCGCTTCCGCCTTGCGGTCGGGCGCGATCGAATCCTCGAGATCGACGATCACCGCGTCGGCGCCGCTCGTGAACGCCTTGTCGAGCTTGCTGCCGCCGTCGGCCGGAACGAACAGGAGCGAGCGCATCAGCGCGGCCGCATCCGCATGAAGGCCTGGCGGCGGCACTCGGCCACGAGCTTGCCGTCCTGGTTATAGGCGCGGTGGTGGAATTGGACGATTCCGGCGCCCGGCCGGGAGTTCGATTCGCGCTTGCCCAGCACCTCGGTGCTGCAATGGACGGTATCGCCCTCGAACAGCGGGAGCGGAAACTTCACCTCCTCCATGCCGAGGTTGGCGATGGTGGTGCCGACCGTGAGGTCGTTGACCGAAATCCCGATCATCAGCCCGAGCGTGAACAGCGAATTCATCAGGGGCTGGCCCCATTCCGTCTCCTGCTCGCAGAAATGCCGGTCGATATGGAGCGGCTGCGGATTGAGCGTCATGTTGGAGAACAGCATGTTGTCCATTTGCGTCACGGTGCGGCGCAGGCGGTGCTCGTAGAGCTTGCCGACCACGAAATCCTCGAAATACATGCCACCGCGCGGGTGGCGGACCGCCGTTTCCTCGGCCATTGTTTCCTCCCGGAGCCCCGGTTCCGTTAAGTTCCCGTTTACCATAATCGTTAACATTCGGCAGGACTCGTGGCAGCCACTCATGGCCGTCCCGACGTGCCCCGGCGAACCCTATGGCGGTCGATCCCAGCACGCTTCCAGGCTTGCGGCCGCCGGCGCCGGGCGTCACCGGCGCCCAGCCGTCGGGCGTGGCCGGCGCCATCCGCAAGGCCGCGCAAACGACCGGCACCAGCTTCGAATATCTGCTAGCAACCGCCAAGGTCGAATCGAATCTCAATCCTCATTTGACGGCCAAAAGCTCGTCGGCGACCGGGCTGTTCCAGTTCATCGATCAGACCTGGCTCGCCATGATGAAGCAGACGGGCAGGGGGCAGGGCTACGGCCGCTATGCCGATGCCATCCAGCGCACCTCCGGCGGCCGCTACGTGGTCAACGATCCGTCCATGCGCAGCGAGATCATGCGGCTGCGCAAGGATCCGACCGCCAATGCGGTCATGGCCGGGGAGTTCACCCGTCAGAACGCGGCGCTCTTGGCCAAGCGGATCGGCCGGCCGCCGACCGAAGGCGAGCTCTATATCGCGCATTTCTTCGGCGCGGGCGGCGCCGCCAAGCTGATCAGCAGCGCCGGCAACAGCCCGCGGGCCGATGCCACAAGCCTTTTTCCGCGGGCGGCGCGCGCCAACCGGCCGATCTTCTACGACAAGCAGGGCAATGCGCGCAGCGTTGCCGGCGTCTATGCGGAGCTCGTGCGCCGCTATCAGGTGGCGCGCGCCAATCCGCCGGCGAGCACGATGATCGCCGACAGCGGAGCCAAGCCGGCGGCAAGCCCCGCACGGTCCGCGCCCGACACCGCCGGCATTACCCGCGCTTTCGCGGTGGCGCAGGCCCCGCCCGCGGCTGCCCCGAAACCGTCCGGCCCGATATTCCACAACATGTTCCAGACCGAGAACCGGCCCGGCGGAGTCTCGCCGGTGGTGAGCGAATTGTGGAGCGCGCAAGGGGCGCAGACGCGCGCCGAGGAAGCGCAGGCTGCTTTCGGCCAGCCGACGCCCGCGGCGCCCGCCGCGCCGGCAGGCGCGTCCGGTCCGCTCGAGCTGTTCCAGCAGACGCCGCCGAAAGCGCGCGGCCTGTTCGGCGGAAAGAGCTGACATCTGCCTGCGCTGTCTCCGCAGCGTTAACATTTCGGCAATCTTCCCCAACATTTATGGTGAACGCTTTATTAAGCGGTTGTGCGTTACCGTAGGACTCAGCTCTTCCCGTTGCGTCGGTTGGACCATGATCGTTCGTCAGTTTCTGCAATGGCAGCGTACAGCGCCCGCAGCTGAGCGGGCCGATGCGAGCAGCGCGCTGGCGCGCGCCTATCTCTACTCCGATCTGTCGCCGGACGACCGTGCTGCCGCCGAAGGCGCGCTCATCATGCTGCTCGACGATCCGTCGCCGCTGGTTCGCCGCGCCATGGCCGACGCGCTGGCGTCGAGCGAGGAGGCGCCGCCGCCGGTCATTCTCGGGCTCGCGGCCGACCAGCCGGACGTCGCCGCGCCGGTGCTCGAGCGCTCACCGCTCCTGGTCGATGCCGATCTGGTCGACGCTGTCGCGACCTGCCGGCCGCAGGCGCAGGAAGCGATTGCGCGGCGCGCGTACTTGCCGTCGGCCGTCTCCGCCGCCATCGCCGAGGTCGGATCGGCCGCGGCCTGCCTCGTGCTGACCGAAAATCTGCAGGCCGAGATCGTCCCGTCGTCGTTCGACCGCATGGTCGCGCGCTTCGGCCATCTCGGCGCCATGCGAGAAGCCATGCTGGCGCGCGATGATCTGCCGGCCCCGACCCGACAGTCGCTGGTCGCCAAGCTTTCGGAGACGCTCGCCGGCTTCGTCACCGCACGCGCCTGGCTGGAGGAGGACCGCGCGCTGCGCGTCGCCAAGGAGGCGTGCGAGAAGGCCACCGTCACGCTCGCCGCCGTTTCGGACGACCGCGAGATGCCGGCGTTGGTCCGCCACCTGCGCGAGAGCGGGCAGCTGAATGCGGGGCTGGTGTTGCGCGCGCTGCTCTCCGGCAATCTCGACCTGTTCGAGCACGCGCTTGCCGAGCTTTCGGATCTGCCGCTCACGCGGGTGAGCGCGCTGGTGCACGACCGCCGCAGCGCAAGCTTCCGCGCCCTGTTCGACCGCGCCGGCTTGCCGCCTTCGACCTATGCAGCGTTCCGCGAGGCGATCGAGGCCATGCGCGAGGGCGGCTTCGTCAGCGGGCCGGGCGGCGCGACGCGGCTCAAGCGCCGCATGGTGGAGCGCGTGCTCACGCGCTGCGCCGACGAATCGCTCGGCGACCTCGAGCCGCTGCTCACGTTGCTCCGCCGCTTCGCGGCCGAGGCCGCGCGCGAGGAAGCGCGGGTGTTCTGCCACGAGCTGGTGGCGGGCGACGATATCTGGGCGGCTTACGAGCCCGCGCGCGCCGCGGCGTAGCTCATACCGCAGCCTCGATTGTCATGCGCGGGCTTGACCCGCGCATCGATCTTTTTCGCAAGATGATGGATTGATGAGGGCGTGCGACACCCACTCGAAGCTCAGAACGGCTGCTCGCCGGGCGCCAGCGGCGGGGCGAGGATGCCGTCGAGATAATCCGGCCGGTGGCGGTTCTCCTGCGCGAGAAAGTCGTCGGTGACGTCGCGCAGCTTCCTGGTCAGCTCGTCGGCAATCTCGGCGATGTCGGGCCGCGCGGCCTCGCGCATGATCGCGCGCACCGCGTCGACGTGCTGGTCGACCAGCGTGAAGGGGATGCGCGTCATGTCGGGGGTGTGCTCGATCAACCGGCACAGGCTGTCGGCGGGCGCCGCCAGCGCGGGGTAGCCGAAGGTCTCGGCCTCGCCCTTGATGTCATGGGCGGCGTGGAACAGCGCCTCGCGCGTTTCCTTGTTGAAGCCCTTGGTCTTGACCTGCAGCCGCGCGAGGTCGAGCCGCTCGCATTCCGACAGCATCCAGCTGGCGAACTCGCTCGAGAGCTTCGACAGCGCCTGTTCGGCGCGCGCGACCGGATCTTCATAGGCTTCGTTCGCCGCTACGGTCGACACCACTTTGCGCAGCTTGTTGGGCGGCGTGATGATCTCGTGGTCGGCGTAGGTCGCAACTGACGGCTTCTCGGCCTTTTCCTTGGCCATTCGATGCTCCTGATCGCGCTCAGCCGGCGATCTTGGCTTTGTCGAGCAGGGCGGTCTGGCGGATCACGTCGGCCTTGCCGCCTTTGCGGCGCTCGGGTCCGACATAGTTCGGGTTGACGTTGCGGCGGCGGTCGGGGCCGAAATAGTTCTTGGTCTTGATGAACGGCCGCGGATTGGCGACGACGTTGAGGATGCGCTGATAGAGCGACTTGGCGGAGATCGGCTTGACCATGAATTCGGTCATGCCGGCGTCGCGCGCCGCCATCACCCGGCGCTTCTCGGAATGGCCGGTGAGCATGATTATCGGCACGTAAGGGTTCGCATTGGCGCCCGGCTGCCGGATCATCTGCGCCAGCTCAAGGCCGTCGAAGATCGGCATCGCCCAGTCGGTGATCACGATGTCCGGCATGTAATGGGTGAAGGCCTCGAGCCCGGTGGCGCCGTCTTCCGCCTCGTACACGTCGCGCGCGCCGAAGCCATGCAGCAGGGTGCGCAGGATGCGGCGCATGTGCGCGTTGTCGTCGATGACGAGAAAGCGAAGCCGGTTGAAGTCGACGCGGATCATGGCGCGGTTGCGCGCTCCAGGGATGGTTCCGTGATGGTAGGGGGGCGCTGTTAAGGAAAGGTTAAGCATGCCAATAGGGAAGCCTTTTCAATCAATGGCTTAGGGGAGAGATGGGGCGCCGCCGGGCGTTGTCCAAGAGGATCCGCGCGGGACGATTCGGCGGAGGGTCGGCGCCGCCCGGTCGAACCCTTTTTTGATGTTTGTCTGCGAGCCTCGCGCCAACGACGAAAGCCGATCAATGTCCCCCTCTTCGCAAGCGATCATCGACGAGCGGCGCAGCCACCGCGTTTCGCCGCCGGCGGGCGCGGGTGCCGCGCGCGCAGCCCGGCCGGCGATCGAGCTTGCGATCCATGGCGATCTTGCCGCGATCGAGGAGGAGTGGCGGCGTTTCGAAGGCGTGGCCGACTGCACGGTCTTTCAGACCTTCGACTGGCTGTCGGCCTGGCATCGGCACATCGGCAAGCGGGCAGGGGTGACGCCGGCGATCGTCTGCGGGCGTGGCAACGACGGCGAGCTCGTGGTCCTGATGCCGCTCGCGATCACGCCCGGCGTCGTGCGCCGCCTGACCTGGCTCGGCAGCGAGCTCTGCGATTACAACGCCCCGCTGCTGGCCGCGGGCTTCTCGGACCGGATGGCGTCCGACGCCTTTCGCGAGCTTTGGCAGGAGATCCGCCGGCAGCTCCAGCGCGAGCCCGTCTATCGTCATGATCTCGTCGAACTGAGCAAGATGCCGGAGACGGTCGGCGCCCAGCCTAATCCGTTCCTCGCGCTCGACGTCGGCCTGCATCCGAGCGGGGCGCATTCGACGCAACTGCGCGGGAGCTGGGATGAGTTCTACCAGGCCAAGCGTTCGTCATCGACGCGCCGGCGCGATCGCAGCAAGCTCAAGCGGCTCGCCGAATATGGCGAGGTCGCCTTCGTCACGCCGCGCGAGCGCGACGAGATCGAGCGCACGCTCGCGGCCCTGATCGAGCAGAAGACCAAGTCGTTTTCCCGCATGGGCGTCGCCAACATTTTTGCGCGGCCGGGCTGGCCGGAATTCTTCCTCGATATCGCCACCAATCCGCGCACGCGGGAGCTGGTGCATGTCAGCCGGCTCGACGTCGGCGCCACCTGGGCCGCGATCAATCTCGGCCTGGTCTTCCACGACTGCTACTACCATGTGCTGGCGAGCTATGACGACGGCGAGACCTCGCGCTTCGGCCCGGGCGTGGCGCATCTGCGCGAGCTGATGGGCCACGCCATCAATTTCGGCTGCCGGCGGTTCGACTTCACCATCGGCGACGAGCGCTATAAGTCGGAATGGGCGGACACGACGCTTGCGCTTTACGACCATGTGGCGCCGGCGACGGCGCGCGGATGGCCCTGGGCGATGCTGCTGCTGGCCCATCGCCGCCTCAAGCGCACCATCAAGCAGAACCGCCTGCTCTGGTCCGTCGCCAGCCGGCTGCGCAGCGCCTTGAGCCCGAAATCGGCGCGCACGAGCGACGCCGATCAGGAGTCTCCGCCGGACGGCCGCGCCAAGTCTCCGCCGATCGCGCCAGAGTGAGGGCAGGCGCGCCGCGCGCGCGTAATGGCGGAAAAGCCGGCGACGGGTGACGATTTTTTCGCTAGTCTGCCATTCGTCGCTTCCACCCTCCATCCTTGCGTCTTCCCCGTGTTGATCGACTGGCACACGCACATCTACGAGCCGCGCGAGGCCGCGCAGCCCTATTGGCGCGGCCGCTGCCCGATGACGCTCGAGAACGTGCTCAAGGCGCACGAGATCGCCGGGCTCGACCGCACCGTCATCAGCAGCGCCGCGCATTACCTTCGCAACCTCAAGCCCGGCAAGGACATCGTGGAAGCGCTGGAGCGGTCGAACCGCTACCTCGCCAGATGCCGCGACCAGCATCCCGAAAAGCTCGTGGCGATGGCGACCTGCGTGCCGGCAGGCGGCGACGAGGTGCTCAAGGAGCTCGAGCGTGCGGTGAAGGAGGACGACTGCCGCGCGGTCCTGATCAATTCGAGCCACCAGGGCCGCTATCCGGATGCCGACGAGGCGCGGCCGTTCTTCAAGCTGGTCACCGACCTCGACATCCCGGTGTTCGTGCATCCGGGCGACGCGACCACGCCGAACTCGGCCGACTATCGCCTGGCGTCGAGCATCAGCCGGCCGGCCGACAATTGCCTGTCGCTGGCGCGGCTGATCGTGCGCGGCATTTTCGAGCAATTCCCGAAGCTCAAGCTGGTCGGCAGCCACCTCGGCGGCGGCATCTGCGAGGTCATCGGGCGCATGGACTACGCCTACAGCCTCATCGACGAGGCGTTTTTCCTAGGGCCCTACGAGCCGAAGCTGATCAAGCAGCCGCCGAGCCATTACCTCAGGATGATGTATCTCGATTCGACGTCCTACACGCCGCTCGCCGCCAAGATGTGCCTGGAGACGATCGGCGCCGACCATTTCATCTTCGGCACCGACGCGCCTCCGCTGTTCGCGCTCAAGCGCCAGGGCCTCGACATGATGGACGAGATCGGCATGACGGCGGCGCAGCGTGCCAAGGTGATGGGTGGCAACGCCGCGCGTTTGCTGAAGCTCTGACTCTCCGCTCGCCTCACCGCGCCGGGCGCGGGACGCTGCCGGTCAACGACGCGTCGTCCTGCAGCACCTCGGCGAAGAATCGCTGCGTCGCGGCCCAGGCCCGCGCCTTCGCGCGCTCGTTGGCGACGCCCTTGCGGTTGGTGAAGCCGTGGTCGGCGCCGGCGTAGAGCTCGATCTGCCAATCGACCTGCGTCTCACGCAGTTCCTTCATCACCAGCTCCACCTCCGGCCACGGCGCAGTCGCGTCCTTGTCGCCGTGCAGGATGATGATGCGGCCGTTGACGTTCTTGCCCCAGCCCGGCGTGAAATTGCGGAACGAGCCGTGCACCGCGACCGTCCCGACCACCGGGATGCCGGTGTAGAGCATCTCGAACGCGACGGTGCCGCCGAAGCAGTAGCCGATCATCCCGATCTTGGCGGGATCGACCATGGCGTTCTGCCGCAGCACGTCGAAGCCGGCCTGGGCGCGGGCGCGCATCAGCGAACGGTCCTTGTTGTAGAGGGTCGACTGCTCTTGCGACTCCGCGGCATTCTTCGGGCGGACGGTCTTGCCGAAGATATCGGCCGCGAACACCACGTAGCCGAGCTGGGCGACCGCCTCGGCGTTCTTGCGGGTGACGTCCGACATGCCCTCGCGCGCGTGGATGAGGAAGACGGCGGGACGCTTGCCGCGGATGCTTTCGTCGTAGGCGAGATAGCCTTCAAGCGGCGTATCGCCCTGCTTGTAATCGACGGTCTGGGTTTTGAGCTGCGCCAGCGCCGGCGCGGCATGGACCATCAAGGCGCACGCCATCGCTGCGCCAAACGCGATACGAATTTTCCTCATTTGACCCTCCCTAGAGCCGTAAAGCCTAGGCCGATCCGAAAGCGAGGTCCAGATCGGGGCGCAGGCGAGAGAGGCGTTGTGACGCGTCGTTAACTGGGTGCGCCGAGGGGGACGTAATGCTAGCCTTCCGGCAAAAGACGTACTGGCTGAACAGGGCTGTGAACGGCCAGACGCCAAGTCCGCGAGACTCAAATGGGAGGAATAGCATGAGATACGCTTTGTCGATTTCGGCCGCCTTGCTCTTGGCGGCAAGCCAAATGCCGGCAATGGCCCAATCGGGACCGGCCGACCTCGTCAAGCAGGCGGTTGAAGCCCAGGGCGGCGCTGATGCGCTGCGCGCGTTCAAGACCGCAATCATCAAGGGCGAGGCCAAGCACTGGGAGCCCGGCCAGTCCTACGCCCCCGGCGGAGAGCCGAGGTTCATCGGCGACTCGACGTTCACGATGAGCGCCGACGGTGTCAATCGCACGGCGCGCATCGATTGGGCGCGCGATCTGAAATATCCGCGGGCCAATCAGCAGAAATATAGCGAGATCATCCATGCCAGCTACGGCGTCGTCGTCGACGACAAGGGGCAGGCCAAGCCGATGTCCGGTATTCGGCTTGTTTCACAGCTGCGCGAACTCGGGCGGATGACTCCGCTCCTCCTCGTCCGCGCGATGGATTCGCCGCAAAGCCTCGCAGCGGTCGAAGATCAGAAGCTCGGCGAGCAGTCGTTTCCGGCGGTTGCTTATACGCAAGGCGGCACGCGCTACATCATCCTGTTCGACCGCACGACAAAGCTGCCGGCGGCGATACGCACGCGCGATGACGATCATATCTACGGCGATTCGGACTTCGACCTCGTGCTCGCCGACTGGAAGCCGGTCGGCGGCATCAAGCTCGCGCATTCGCTGTCGTCGCGCCTCAACGGCGTCGAGGTGCAGCGGCTGACCTACAAGGAGGTGACGGCCAATGCGGCGATCGCGCCCGAAACTTTTGCGGTCGCAGACAATCTCAAGACGGTAGCGCTCGCGTCGGCATCGTCGGATGTGCCCTATCAATGGGTGCTGCGGCGCGTGTTCTTCGGCAGCTTCCTCGACAGCGACCATGTCTATTATCCCCCAGGCGGCGGCTTCAAGCTGGTGGAGTTGGCGCCCAACGTCCAGCACGTCAACGGCGGCACCGCCAACAATCTGATCGTCGCGATGAAGGACGGCATCGTCGTGTTCGACGCGCCGGTCAGCGAGGGGCAGTCGCGCTGGGTGATCGACGCGGCCAAGGCGAAATATCCGGGCAAGCCGATCAAGTATCTGGTGCTGACCCACCATCACATGGACCACACCGGCGGCACCCGCGCCTACGTGGCGGAAGGCGCAACCGTGATCGTGCCGGCGCAGGCCAAGGCCTATTTCGAGCAGGTCGCCAAGGCCCCGCATACGGTCGCGCCGGATGCGCAGCAGAAGCAGATGAAGCCGGCGAACGTCGTTGGCGTCACCGACACGATGTCGCTCAAGGATGAGACCATCGAGATCAGTCTCTACAACATCCCAAATCCGCATGCCGACGGCATGATCATCGGTCACGTGGTCAAGGAGAACATCGTGTTCGTCACCGATCTGATCTCGCCGCGCGGACCGGTGGATCGCAATCCCGGCACCGTCGCGGTCGGCAACGCGCTGCGGAAATACAACATCAGCAACGCCGTGATCGCCGGCGGCCACGGCACCACCGCCAAGCAGGCGGATATCGGCCAGGCTCTGGCGGCGAACTAGCTGCGCTGAATTCGCTCAAGGCGGCGGCGCCCGGCGAAAACCGGGCGCCGCTTTTTTGCCGCCGGCGCTAGAGCTCGTCGGCCTCGATTTCCAGGAGAAGGTCGTAGCGCTTTCGCAACGTTTCGACCGCGGCGTGGCAGATATCTGCGCAGATCTGCGGCGCGGCGGCGCCGCCCGGCACGTAGATGTGCGAACATTCCCAGTTGGTCTCGGGATTGTTCTCGACCGGGGTGACGGTGACCGCGCTGACCGAGGCGCAGATCGCCGCCTTGCCCAGCTCCACCATGATGAGCTGCTCGAGCTCCGGCGCGGTTTTCAGAATCTTCGCCATCAATACCCGAACTGCTCGCGCAGGATGCGCTCATCGAGGCTGTGGCCGGGATCGAACAGCATGTGCATGGCGATGCCGTGATCCATGTGGATGTCGACCGTCTGTACCGAGCGCACCTCGTCGTGGTCGGCGACCGCGGCGACCGGCCGCTTCTCGGCTTCCAGCACCTCGACGCGCACCTTGGCACGGTCGGGAAGCAGCGCGCCGCGCCAGCGGCGCGGCCGGAACGGGCTGATCGGCGTGACCGCCATCAGCGATGCGTTGATCGGGATGATCGGGCCCTGCGCCGAAAGGTTATAGGCGGTCGATCCGGCCGGCGTCGCAACCAGCACGCCGTCGGCGACCAGTTCGGCAAGCCGCTCCTTGCCGTCGATCATGATGCGCAGGTGTGCGGCCTGGTAGCTCTGGCGGAACAGCGATACCTCGTTGAAGGCATGAAATTCGTGCGGACGGCCGCCAGCGTCGCGCGCGCGCATCAGCAGCGGATGAATGACCGTATCGCGCGCCGCCGCCACGCGCTCGCGCAGCTTGTCGGGCTGATATTCGTTCATCAGGAAACCGACGGTGCCGCGGTGCATGCCGTAGATCGGCTTGCCGGATGTCATGAAGCGATGCAGCGTTTGCAGCATGAGGCCGTCGCCGCCGAGCGCGACGATGACGTCGGCCTTGTCGGGCGCGACATTGCCGTAGCTTTTTGCGAGCCGCGCGAGCGCCTCCTGCGCCTCGGCAATGGGGCTTGCAACGAAGGCGATCCGCTCGTAGCTCGGAGTGGCAGGGCTCATGAGGCCTTGATCTTACATTCGGTCGCCGGCGCGGCCGCGGGAGAATGAGCGCATGGATAACGAGCGCGCGGTGTTCGTCTATACGACCTATCCCTCGATTGTCGAGGCGGAGGAGGCCGGCCGCGCTCTCGTCGAGCAGCGCCTCTGCGCCTGCGTCAACATCCTGCCGGGCATGGTCTCGTACTACTGGTGGGAAGGAAGCGTGGAGCGCGGCGAGGAGGCGGTCATGATCATCAAGACCCGCGCCTCGTTCTCGGAGCGGGTGCGCGCCGCGGTCAAGGAGATGCATTCCTATTCGACGCCGGCAATCCTGGTCATCCCGATCGAGGGCGTCGACAAGAGCTATTTCCAGTGGCTCATGGGAGAGACCGAAGCGGCGGCCGAAGCCTGAGGCTGTCGCGCGGTCCGCATCCGGAACATATAAAGAACGAAGCGGTTGCGTTGTCATCCGCGCGAACGCGGATAGGCCCTTGTCACGCCATTACACGGCCGCGCGTTACCGAAATGCCACGACCGCAGGCCCTCGCATCGGCACTGCCTTGACTCGAAAATCCACCCGCGGAAAGCTTCCCGTGTGCTGGTTCCTCGGCGCGAGCCGGGGAGGCAAGAGGGAACACGGGCAGGGCTGCATTTGCAGCCTGAAGCCGTGGCTGCCCCCGCAACTGTGAGCGGCGAGCCTTTCGTCCGCGTCAGCCACTGGGAAACTGGGAAGGCTGGACAAAAGGCAACGACCCGCAAGCCAGGAGACCTGCCAGCGCAGTCACCCAACCGGTGGGCGGGGCGTACCATACGGAGCGGCTGTTCGCAGCGGTGACATCCAACCGATGCGGGGGCCGTGGTGGGCGTCTCTCTCTACGATCCAAAGCGTGAAAGGCCTGGCGGCCGGACCGTGGTCCGCGCCGGCAGCGTCCGTTCGCGCGTCCTTCGCATTGGTCCTTTCACCGCGTGCCCCGCGGGGCACCACAGACGAAGGACGCATGCCATGGGAGCATCATCGAGACCATTGGCCGCCGCGCTGACGCTGGCCGTCAGCCTCGTGGTCGTCACCACCGAAAGGGCTTTCGCGCAATTCGAGCTGTTGCCGGAACTGCTGGTCACCGCCAGCCGCCTCGGCATCGGCATCACCGGGACCTCGACCAGCGTCATCACCGCGCAGGAGATCGAGCGCTCGCCCGGACAGACCGTGCAGGACGTGCTGGCGCGCGAGCCTGGCATCCAGGTGCGCAGCCTGTTCGGCCAGGTCAACGGCACGCAGACCACCGTCGACATGCGCGGCTTCGGTGCCGCCGGCACCTCCAACACGCTGGTGCTGATCAACGGCCGCCGCCTCAACGACATCGACATGGCGGGCGTGGATTTCAGCGCCATCCCGAAAGAGAGCATCGAGCGCATCGAGATCACCCGCGGCAACAGCGGCGCGGTGCTCTACGGCGACAACGCCGTCGGCGGCGTCATCAACATCGTCACCAAGACCGGCGTCGGGCAGCCGGCTTCCGCGCGCATCCAGGGCGTCGGCGGCTCATACGGCTACGGCGAAGGCAACGCCTCGGCGAGCGGGTCGAGCGGCCCGTTCGCCGGATCCGGTTTCGGCAACGTCATCGGCTCACAGGGCTACCGCGAGAACAACGTGCTGCGGCAGCAGACCGGAGTCGGCGATTTCCGCTGGACCGACGGGCAGGGGACCTCCGGTTATCTCAATATCTCCGGCGACAACCAGCATCTCGGCCTGCCGGGCGGCCGGCTGGTCACGCTCACCACCAACGAGCTCGTGACCAACCGGCGCGGCGCTGCAACGCCGTTCGATTTCGCCGAGAAGGACGGCGTCAACGCCACGGTCGGCGTCACCCGCATGTTGTGGCCCGGCACCGAGCTGATCGTGGACGGCGGCGTGCGCAACAAGAACCAGCGCGCGGCGTTCTTCAGCTCCTTCAGCCCCGACTTCGACAGCGGCTTCAAGGCGACGCTCACGACTTGGTCGCTGACGCCGCGCATCGCCAGCAACCACGACATCAACGGAATGGCGGGCCGGCTGCTCGCGGGCATCGACTTCTACGACGCGACCTATAATTCCGACCGAAGCGTGCACCTGGGAGATCCCCCCAATCATCGTTACGATCTCACGCAGCGAACCTTTGCGGGCTACTTTCAGGAGACGATCAGCGTCCTGCCGATGACCGACATCGCCTTCGGCGCGCGCGTGCAGCAGAACGAAGTCACCGCCCGCGATCGGCTTGACCTGACCGCGCCCGGAGGTTTCTTCGCGGCGCCGCAGGGCCTGCCGCTCAACCACACCGAAACCCAGCACGCATGGCACGTCGGCGTCGAGCAGCGCCTGTTCCCTGGTTTCGCGCTGTTCGGGCGCGCCGCGCACGCGTTCCGGACGCCCAATGTCGACGAGCGGGTCGGCATGGCGCCGTTCGGGGTGCCGACGAACTTCGATCTCAAGACCCAGACGTCGAACGACATCGAAGGTGGTGCGCGCTTCGGCGGCGGCGGCGTCACCTGGCAGACGTCCGTCTACCAGATGGAGCTGAAGGACGAGCTGCATTTCAGCCCCGCGACATTCACCAACATCAACCTCGATCCGACCCGCCGCTACGGCGCTGAGCTGATCGCCACCTGGCAGGCGATGGAGACACTGCGGTTCAAGGCCGGCGCCGCCTATACGCGCGCGGTGTTTCGCGAGGGCCCGTTCGCCGGCAACGACGTGCCACTGGTGTCGCGCTGGACCGGCAGCGTCGCCGTGTCATGGGACGTCTACCAGAAGCTCCTGGTGTTCGATGCGGTTGCGCGCTTCTTCGGGCCGCGCCGGATGGACAACGATCAGGCCAATGTCCAGCCGCTCATCCCCGGCCAGGCCGTCGTCGACGCCCGCATCGGCGGCGAGTACGAAAGATTCTTCTGGTCGTTCGCGGTGCAGAACGTGTTCGACGTGCAGTATTACGAATATGCGATCGCGAGCGCGTTCACGCTCGGCACCTTCAACGCCTATCCCTTGCCCGGCCGCACCTTCATGGCCAAGGCGGGCGTGACGTTCTGAGGTAGGAGTTCTCCGCGACGTCCCGGCCGGGCAACCGTGGTTTGCTTGGCCGGGACGGCGAATGCGTTAGAATGCCTGCAGGATTCGCAAATTCCGGGAGGTGTGATGATGCGGTCGATGGTCGTTGCGGCGGCAGCCGCGTTCCTGGCCGTTGCCGGCGTGCAGCACGCTGCGGCGGATGAGATCAGCGACGCCATCGAGCAGGGCCGCAAGGCCTATCAGGCGGGCGATCTCGCCGGCGCCAAGCAGGCGCTCGACCTCGCCTCCCAGCTGATCGGCCAGAAGAACGCGGAAACCTTCGGCAAGCTGTTGCCGGCAGCGCTGCCCGGCTGGAAGGCGGACGAGATACAGACCGCAGCGCTCGGCGCCGCCGGTTTCGGCGCTTCGACCGCGAGCCGCAACTACACCAACGACAAGGGCGACAATATCGAGGTGCAGATCACCGGCGACTCCGCGATGATCATGCAGTTCGCGGCCGTGCTCGCCAATCCGCAGATCGCCGGCGCCATGGGCAAGCTCGTCACCGTCGGCAACCAGCGGGCGATTCAGAATGTCGACGGCGACCTGCACATGGTGGTCAACAACAAGTTCCTGGTGGTGGTGCAGGGCTCGGGCTCGGTCAACGACAAGCTCGCCTATGCCCGCGCGGTCGACGTCGCCAGGCTGTCGAAGATGTGATCTTCAGGTATCGCCCTTGATGTTGTTCTCGCGCACGACCGCGCCCCAGATGCGCGCCTGCTCGCTCGCGAACCGGCGCAGCTCCTCCGACCCCGAGAGCACGAGATTCATCTGCTGGCTTTCGATCAGCTGCTTCGACGCGCGCTCCTCGCGCAGGCTCTCGACCAGCGCGGTGCGGAAGCGGTCGACGATCGGCTTTGGCGTCCCGCCCGCCGTGTAGCAGCCCCACCAGGTGGTCGCCTGCGCGCCGGCATAGCCGCCCTCGGCGACGGTACCCACCTCGGGCAGGGCGCGGAGCCGGCTCGGTCCCATCTGGAAGATCGGCCGGATGCTGCCGTTCGCGATCTGCGGCGTGAGCAGCGCCGCGCTGCCGTTGATAAGATCCACGTGGCCGGCGACCGCGTCGTTCATCGCGGGAGCGCCGCCGCGATAGGGCACGTGCACCATCTGGACGCCGGCGAGCTTGCCGAGCAGCACCATCGCCAGATGACCGATGCTGCCGCTGCCGACCGAGGCGTAGCTGATGGTGTTCGGTTTCTCCGTCGCCGCGGCGATCAGCTCAGGCAGCGTCTTGTACGGGCGCGACGGATGGGAGGCGACCACGTAAGGAGCGGTCGCGATCAGCGAGACCGGATCGAGGTCCTTCTCGTTGTCGAACGGGAAATTCGGCAACAGGCTCGGATTGACCGCATGGGTGTCGAACACCATGAGCCAGTTGTTGCCGTCGGGCGGTGCTTTCGCCACCATGGCGGAACCGGTGCTGCCGGATGCGCCCGGGCGGTTCTCAACCACGACCGTGACGCCAAGCCGCTGCTGCAGTCCGGCCTGCGCCAGGCGGGCGATCGCATCGACCGAGCCGCCGGGCGGGAACGGCACCACGATCCTGATCGGGCCGGACGGCCAGCTCTGCGCGCGTGCGACAAATGGCGCGAGCGTGGCGCCAAGGACGACCGTACGTCTGGTCAGCCTATGCATCTGAGCGTCCCCCGGATTTGGTCGCGCTAGCGCCTCGCAGGATACAATCGGGGCTCGCAGGGGGTCACGCAAAAAGACGGGTTCGGTGGGCGAATTCGCTGGTATAAAGAAAGCAGGACTGACCGGAGGTGGCGATCATGTCGCACGATTTCGAGGACCATTGCTGGAAGGACGTCATCTCGCCGGAGGTGGTGGAGATCTATGCCAGCTACCAGCGCAACGTCTTTATCGGGCCCAATCCGGCGCTGCTCGCGATCGACCTCTATGAATGCGTCTATGCCGGCGGGCCGAAGCCGCCGGAAGCGCTAGCCAAGACCCACCCGAACTCGTGCGGCGAATATGCCTATGCCGCGATCGAGCCGACCAAGCGGCTGTTCGCCGCCGCGCGCGCCGCGGGCCTGCCGATCTTCTATTCGACCAGCGACACCCGCATGGAGAGCCGGCCGAATTTCGTGGCCGCCACCAAGCGCAACCGGCCGCCGGTGAGCGCGGCCGATTTCGCCATCCGGCCGGAATTCAAGCCGCAGCCGAACGACGTGGTGA
>Ga0114129_10002766_pt1 | contig 24427 bp, 17 predicted proteins | sample RhiMetdeltSRZDD1_FD_80071 | JGI IMG/M metagenome (GOLD analysis project Ga0114129, IMG submission 80071) | Populus rhizosphere microbial communities from Tennessee, USA - Rhizosphere MetaG P. deltoides SRZDD1 (version 2) (version 2) | ecosystem: Host-associated > Plants > Roots > Rhizosphere >...
GGAGGCGTGACTTCGAAGCCGGCCCTCTGCAAGCTCAGGATCGCGCGATCCTTGCGTTCGGAGTAGATGCGCCGTTGGTCCGCGGCATGCGCGTCGTCGCTCCATGCCGCGACCGCCGCCTCTTGCACGAATCGCGGCGTGGCCACCCCGAGGCCGGGTCGCATACGTAAGAGCGCGGCGATCATGCGCGCATCCCCAGCCATGAAGCCGGTGCGATACCCCGCCATGGCCGAACGTTTGGACAGCGTATGGAACACGAGCACGTTCTCGCTGCCGCACTCGAGCGCACTCGAGGGCGGATCCTCGAAATAAATGTCGGCATAGGCTTCGTCGCTGGCCAAGAGCACCCCGTGCCGGCGGCAACGTGCCGCCGCCTGGACGATAAACTGTCGGGATGCGGTTCGGCCGGTGGGATTGTGCGGGTAGTTGATCCAGAAGACGGCGGTCTTCGACCACGTCGGGTCAGTAATCGCATCGAGATCGGGAACGTAACCGTTCTTTTCGTGGAGCGGGATGCGAATCGTTTCCCCCCCAGCCGCGCTCACCCCCAACGCGTACACCGGGTAGGCCGGAACGGGCACCAAAGCATAGGGCCGCGCGGGCTCGATCAGCGCCAGTGGCAAACTGTGAATGGCTTCTTTGGAGCCATTCACCGGAAGAATTTCCGTTTCGGGATCTAGGATCACCCCGAATCGGCGCTTTAGCCAGCCGGCCGCCGCATGTCGCAGCTCGGCGAGGCCCGCCACACGCGGATAGCCCGCGGAGCCAGGCAGCGCATCCACGAGCCTCTCCTCAATGAACTTCGGAGTTGCCTCGACCGGATCTCCAATACCGAGATCGATGACCCGCGTGCCTTTGGCTTCGAGCTCGCGGCGCTTGGCATCGAGGCGCGCAAACGGATACTCGGGAAGACCTCGGAGGTAGCGGCCGCTGGGTAGAGAGGCGTTCATCTCCCCATCTGCTCCAGGAAAGACTCCAGCACCTCATAGGAATGGACTACGTTGCTAACCGGCACCCGTTCGTCCTTCCGGTGCGCCAACTCGGGTAAGCCCGGACCGAAGTTCAGAGCCGGCACGCCCCGGGCGGCGAACTGCGCGACATCGGTCCATCCTTGCTTCCCGCGAATCTCCCCTGCGACGTGCGTCACGAATTGCTGCACAAGCAACGCATCGAGCCGGGGCGGTGCGGCCAACGCCGCATCGACGATCTCAACCTCCGCGGTCTCGGGACACAGCGCTCGAACATACGCTTCGGCGTTCTCGATCGTGCGATCGGGGGCAAAGCGAAAATTCAAGTTGAGCGTGGCCCGATCGGGCAACACGTTTCGCAATCGGCCGCCTTCGATCAGGGTGACGTTCAAGACTTCACGATAGACCGCCTCCCCCATCCGCACCTCGCGGAGGGGCAGCCCGGCGACTCGGGTGAGTAACGGAAGGGCGAGATGGATGGCATTTCGCCCCATCCAGGGACGCGCGCTGTGAGCCGCCACGCCGCGGATGCTGACGCGCGCGTGCATCGTGCCCTGACAGCCCAGCTCGATCAAGTTGTTGGTCGGCTCGAGAAGAAGGGCAAGATCGGCTTTGGCGAGCTCGGGTTCGGAATCCAGAAGGGGTCCTAGACCGTTGCCCGAAATCGGACCTTCTTCGCCATCATAGAAGACCAGGCTGAGCCGGCCCGATCTCGGGGCGTTCGACTGGGCGAGGGCGAGCATGACGGCCAGGCCGGATTTCATGTCGCTCGACCCCAGACCGAGAATCTGGTCCCCGTCTTGGGCGGGAGCCGAACCGCCTTGATCCGGAACCGTGTCCAGATGACCGGCCAGGATAAGGTGAGGATGACCCTGGCCGAGATCGCCGAGAACGCAATGTCCTTTCCGGCGCACCCGCAGAGACGGCACCGCTGCGAGCATGCCGTGCACGCGATCGGCGATCGAGCCCTCGTTTCCAGTCAGGCTAGGGATCCGCACCAACTCGAGCGTACGTTCGGCGAGCTCGGCCTGGAGGGACAACCGGGAGGTCATGAACACTAGCATACGATCCCTGGCCTCGAGAGCCCAGGGAGCGTGCCCTACCCGCCCGGTGAAACGTCAGTCCCAGTCCTGGCTCGTGCGATCCGCTTTGCGGCGTCCACGCTCTTTCTTCAGTTCCAGGCGTTTCTCGACCGCGGCTTTGCGGGGCTTGGTGGGCCGGCGCGGCTTGGGCTTGACGAGCAGTGTCTCGAGCTTCATGCGGAGGCGCGCCACCGCGTCGTTGAGATTGCGGGTCAATGACCGTTCACGACGTCCGATCACGACCAGGCCGCTCGGGCGGTGGAGGAGCCGCACCGCGGTCAACGTTTTGTTGCGATGCTGCCCTCCCGGACCCGAGGCGCGAAACGGCACCACATCGCATTCCTTGAGGAGCGCTTCATCGCCTTCGGGCAAGGTGTAGGACGCGCGAAGCTCTTCGGGCGAGAGGATCACGAAACGACCGGGCTCGAACGCCGCTCCGCCGCCCCTTCGAGCGCGCGCAAACGCCGGATGCGCTCATCGAGCGGTGGATGCGTGGACAGCAATCCCCGCGACCGGGTCTCGAACGGCTTGAACGGGTTCACGATGTAGAGATGTTGGGTGGCCCGGTTGGCCACCTCGAGCACTTCTTGATCCTTGCCGAGCTTCTCCAATGCGGAAGCGAGGCCTTCCGGGTTACGCGTCAACTCGACCGCCGACGCGTCGGCCAGATATTCCCGCTCCCGCGAGGCGGCGAGCTGAATGAGCTTGCCCAGGATCGGCGCCACGATGGAGAAGAGAATCGCGAAGATGGCGATGACGGCCATGAACGCGTTGCCGTCACGGCTCGAGCGCCGCCGGCCTCCGCCCCACCACATCCAACGCCGGAATCCGTCCGCCAAGAGGGCCAGGAGTCCCACCATGACCGCGAGCAGCATGGCGAACCGGATGTCGTAGTTCCGCACGTGACTCATCTCGTGAGCCAGAACGCCCTGCAACTCCTCGCGATTCAGGCGATCGCGAAGGCCCTTGGTGATGGCTACCACCGCATTTCGGGGACCGCGCCCCGTCGCGAACGCGTTCATCGCCGTGTCGTCGATCAAGTACACGCGCGGCATCGGCAACCCTGCCGCGATGCTCAACTCCTCGACGACGTTGAAGAGCTGGGGATCGTCTTCCTTCTTGATGGGCTTGGCGCCGCTCATGGCGAGGATCGCGCCCGCTCCCGCCTCGTAGCTGAAGAAGGCGAGGATCGCGCCCAAGCCCAATCCCCCCAAGGCCGGCAGGAGACCGGCGCGGGCGTCCGCGCCGGTCGCGTAGAGGGTGAACACGTAGATCGTGATCGTGAAGAAGGCTAAGAACCCGACCACCAAGAATGCCGACTTCCGGCGGTTTTCGGCGATCAGGTCCCGAAACGTGCGTGGCATGTTCGTCGCCTTAGAACGCGACCTTGGGCGCTTCCCGCTCGGTCACGTTCTGGATTTCGAAGAACTCCGCGGGCATGAAGCCGAGCATCCGCGCGAAAAGGACGGCGGGGAAGCTCTGCGCACGCGTGTTGTAGTTGGCCGCGGTGTCGTTGTAGTTCTGGCGCGCGAAGGAAATACGATTCTCCGTCGAGGCCAGCTCTTCCTGCAGCTGCAGGAAATTCTCGTTGGCTTTGAGGTTCGGATAGGCCTCCGCCACGGCAAAGAGTTGCCGGAGCGCGCCGGTGAGCACGTTTTCCGCCTGAGCCTGCGCCGCCACGCCCTGGGCGGCCACCGCCGCATTGCGCGCCTGAATGACGCGCTCGAGCGTCTGCTTCTCGTGGGCCGCGTAGCCCTTCACCGTCTCGACAAGATTCGGGATCAAGTCGTAGCGGCGTTTGAGCTGCACGTCGATCTGGCTCCAGGCGCTCTTCACCTGCTGGCGAAGCCCGACCAAACTGTTGTAGATGCCGATGGCGGCCATCACAACGACAACCACCAGTCCGAGAAAGATCAAGATGCCTAACATGGTCTCCTCCTCACCGATTCCACGGGAAGCGGTGGCGGAACGGAACCGTTTCGAGGGCCGCCCAACCGGCGGCACTCATTCCAAGAACATCCTTACGTACCCTAGGGTGCGAAGTTGCGAAAAAGCGAACGACGCCTGGATGAGCGTAAGCCCAATGACTGCTTTTGGCTATGCGTTCCGACCCGCGCGCGCGGCGATGGTTTTGATCCCTTTTTCCCAGCCGGTTTCCGGGGTGAGGAGGCTGGTCACGATCAGGTTCTCTTCCTCGAAATCGTAGAAGTAGCCGGGGTGAACGAGCACGCCCTCCTCGAGGAGAGCCAGGGCGAACGCCTCGTCGCTCCATCCAGGCGGGAGCTCCAACACTGCATACCAACCGCCCTCACGCGCGCGTTCGATCAGGCTGGACGTGGAGCGAATCGCATCCCGCAAAAACGTGGCGTTCCGGCTTATGCGCTCCCGAGTGCGCCGCTGAATCGAGAACCGATTTTCGAGCAGCAACGGAGCGGCGTCCTGGATGGCGGTGCTCACAGAGAGATACGCGTCGGCAATGAAGGCGAGACGTTCCAGCGCGGCCCGCTTTGGCTCGTCCGGACCGCTCACTCGAATCCAGGCCAGCTTGGCTTGGGGCAACGAACAAAGTTTGGAAAGACCTCCCAGAGAAAACACGAGCGACTCACGGTGGTGATCCGCAATACGAACCGGGGTGAACGGCAATTCGGGTTCTGGATAATCGAAGAAGACTTCATCCACGATGAGCGGCAACTCCCCGGTGAGGCCCCCCAAGCGTTCGATCTCGTGCGTGTTCAGATACGAGCCGGTGGGGTTGTTCGGATGGACGACGACCAGGGCTCGCGAACGCTTGGATCGCGGACCTAAGAGTGTGTTGAAATCGAGCGTCCAACGCCGGCCGGTGTACCCGAGCGCGTACGTCTTCGGGACTAACCCCTCCAGCATCGTCAAATGCTCGAAGAGCGGATAGCTGGGCGAGGGCACGAGCACTTCGTCTTTCGAATCGCCGAGGAGTTTGAAGAGGAAGGAATAGGCTTCGCTCGTGCTCGCAGTGAGCACGATGTCATCCGGATCCACATGCGGCCCGTAATACTCGGCCACCGCCTTCCGCGCCGAAGCCAGTCCACGGGGGTCGGGATCGTAGGTGGGGCTCATGGGGAGAAACGGAACGGATTCGAAGATCAATCCCGCTTGGGTCGGGTTGGTCTCGATGAGATTCAGGAAATCCGGATCGGTGGCGCGGCGCTCTTGAGCCTTCGCCATGAACGGGTTGGTGTTCTCGAGCGATGGAACGCGGCTCGAAAAAAGATCGCGCTCAGACATCTAAGGGCCAGACGCGGAGCATCTCCTTGGCCGTCTGGACGTGAATGGTTACCGTATCCTCGAGCCGCCTGGCGTAGCCTCCCGCCAACATGACCACCGCCTTGGCTCCCACCGCCTTCGTCGTCTCGAAAACGAGCCGGTCGCGCCGGCCAAGACCGTCGAGACTGAGACCGAGCCCTCCCAATTGGTCCTCACGATAGGGATCCGCTCCCGCCACGTAGAAGACCAGCTCCGGCTTTCGATCCCGCACTGAAATTTCTAGACCTCGGTCCAATTCCCTCAGGTACTCGTCGTCCGGTGTGCCGTCGGCCAGTCCGATGTCGAGGTCGCTTTTTTCCTTCAGGGGATAGTTGTCCTCCTGGTGAATGGAGAACGTGAACACGCGATCCTCACCCTGAAAGATGCGGGCGGTTCCGTTTCCTTGGTGCACGTCGAGATCGACGACGGAAATTCTTTCGATCCCTCCTTCCAGGGCGACCCGGGCCGCTACGGCAATGTCGTTGAGATAGCAAAAGCCTTCCGCCCGATCGGCAAACGCGTGATGAAACCCTCCGCCCACGTGCATGGCCGCTCCCCGGGCGAGGCAGAGCTCCGTCGCGGCCAGGCTCCCCCCCACCGCGGTCTCGAACCAGCGCACGATGTCTCGATTGAGGGGCAGCTCCGAGGAGGCCGTGGCGAGGGTCCAGCGCAACCCCTCGAATTCATCGAGATATTTGCGGGTGTGCACCCGTTCCAGCACCGCGCGATCGGCCTGTTCCGCTTCCTGAAACGCATGAGCAGGGATGAGCTCTTCCGTCAGAAGACGCTCACGAATCCTTCGATATTTCTCGGTGGGAAAAACGTGGCCGCCCAGATCGGTTTCGTAAAGATGGCTAAAGACGAACACGGGCGTCGGCATGAAGGCATGGCGGAGGGTTCTAAAACCCTCCGCCTTCCCTAAACGCTTGGGTCGTGATCACTGAGCCTTGATGGTAACGCTCTCGATTACCACCGGCTGCATGGGCTTGTTCTTGTCGTCGGTGCGCACCTTGGCGATCGCGTTCACGACGTCCATGCCCTCCATCACCTCGCCGAAAATCGTGTGCTTATCGTTGAGATGCGGCGTGGGTACCTGGGTGATGAAGAACTGACTGCCGTTGGTGCCCGGGCCCGCGTTGGCCATGGCGAGAATACCGGGATGATCGAATCGCAAGGAGGGCGAGAACTCGTCCTGGAATTTCCCTCCCCAGAGAGAATCTCCGCTGTACCCCGTGCCGGTCGGGTCGCCGCCCTGGATCATGAACTGGTCGATCACGCGATGGAACGTGATGCCGTCATAGTAGCCCTTCGCGGCCAAGCCCTTGAAGTTGGCCACCGTTACGGGCGCCTGCTTGGGGAAGAAGCGCAATGTGATCGTCCCCATGCTCGTCTTCATGACCGCGATCTCGTTGGCAGGACCGGGGTCCTTGTTCATGCTTCTGGTCACGATGGGATTTCCTTCGGCCGATTTCCCGGCCGTGGTGGTAGTGGTCGCCGTCCTGGCCGTGGTCGTCGAATCCCCCGAGGCGGTGCCGCTTGTTTCCGGCGCGGCGCTCGTCGATTCCTGGGAGGTCGTGGTCGTGCTTTGACTGGTTTTCGTTTCGCTCTTCTTGTTGCAGCCCGTTGCTGCCAAGAGAAGGATCAAACTGAAAGACAGGAAAACTTTCATGGTTGGTCTCCGTTACGCCGGATGATGGTGAACGCCCGGGCTGACGCCGGAAAAGGTGCTGGAGTGTAGACGCTTCCCCTTCCGCCTTCAACGGCCTATTTGACGACCTTTTTGAGGTGGGGCAGAATCGGTGCCATGTTGACGATCAACCACCAGGGGCGTTTTGGCCTCGTCTTCGGGGTGGCGAACCATCGCAGTTTGGCCGCCGCAATCGGCGAGAAGCTGGCCGCCTCGGGAGCCCGTCTGGCCTTCGCGTATCAAAATGAACGCCTGCGCGATATGTGCGACAAGGCCACCCAGGACATTCCCGACCGCACGTTGCTCGAGTGCGACGTGACTCGAGACGACGATCTTGAGCGCACGTTTGGTCGGGTCAAGGAAGAGTTTGGGGGACTCGATTTTCTGGTCCACAGCGTGGCCTTCGCCCAGCGCGAAGACCTCGAGGGCGCCTACCGCAACACGAGTCGTGAGGGTTTTCGGCTGGCATTGGAAATTTCCGCCTACTCGCTCTTGCCGATGTCGCGTTTGGCCGCCCCCCTCATGGAAGGGCGAAAGGGCTCGATCATCACCCTGTCCTATCTCGGCGCCGAGCGCGCCGTGGCCAGCTACAACGTGATGGGAACGGCCAAAGCAGCGCTCGAGCAAGCGGTGAAGCAACTGGCCCTCGATCTGGGGCCTTCGAACATCCGCGTGAACGCGATCTCGGCCGGTCCGGTCAACACCCTCGCCGCCCGAGGCATCAGCGGGTTTCGCGACATATTGAAGATCTACGAGGAACGCGCTCCCCTGCACCGCAACATTACCCAGGAGGAGGTCGGAAATGCCGCGCTCTTCTTGTTGAGCGATCTCGCGAGCGGCATCACCGGCACCACGCTCCACGTGGATTGCGGATACCACATCGTCGGTTACTAAGCCGTCATATCTCGGCGGGAGATAGCGCCTCGTTCTCTGCCACCGGTCCGACGCCGGTTTCGGCGGCGGCCTCCGCGACGGGTTCATCCCACAGCTCATCCATGGTTTCCTGCCGCCAGTTCGCGACCGAGCGAAAATGCCGGCGATGGAGCCAGCAGGGGCCGAGTCGTTTCAACGCGTCCCGATGTTCGGGAGTGGGATAGCCCTTGTGATTCGCGAACCCATATCCCGGATAACGACCGTCGAGGCGGCGCATGAGACTGTCGCGAAAATGTTTGGCGAGCAGACTCGCGCAGGCGATCTGATAGAAGTGTTCGTCGCCTTTGATATGCGCCTCTTGGGGAATGTCGATGGACGGGATCTTTCGCGCGTCCACGAGGATGAGCTGCGGCACAGGATTGAGTCGCGACACGGCGCGGCGCATAGCCTCTAGGGTGGCCCAGTAAATGTTGATGCGATCGATTTCGCGCGGGCCGGAAATGCCGATGGCCGCCCCCACCGCTTCGTCTAAAATCGCACGGGCGAGCTCTGCGCGCACCTCCGGGTCGAGGACTTGTTTGGAGTCGTTGACCCCGCGAATGGCGGATTCCTCGGGCATGATCACGGCGGCCGCCACGACCGGGCCGGCGAGCGGGGCCACCCCGACCTCGTCCACTCCAGCCAGCGACCGAACGCCGCGCTCGCGATAGGGCGCTTCCCGGCGGCGAAGGCTCCACATCACCGGAACCTTGCGGATCTTCTTGGGTGCGCTTCGTGCTTGGTCGCTCACGATCGGGCATCGTAAGATCCCCCGGGCGCCGCGACAACCTGAATCCTTCGTGAAAGGGCGGACGTGGTCAGGATCTACACCAAAACCGGAGACGAGGGCGAGACCTCGCTCTTCGGCGGCAATCGGGTGGGCAAGAACGATCCCCGGATCGAGGCCTACGGTTCGCTGGATGAGCTGAATGCGTATTTGGGCTGGTTCCGGAGTATCACGCGGGAAGAGGATCTGGCCCGGCTCGTGCTTTCGATTCAGCCGGTGTTGTTCGATCTGGGCGCGCACCTGGCCACCCCTCCCGAAGCGGAAAAAGCGCACCGCATTCTGCCGCCGCTGGAACAAAGCAAGGTGACCGAGATCGAACGAAGCATCGACACATTGGAAACCGAGCTCAATCCGCTGACGGCGTTCGTTCTTCCTGGCGGCACTCCTGAAAGCGCAGTGCTGCAGGTCACGCGAGCGGTGGCCCGCCGCGCGGAGCGCGCGGTCGTGCGCGCGGGCCGGGAACACAACGTGGAGGTCCCCGCGATCGGCTTGGCGTATCTCAATCGCTTGTCGGATCTGCTTTTCGTGATGGCTCGGGTGGTGAACCGGCGGCAGGGCGGAAACGAAGAGCTATGGACGCCGGAACGCCCGGCCCGTTGACGGGTCGTTGAGTCATGCGCGAGTTCATTCCGCTCCCCGATCATTCCGAACGACTGATGACTACTGGAGAAGGCCGCTGGCGACTCGAGCGGGACCGTCTCCCCGATCTGGCCGACCACGATTTATTGTTCAAGCTGCTCGTGGCCGGTATTCGAGCCGACGATCGCCCCACTCCATCGGGCCGCATTCAAGGGGTTCAAGTGGGAGAGATTGCGGCCGTCGGCGATGGCGTTACCCGATGGAGTCCCTCGGACCGGGCGCTCTTGGTTCCGGATACGAGCCGCCCTCACGATTCCGGAATCGCGAATTACCTCCACACTGCCGACTCTTCTGAAAACCAGCACGGCCTTCGCGTCTTCCAGTTACCCGACCGGATGAACGCCGAGGACGCCACGCTCCTCCCTTCGGCGGCCTTGGCCGCCCATATCCTGCGGAAAGCCGCGCTCCCCAAAGGCGGGCGGTTGCTCGTGGTCGGGCTCGGTTTGGTCGGACAGATCCTGGTGCTGTTCGCCCGCCATCAGCGCGTGGAGAAGATCCTGGGAGCGGATCCGTCATCGACGTTGCGGGCCAAGGGCGAATGGAGCGGGGCCACGGGAATCGTGCGACTTCCCGAGGAATCGATCGAGGAGGCCGTTCTGGCCATGACCCGCCGACAAGGCGTGGATGCCGCGGTCATCCTGTCGTCCAACGCCGGATGGACCGCCGAGGCATCGCGAGTCATCTCCGAACGAGGCACGCTCATTCTTGCCGCCGAGTTTTCACCGGGGTTCAGTCTCAGCGTTGCTCCCGCGTGGATTCAGCGGAACGAGATTCGCATTCAGGGCGTTCGGGGATTTGGAGATCCCGACTTGCGGGAAGCCATGCGGGCGATCGATCAGGGAACGCTGAACGCGGAGAGTTACGTCTCGAGACGGACGCCATGGTCGGATCTGTCTGCGGTCGGGTTGGAATCCACCTACTGGGATCATGGAACGCATGTCTTGATCGAGGGCCCCGAATAGGGCGTTGAAAACCCTCGAAACAGGGCCCATAATCATGACGATCCCCCACCTCGCGGGCTGGAGAACCGGCCATGTCGAGGGCCCACTGTTTCGCCGCAACATCTTGGTTCTTGGATCGTCGGCATTGCCGAGCGATTTTGTCGCTTGTTTTCCTATCAATTGCGGTAATTTCCGGCGTTACGGGCCTCTGGGGCTGCTCTTCTGAAACCAATTCTCCAAACCGTCCTCCCACGGTTGAATTGACCGCCGGTCCCACCGAGGGCGATACCGTTCGCTACAACGTTCCGATCTCCTGGGCGGGCGAGGACGCCGATGGCTCCGTAGTTCGTTACGAGTACGCGATCGACCCGAACTCCTCGTTTTCCGAGGATGAGATTGCCAACGGTGGACCGGGGATCGTTTCGAAGCTGATCAAAGGCCAGGACGGCGCTCCGGATACGACACGGGTCACCGGCGAGTCCGGTGTTTCGTTCGACTGGATCCACACGACAGATGCACGACATAGATTCCAGTTCTCCACACCGGTGGCTGATTCTGTCTACGACGGCACCCTTCTCCTGCCAACCGGTAGGTTTTTCGGGATGCATGCCGTATACGTGCGGGCGGTCGATGACGATGGAGCGTTTTCAATTCCAGATAAAGTAGCGTTCACCGCCAAAACAATTGCTCCGCGCTCCAAAATCACCCATCCATTAATCGGTGATGAGACTCTCGTGCTTACAGATAGTCTGCGTTCAGCTTGGAGAGGAGTGGATCCGGACGGGGTTCAACGAAAACCCATCGGGTTTTTGATCGCCTTGGCCGTTGATCCCTGCAGCCGAATCATCTGCATCCCGGAAATCGGGTCCCCCCAACACTATCTGGGCAACACGAGTTGGCGATTCGTGAACGCAGACACTCCATCAGTGACCCTTCCTCTCGAATCGGGACTCGTCTATATCTTTGGCGTGCGTGCCGTGGATGAAAATGGAGCGGTGGAACCCTTTTTGGATTGGAATCGAAATGCTATTCGGTTTCTCTCCCGCCCCGGAACTCTCCAGCCAGTTTTGTCGGTGGCTTATCAGGGACAGGTGGTTACCTTCCCTCGATCCTCCCCTTCGCCCAGCTTCCAGCTACCCGCTAAACGTGATGCCATTATTGATTTGAGTTGCAGTGCGGAGCAGTACGGCGAAACGTGCGACGGCTTTCGATGGGCTCTGGACCTTCCTGATCTCGATAACTGGGAGGCCGGATGGAGCACGCAAACGCAGATCCGCCTGCACTTGCTGGCTGGAACACATGTCCTCTATGTCGAGGCTCGAGACAGCTTGGGCAACATCACCTTGGCGACGATTATTGTCCATGTGATCGACATGGCTTTTGACCGAGAAGTCTTGCTCATCGACGATTCCTTGGATAATTTGTACCCCACCGATTCCGAACACGATGCGTTCTGGAATGACTTGATCCAGAGCTATGCCTCCACTTCCGGCATTCCTGCCGAACAGATTTCAGAATTCTCGGTATTTGGCGAGGGAGACCGGGGGAGCTTAGAGCCAAAGGTTCCCATTCTCAGCGAGCTAGCCCGATACAAGGTTCTGATCTGGGAAAACCTCGGCTCGGGTTACAACTCGGACAGCGCCCTGTATCGCGCAACCGTCATGTCCCCGCTATTGGCTACCTATCTCCAGGCCGGAGGGAAGTTATGGTTGGGAGGTCGCATGACGGTAGCCGCCACTACCGGAAATTACCCCGGAACTGGAGCCGATCTCGCCTATCCCAAGACTGAGCTGGATGCGGGTGACTGGGCCTGGGACTTCCTGAAACTCCATTCCAGCAAGATCAACAACGACAAGGGTACGAACAACGCGAGCCTTTTCCACGCCGCGAGATGGTTCCCCCGCGCCATGGGCGGCCACATGCCGGCCATCTACGACACGATGTCGGTGGATCTCGACAAACTGAACATGTTCCAGAAATCCTACGGTGGGTTCTCGCACGCTGATGCGGTGTTCGATCCGAACTTTGCCGAATCGGAACCCGATTTCCGCGGAGATATCGACACCCTGTACGCCTACGGCGCGACTGGGCCGGAGGTCCAGGGAAAGACCTCGCAGTACCAAAACAAGCTCTGCGCCCTACGCTGGCATGACCCGGATCCCGATCGCGCGCATGGCCGCATCCAGTGGTTCGGCTTCGCAATCTATTTCATGCACGAGGCCCAAGCGGAACAAACATTTAAGCAGTCCCTGGACTGGTTCCGGGAGGAAATGCCGCCGATACCTTAGCAACTGAACGAAGGGCTTGGATCGAGGTGTTCCCATGCGACGCCTTCGCTTCGTTCCCTGGACCGCATCCTTGATCATGATTCTCGGCTGCGGAGCAGACTCGCCGCCTCGCCTTCCGAATCGCCATCCCGTAGTGGTCATCAAGGGTGGCCCGCTCAACAACTCCGTCGCGGCTTACAACGCTCGCATATCCTGGAGCGGATGGGACGAGGACGGGCAAGTGATGCACTACGAGTACGCTATCGACCCTCCCGCGGACTTCTCCAACTGGGAAATCGCCGATCCGGAACGGTTTCCCGATATCAGGATCGCAGTGCTCCCGGGTCCGGCAACGGGACAGGATACCCTGGTGGTGTCCAAGATCGTCGACGACCGAGTCGCATCGTTCCGATGGGTTCAAACGCACGAGTTCAGCCGTGTGTTTGCGTTTAAGACCCCGGATCCTGATTCGGAATACGTGAACGGCTCCATTGAGCCGGCAGAGCGCTATTCGGGGGCGCACACCGTTTACGTGCGCTGTCAGGACAACGAACTCGCTTACTCGGATTCAAACCCGGCCACTCGGGGGGATACGCTGGAAGCCGACTATGTGGGCTACACCGCCACAACCCAGACCCCCAGTTCGGAGATTCTGCAACCTCGGATCAAACAAGAGGTGCTCAATCTGGCTCCGACCTTGCTCGTGACGTGGAGTGGAGTCGACGCCGACTCGCCCAATCCGAACAAGGCTCCCAAGGGTTTCGTGTACAAGCTCCTCAGACTCGACACGCTGGAGCCGCCGGTGTATGTGATCAATGCCAACCCTTCTCTTCTTTACTCTCGAGAGGGCCCCTGGATCTTCCAGAGCGGCGATTCATTGACCCTCAAGCTTCAGCTCGCGGTGCTTGGGCAATACATTTTCGGTGTGCGGGCAGTTGACGAGGCGGGGGCCATAGAACCCAAGCTCGATCTGGGACGAAATGCCTTCCGGTTCCAGGCTCTCCCCACCTCGAGCAAACCGTTTCTCGTTATTCGCGAGCCCTCCATCGGCTCGATCAGGTTCTACGGCCTCGGGCCGCCCAAAGAAGTCGAGGTTCCGGCGAAACGCAACTTGGACTTCACGTGGATAGCAACCTCTGAAGATTACGGGGAGGTACGGGAATTCAGCTGGGGACTCGACATTCCCGATCTGAGCGTGGAAGGTCCTGAATCAGGCTGGAGCGCTTGGGGACCCATCCCTGGCCCCCTGGATCCCATCTACTTCCAGAACGCGGGCACGCATGTGCTTTACGTACGCGCCCAAGACATTGCGGGGAACCTCACCCTCGCCCAGCTTATCCTCCACGTGATCCCGTTCACGTTCGAACGCGAGGTGCTGCTCGTCGACGACACCCTTGATAATTCTTACCCGCGGGACGGTGAGCACGATGCCTTCTGGCAGGAGATGGTTTCTTACTACGTCGCTCACTCCAATGTCGGCGCAGAGCAGTTCTTCACCATGGATGTGGCAAGCGAGGTACCTAGTCCGCCCCTCTTGAGCGAGTTGGCCCGGTACAAGGCGGTCATTTGGGAAAATTTGGGTTCGGGATACAACGCGAACAGCGCCCTCATTCAGGCAACAGCACTCTCGCCGCGGCTATCGGCGTACCTGGGCGCAGGAGGCAAGCTCTGGCTGGGAGGACGGATGACCGTAGCCGCGACCACGCCGGCGGCAAGCGGTCACGAAGCCGACCTCGAATATCCCAAGACCAAGCTCGGCCCCGGTGATTGGGCCTGGGATTTCCTCAAACTTCATTCGAGCAAGATCATGAACAACAAAGGCATCGATCAACGGCAGCTCATGCACAGCGTGTGGCCATTCCCCGGGGTACCGGCGGTCTACGACAGCATGGTTGTGGATATGACCAAGCTGGGGCCGCTGCAACAGGCTTCGGGAGGCTTCGCCTTCGCCGACGCCGTATTCGAACCCATTTACGCCGAATCGGAGGACGGCTTCCGCGGTGACATCGACTCGTTGTACGCCTACGGCGCCGCCGGCGTTGAAGTCCAAGGGGGAAGCGCCGCGTACCACGGCAGATTGTGCGCGCTTCGGTGGCACGACCCCGACCCCGCCCGAAAGCAGGGCCGCATCCAGTGGTTCGGGTTTTCTCTCTATTTCATGAGAAATGACCAGGCTGGTCGCACGTTCAAACAATCCGTCGATTGGTTTCGGGAGGAACCACCTCCAGCCATCCCATAACGTAGTGAACTCTACGCAACAAAGAACCCCCGTCAGTGACGACGGGGGTTCACTCTCGAGATTCTTGGAAGCACGTCTACATGTTCGGTTTGAAAATCGCGAACACCGCGCCCTGCGGATCCTGCGCCACCGAGAAACGGCCCACCTCGGGAATGTCCGTCGGAGGCATCATGAGTTTTCCGCCCAGCTTCTTGATGCGATCGGCCGTGGCGTCCACGTCGCGCGTACCGAAGTAAACCAGCCAGTTGGGCGGAATCGGGCCGGCGTTGGGAGGAATGGTCATCAATCCCCCGGCCATCGTGTCTCCCTTTTTGAACGTGGTGTACGTTTGCGGACGTGGTTCGGTCATCTTCATCTCTTCCCGATCCCAACCGAAGAGCTTGCTGTAGAAGTCGCCCGCTTTCTTCGTGTCCGTGGTCATGAGCTCCGTCCATATGTGCGAACCCGGCTCACCCACGATGGCCGTGCCGTGATGACGCCGCGGCTCCCACACTGCGAAATGAGCGCCGGTCGGATCTTGGAGAACCGCCATGCGGCCCACGTCCATGACGTCGAAGGGCGCCTGAACAATCGTTCCGCCGAGTGACGCCGCTTTCTGGGCGGCTTCGTCGGCGCTCTTCACCGCGACATAGGTGAACCAGTGGGGCGGAGTACCGGACTTCCGGCGTTCTTCCTCCAACGGATAGAGCGCCCCGACTTGCTTTCCACCCAAACGCAGCATCGTATAGATCATTCCTTCCCCGGCCGGCATGTCCTCCGCCGACCAGTCGAACAAGTCTCCGTAAAAACGCTTGGCCGCGTTCGTATCGCTCGTGGCCAGCTCGATCCAACAAAACGTTCCCGGTTCGTGTTTCGTGACTTCGGGCATATAACGTCCCTTTCAAAGAAATGAGAAAACCATTGAATGCCCAAGCTCCCGCGCTCGGGAATTTTCGGGGGCCGAGGGTTGAAAGAAGTATAAACCCTCGGCGGATCTTTATTCCTTCACTTCCCAGGTATCGCCGGCCGAGAGCAGCTTTTCGAGACTCCCGTCGCCCTTCTGCGATTTGACGTGGCGAATCTGCCCCCACACACGCTCCTCGAAGGGCGCCGCATCGACCTGGCGATAGACACCGATCGGCATGGGCGCCTTGGGCGGAGTGAGGCGACTGAGCCCGAACGCGAACGTGGGTTCTGGATCGTGAGCGTTGTGAACAAGAATGTCCTTCTCGGTAATTCCGTTCCCCAGCTCCACAACCTCGAAGCTCTGCCCCGTCCAACGTAGACCGCGATCTTTTTTCGCTCCGAAGAGAAGCGGTTTGCCGTGTTCGAGCTCCAGATTCATTTCCGCACGCACCGCGCGTTCGGTGAAGTTATCGAACGCGCCGTCGTTGAAGATGTTGCAATTTTGGAAAATCTCCACGAACGCAGTGCCTTTGTGCTCGGCCGCCTGCCTCAGGGTCTGCATGAGGTGCTGCTGGTACACGTCGACCGAGCGAGCGACGAAGGTGCACTCGGATCCCAGGGCGAGGCTGAGCGGGTTCAAGGGCCGATCCAGCGATCCGAACGGCGTCGACTTGGTCAGTTTCCCTTCCTCGGAGGTCGGCGAATACTGCCCCTTGGTGAGGCCGTAGATTCGGTTGTTGAAGAGAAGGATCTTGATCCCGATGTTGCGCCGCATGGCGTGGATGAGGTGATTGCCCCCGATCGAGAGCGCATCGCCGTCACCGGTGATCACCCATACGTCCAAGTCGGGATTCGCAATCTTGATCCCTGTAGCCACCGCGGGCGCACGACCGTGAATGGTGTGAAAGCCATAGGTGTTCATGTAGTACGGGAAGCGGCTCGAACAGCCGATCCCCGACACCATGACGAACTTCTCCTTCGGCACCCCCAGCGAGGGAAACACCGATTGAACGGCATTCAGAATCGCGTAGTCCCCGCATCCCGGGCACCAGCGGACCTCCTGGTCGGTGGCAAAGTCCTTCTTGCTGAGCGTGGAGGTCGTTTCGGGACTGGCCGGTTTGATCATGACTTGTTGGCCTCCAGGTGGGATTCGATCACGGTCAGAATCTCCTCGGTCCCGAACGGACGTCCTTGAACCTTGTTGTAGCCAATGACATCCACGAGATACTTGGCTCTCAAGAGCAGGCTGAGCTGCCCGGTGTTGAGCTCGGGAACGAGCACCTTGCGGTAGCGTTTCAAAATGTCCCCGAGATCGTTGGGCATGGGATTCAAGTGCCGCAGGTGCACCTGCGCAACCGAGAGCTTCTTGTCGACGGCTCGCCGCACCGCGCCGTGAATGGCGCCGTACGTGCCGCCCCATCCCACCACCAACAGCTCGCCGGAGTCGGGGCCGTAGATCTCGAGCGGCGGAAGGTCATTGGCGATGCGCGCCACTTTCTCGGCCCGGGTGTGCACCATGTGCTCGTGGTTGAGTGGATCGTAGGACACGTTGCCGGTGATATCGGCCTTCTCCAGACCGCCGATGCGATGCTCGAGCCCCGGCGTGCCGGGAACGGCCCACTCTCGCGCCAGCGTTCTTTCGTCACGCACATACGGTTGAAAACCCGCCCCGTTGGCCGAGGTCGCAAACCGCGGCTTCAAGACCGGCAGATCCTCGACCGCCGGGATGAGGAAGGGCTCGCTTCCGTTGGCGATGTATCCATCGGTGAGCAGGATGACGGGGGTCATGTGCTCGATCGCGATGCGACTCGCTTCCAGCGCCATCCAAAAACAGTCACCGGCCGTGGCCGCGGCCACGACCGGAAGCGGTGACTCCGCATGCCGCCCGAAGAGGGCCATGAGGAGATCCGCCTGCTCGGTTTTGGTGGGAAGCCCCGTGGACGGGCCGCCGCGCTGAATGTCGACGATGACGAGCGGGAGCTCGGTCATGACGGCGAGGCCCATTGCCTCACCCTTCAAGGCCATGCCGGGACCGCTCGTGGTGGTGATGCCGAGACATCCGGCAAACGAAGCACCGATCACCGACGTGATCGCCGCAATCTCGTCTTCCGCCTGAAAGGTCACCACGCCGAAATGCTTGTACCGGGACAGCTCGTGCAGGATGTCGCTGGCCGGGGTGATGGGATAGGACCCCTGAAACAAGGTGAGCCCCGCTCGCTGGGCGGCGGTAATGAATCCCAGAGCGACCGCGGTATTCCCGGAAATGCTGCGGTACTTTCCGGGAGGCATCTTGGCCGGGGGCACCACGTAAGTGCTCTGAAAGAGTTCCACCGCTCGCGAGTATTCGATGCCGCCCTTGAGGGCAAGGAGATTCGCTTCGACGAGGTCGGGCTTGGCCTTGAACTTGTCCTTGATCCACTTCTCGGTGACGTCGGTCGATCGGTTGTAAAGCCAGTAGGTGATGCCGAGGGCAAAGAAGTTCTTGCAGCGATCCTTTTCCTTGGAAGGAATCGACGAGGATTCGAGAGCCTTGCGGGTCAAATCGGTGATGGGGACCTTGACCAACCGGTACCCATCTAACGTGTGATCCTCGAGCGGATTGCTCGAGTAACCGACTCGCTCCAGATTTCGTGTCGTGAACGCATCGCTGTTCACGATCAGCGTGCCGCCCTTCTTGAGATCGATCAGATTCATCTTGAGAGCAGCCGGGTTCATGGCCACGAGCACGTCGGCGACCGAGCCCGGGGTATGGATGTCGTAGCTCGAGAATCGGATCTGGTAGCCGGACACCCCGGGCAGCGTTCCGGCGGGAGCCCGGATCTCGGCCGGGAAATCGGGATAGGTGGCCAGGTCGTTGCCTAGCACCGCGGTAGTGGTTGAAAACTGGGAGCCGACGAGCTGCATCCCGTCCCCGGAATCCCCGGCGAAACGGACCACGACGTCGTCCACCCGCTCACGCGGAACGGATACGGTCTTCTTGTCTTCCATGGCGACTTGGATACCCTCCGGCGACTTCCTCGCGTCCCGGACCCACCGTAGCGTCCGAAACCGGAGAGCCGCGACGGCCTCAGAGTTTACGCCAACCTGGGGATCGAAGCGAGATCCAGGAGAAATCAGCTTCCCGACGTGGCAGCCAAAGCCTCCAGCTTCGCCTTGACGATCCGGACGCGACCTTGCAGCTCCGGATCCGCATCCTTCCACAGATCGACGAAGCGCGAGTAGTACTGTACGGCTCGGTTGCGGTCGCCTCGTTCCTGGTAGAGATCGCCCACCCGGACGAGGGTCCCGGCCAGGAAGAAAGCATCGTCCGTGAGCCGACCAGGGTTCGATGTGTTCACGAATCGTTCGTAAACCGCCAGGGCCGAATCCGGCATGTCCATGGCCTCGTAGGCTCGTCCCATGAGCGGTAGGTCGGTGGTAGGGTCGTCGCCCCGCTTCTCGCGATGGATTGTGAACTCTCTTATCGCCTCCTCGGGCCGGCGCTCCGCCAACGCAATCGCCCCCAACGCCTGATGCACCTCCACATCCTGGTGCTTTTGAATCAGCGGGTCGACGGACGAGCGGTATTCGGCGAGAAGAGCACGCGCTTTTGCGGGGTCCCCGACCATGGCATGAAACCCCATGAGGCCCAGATACGGTCGATCGTCGGGGGCGACCTTTTCGAGAGGATGTGCAGCCAGGAAAGCGTCCACTCGGCCCCGTGCTTCGGGCACGTTCTCGCGAATGAACATGGATTCCCTGGCCAGGTTGCCCAGAATCTGGAAGTAGCTGAACGGCAGACCCAGTTCCTCGAATTCAGTCGCGGCCTGGCGCCAGTAGCGTTCCGCTTCCTGGAGTCGGCCCCGCACCGCCATGACCAATCCCATCCCGCTCAGGATCTGCGCATGGATAAACGGGCTTTGCTTGGTGGCATCGAGTCCCTCCAGCAACTTCTTCTCGGCGAGATCGTATTGCCATCGTGAGCTGGTCAGAAGAAACTCTGCTTCACCCGCCTGAGGGGTGTTGGGGAATTTCTGATTCAACTCCGCGAGGGATTTTTCGGCGTCCCCATAGCGCCCCAAGCGCACTTCACCGATGGTGATATTTCCCAGCACGAAGGACGTCGGAGAAACGGCGTAGGCGCGCCGGAAGAACTCGAGCGCGCGCTCGGAGTCTCCCAGCCGGTCGCAAACGACCCCGGCATTGTTGAGTGCCCAGGCATCCTCGGGATTCATATCCAGGATTTTTTGACAAGCCAGTCCGGCCTTATCCAGTTCGTTCACGAATATGTAATAGGAACCTTCGGTCAGGTAGCGCTCCCGGTCGGGGAGCCTGTCCCGGAGACGGTAGGCCTTCATCATCGCCATACGCGCTTGGGCAGGGTCGCGGTCCATGTTGTTGAGGATGGTGGCGAGCTTGCGGTAGGCCATGGCGAAGGTGGTGTCGTGGCTCACCGCTTCATTGAGGAGAGCGATGGCCTTGTCGTTGTTTCCCTCGAGGGCGTTGGCGCTTACCCCTTGCGAGTATTTTTGGAGCGCGGCCAAGGAAGGCGTTGTGACTTGTTCGAGGGGCTTGTTGGCGCGAATCGATTTCAAGCTCTCGCCGATACGCTCCCGGAGCTTCTTGGACAGGCGATCGACTGCGCCGATCAGCTCTTCCGGTCCATCGGCACCCTCACGCCCGGCGACCAGGACGTCTCCGGTCTGAGCGGCCAAGAGTTTGGCCGATAGCACGTACCCCTTTCCGAGAGGCCGTAGCTCCCCGGTCAGTACTCCCTTCATGCCTTCGCGTATGGCCAGCTCGCGGGCCAGATCGGCGGTGAGAGGGGTCTTGGGATCCCGCTGCATGCGCATGAATGCTTCGGCAATTTGTGATGCAGGAACGATGGTGACCGAGGGAGACTGAGCGAGATCGACGCTAAGCGCTTCCTTGAGCGTGGCGCCGAGTAGACTGTCCGGCGTGGCGTTCTCGAAATCGGCGATGAGAATGCGGTCTCGGGTATCCAGCACCCCCGCGGAAACCAGCGACGCGCCCGGGCCAATACCCGTCTTCCGCGAAAACATGTAGCCCGAGACGAGAATCGCGAGCCCGAAGAAGGCGACACCGCCGGCGAGAATGGCGTTGCGCCACGTCCACCACCTTCGTGCCCCGCCCGCGCCAAACCGGTTCTGAAGGAACGCGGTGGCGATGAGAACGGGGAGGCCGATCGCGAGCAGCACCAACGCGGCGGAGAACACCCAATCCGGAAGCCCCAGCTTCTGCACCAGGAATCGGGTGATCAAAAGAAGCACGGATGAAGCGATCAAAAACCCCAGGGCAACCAGCGCGAGCTGCAGCAGAAATCCTTGCGGCCGGGAAGGCGTCACGACCACGGTGGACGCGGTTTCGGAGTCGTGCGCTCTGGAAAGTGCGGAGGCGAAATCGGAAGCCGTGCTCCACCGGTCGGCGGCAAGTTTTTCGAGCGATCGCGCCAACGCCTGTGCGATCGGCTCCGGAACGGAGGTCCGAAGATTGCGAATGGGAACTGGCGCCTCGACGAGCACGCGCTTCAGGAGCGCGGAAACAGTCGGCGCGGTGAACGGAGGGCTTCCGGAAAGCATCTCGTAGAACACGCACCCGAGGCTGTAGATGTCCGAACGGGCATCCCCTGCTTCTCCGGTGGCTTGCTCCGGGCTCATGTACGCCGGCGTGCCGCTCACGGGCTCATTGGCGACGAGCGTGCGGTCGGTCGCTATCTGCACGGCCCTCGCAATGCCGAAATCCGCCACGACCGCGTGACCTCCAGTAAGAAGAACGTTCTCGGGTTTGATGTCCCGATGCACGATCTTCTTTTCGTGCGCATAGGCGAGGGCATCCGCAACATCGCGCGCGATGCGGATCGCATCCTCGAGTGGCAGCTGTCCCTCCCGCCGTAACCGATCTCGCAGCGTCTCCCCTTCCACGAACGGCATCACGTAATACAGAAGCCCGTCTGCCGAACCCGAATCGTGAAGGGGCAGTATGAGGGGGTGCTGGAGGCGGGCGGTAACCTGCATCTCGTTCAAGAACGCATCCCCGCCCACCCGTTCGGACAACGCGGGATCCAAGACCTTGATCGCCACGCTGCGGTCGTGTCTCAGGTCCCGGGCCAGATAAACGGTGGCCATGCCTCCGCGCCCAATCTCTTTTTCGAGCGCGTAGCGGTCGGCTAGTGCGGCCTTGAGGCCGTTCAACAGATCGTCCACGTTGTCTCCGTCAGCTCCGACGGCCCGCAGCCAACTCTTCTATCTTTGCCTTGGCGGCGCGGACGCGCGGTTGCAGCTCCGGATCCGCCTCCTTCCAGAGCTCCACGAAACGCGAGTAGTAGTCCAGAGCGCGGCTCTTGTCTCCTCGTTCTTCATACAGTTCCCCAAGCCGGAGCAAGCTGCTTGCTAAGAAGAATGCGTCATTTCGTAGCCGAAAGTACTGGGGAGTGGTCACGAATCGCTCGTAGGAAACCAATGCCGAATCCGGCATGTTCATCATTTCATAGGCTCGGGCCATGAGGGGCAGATCGATCCGCCGGTCAAAGGCCTGCTTGGCACGATCGAGCTCGAATTCTCGGATGGCGTCCTGCGGACGATGCTCAGCCAAAAGAACGGCCCCCAAGCTCCCGTGGCTCAACTGTTCTTGCGTCTTCTGGATCAGTGGATCGATCGTGCGTTTGTATTCTGCCAAGAGCGCACGAGCCCGCGCTGGGTCCCCGGCCATTGCGTAAATGAAAACCACCTCGAAGAACGGCCGTTCATTAGGATCCAAGCTTTCGAGGGGAGTCCTGGCCAGAGCCTCCTCCATGACCGCCTTGGCCGCTTGAGGATCGTTCCGAATAAACAGGATCATCAAAGCCCAATTGATCATCGGTCGAATGGTAGTGCCCTTCATTCCTGCATCCGCATAGCCGGCACTGGCCAAACGGAAATGGCGTTCTGACTCGCCCAGTCGTCCCCGAAGAGCCAGAGTCATGCCTATCCCGCCCACACTGCGTGCGTGAAGGAACGGGCTTTGTCGAAAAATCTCGAGACCGGCGCGTTGGGTGGATTCGGCGATATCGTATTGACCCTGACCTAAGCTCAAGAACAAGCGCTTTTCGTTGATTTGCTGAAGATTCCCAGGATACTTCGCCATGAAGTCCTGCAGGGTTTTTTCAGCGTCGTCGTATCGACCCAGATCCACTTCTGCGGCGACGACGTTCCCCAGCGTCAATGCCGACGGAGCCACCGCGTCAGAACGCCGCGAGTACTCGAGAGTTTTTTCGAATTCTCCCATGGCTTGATATTCGACTCCCAAATTGTTGAGTGCCCAGGCATCGCTGGGATTCATGTCCAGGATGTTTTGAAAGGCCAGCGCAGCCTTTTCAGGCTCGCCGGTAAGATCGTAATACTGGCCTTCGGTTAGATACCGTTCGCGGTCGGGAAGGCGGCTTCGCAACTCGAAGGCGCGGACAGTGGCCCGAAAACTTTCCGCCGGGTCTCGGAACGAGTTGGTGAGGATCACCCCCTTTTTGCGATAGGCCATGGCGAAGGTGCTGTCCAGTCTCACCGCCTCGCCCAAGAGAGAAATGGCCTTGTCATCGTTGCCTTCCATTTCCGTCGCATACACGGCTTGCGAATACTTCTGGAGGGCGGCAAGTGACGATGTGGTGACCTGCTCCAAGGGCTTGTTTGCGCGAATGGATTTCAGACTTTCGCCGATGTGTTCGCGGAGCTTCTTGGAGAGGCGGTCCACCGCTTGAATCAGCTCCTCCGGACCATCGGCGCCCTCGCGCTCCGCCAGAAAGGACTCACCCGTCTGCGGTGACACGAGCTTGGCGGAAAGTACGTACCCCTTCCCCAGCGTCCGCAGCTCGCCCGTCATCACCGCTTTTATGCCTTCCCGGATGGCCAGCTCTCGAGCCAAATCCATTTTGAGGGGTGACTTGGGATCCCGCTGCATCCGTGAGAGACCTTCGGCGATCTGGGACGCGGGAACGATGGTGACCGAGGGAGATTGGGACAAATCCACGCTCAATGCTTCCTTGACCGTTGCCCCGAGCAAGCTGTCGGGAGTGGCATTCTCGAATTCGGCAATGAGGACGCGATCCCGTTCCTGGAGCACACCCGCGGACACCAGCGAGGCTCCGGGACCGATCCCCGTCTTTCTCGACAGCATGTAACCCGACACGAGCAGGATGAGAGCAAGGAACGCAACGCCTCCGCCCAGGATGGCATTACGCCAAGTCAACCAGCGATGGGTGCTGGACCTTCGGTGCTGAAGCAATCGGTTTTGGGAGAACAGCGTGGCGAGCAGCACCGGTAGCCCGAGGGCAAGCACAACCACGGTGGCGGGAAACACCCAATCCGGCAATCCCAATAGCCGGATCAAAGCTCGCGCAAGAAGAAGCACCAGGAACGAACCGCCGGCAAAACCGACCAACAGGCCGGCAACACCTAAACCCAGGGCACTCGAACTGGGGGACGGAATGGCGACCGCCGTGATCGTGCGCTGCGTGTCCTGGATCGCCGACAAAGCGGCACCGAGCTCCGCCGCCGTACCCCATCGATCCGCCGGAATCTTCTCCAAGCATTGAGCAATCACTTGAGCGAGGGATTCCGGAACCGAGGAACGGTGATTGCGCACGGGAATCGGAGTTTCGACCAGCACGCGCTTCATGAGGGCCGATGCGGTGGGTTCAACGAATGGTGGGTTGCCGGCCAGCATTTCGTAGAGTACGCAACCCAAGCTGTACACGTCCGAGCGCGCATCCC
>Ga0114129_10002768_pt1 | contig 24423 bp, 9 predicted proteins | sample RhiMetdeltSRZDD1_FD_80071 | JGI IMG/M metagenome (GOLD analysis project Ga0114129, IMG submission 80071) | Populus rhizosphere microbial communities from Tennessee, USA - Rhizosphere MetaG P. deltoides SRZDD1 (version 2) (version 2) | ecosystem: Host-associated > Plants > Roots > Rhizosphere >...
AACTGGTAATAAGTTCCCTTCGTCGGGCCCAACAGTTTGGTGATGTCCCAACTCCATAGCTGATTGGGAGCGGTGGCCACCAATTCAGGTTTGGCACACTTGGGATGACGAAGCTGATCACGTCGTTCCCGCACTTCCTGATTCCGCTCAAGAATGCGGTACATCGTTCGCCAGGAGCAGAGGTAACGCTCCTCGTCGAGCAGGGTAGCGTAGACCTCGCGCGGCGCCTGATCTCGAAAACGAGGACTGTTGAGAGTCTCTCTAACAACAGATTGCTCCTCCTCGCTCAGCGAACGCAGCGAACGCGCCGGCGGCGACGGAGGGTCCACGTTCGGCGATGGGACTTGAAGGCTACGATAGAAACTGCTGCTATGACTATAAAAGGCGCTATTTTTACTCAACCATTTCTGATGAGGCTTGCTTCTTGCGCCAATGCTGACAAAGAACGATGACGACAAGTGTGGGATGAAATAAGCTACGGTAATTAATGGCGGTTGAGTCTGAGCGGTTAAAGCTCAGTGTTAAAGGTGGGGCGCAATTGACTGCTTCCATGAATTATTAAAGGCAAGCAGGCTGTGTAACTCCCATAGTTTAATTGAGTAACGTAACATCGATGCGAAGCATGTTATTGGCTCAACATGCGGTAGCCTATCAAATGTAATGCATGGTTAATCACGATATCAATGAGTAATCATCCGATAATGCGCGACGCTGTAGTGAAAGATATGACCTGTTGGTATGTGATACACACACACCCAAAACAAGAAGACCGAGCATGCAGTAACTTGGAGATATTGGGAGCGCCAACATTCAATCCGAAAATTAGAGAGCTACGCTACAACCAATTTGCAATTTCGCCAAATTGCGTAACGAAGCCACTGTTTCCTCGCTACATCTTCGCGCGGTTTAAAGTCAACGATTTATATCATAAAGTTCGTTTCACCAGAGGTGTTTACAATGTGATCGGTTTCGGCGAACGCCCGGCCTCAATGGATGAGGAGATCATCTCGCTGATTCGATCAAATATAAAGGAAGACGGCTTCGTCAGAATTGACAATGAGATCAAGCCCGGCGACAGGGTAATAGTAAAAGACGGCCCGCTGAAAAATCTCGCGGGAATATTCGAGCGGGAGATGAAAGACGCTGATCGGATCAGGATTCTTCTTGAGACCGTGAACTATCAAGCCCATGTTGAGATCGCTAGAGACATGGTGAGGAAAGCCAGTCAGAAGCGACCTTGAGGATGATCCGGAGAGATAAGAAGTAAAATAGGAAGGCTTATCATATGAGTTGGCACGACCCAGATAAAGAAGATACTACCACCTACAGAGTCGTCTTAAATCATGAGGAGCAGTACTCGATCTGGCCGGAATACAAAGAGATTCCGTTGGGGTGGAATGACGTCGGAGTTCTCGGTCTTAAGGACCACTGCCTGGCTTATATCAAGGAGGTGTGGACTGACATGAGACCACTCAGTCTTAGAAAGAAGATGGAGGAGATGGCGAAAAACCCTCCTCCGTCTCCTCCACCACCTAGCCTAAAAAATACTCGCGAGAAGAGCCTGGTTGATAGACTTTGTGAGGGAGACCACCCGGTTGAAGCCGGTCTGCGCCCGGAAAGGATTGTCAAATTGTTCAAAGAGGCAATTGACCGCGATTACGTTCACATTAAGTTCACTCAGACGAGGGGCGGTACCGAACTAGGAGTCAGATTGGACAGGGGGGCATGTGATTTCAGTCAGGCCAATTTTGAAAACGAAAGCGGGACAGTTCATATCGAGGGCAACTTGACTTTGGATTATGTTAGAGTCAGATGTATTGCCGACATAGACCTCAAAACGCTCGAAGGGAAAGGCAGGTTGGAAAAAGTCGAGGCCCAAACCGGCGACTGATTTCTCGGAGAAGCAAGGATCGTCCGCAGTAAACTCGTGCGGCAGACAACCGGGCGCATCAATGTACCGAACAAGGGTGAGCGATGGTGTCAGAAAGTTTGTGTTATGTTCTAGAGACTTATTCGGATGGCTAATAGATCGTCTTGACGCGCCAGCGCGTTCCTCGGCAAAGCGTTCAAAAAAACAGGCGTAAAGTCGCTTGAAGGGAGGCCAGGGCCGAATTTTTGCGCTGTAGAGAGCCATTGGAGTTGAAGAAGGCATTGATCTGCCATTCGTCCCTCCTCCTGAGCAAAAACTGCATTATAATTATGATCTATTTTGGATTTTAAGTAGAATCAACCATCGAACGGCCTGAGCAAATAACGCAATGACAATGTTGATACAAGATGTCAAATATGCCTTACGCGCCATGGTGCGGAACCTGATATCCTCTTCGGTTATCGTACTCACACTGGCAATCGGAATCGGGGCAAATTCCGCGATCTTCACTATTATCAATGCCGTCTTCCTCAGACCAATTCCAATCCAGGATCCAGCCCAACTCGTCCGGATGTTCACTATTGACGCCAAAAACCGTGGTGACCGGGACCTCCGGCCAATCTCGTATCAGAATTTTGAGGATTATCGGGATAAGAACCGTGTTTTCTCCGGAATGTATGCAGCAGCGACTCTTCCGGTCAATTTCACGCGGTCCGGTCAGGCCGAGCAGATAAGAGCGGAGATAGTGTCCGGCAACTATTTTGAACTGTTAGGGGTGAAGGCCGTCATCGGCCGGACCTTTTCGGGTGAAGAAGATCGCGTTCCTGGAGGCGATCCGGTGATCGTCGTGAGCGATGGTTTTTGGAAGAGATCTTTTGGTGGTGATCAAAACGTGCCCGGCAAGGAATTGATTTTGAATGGCCACAAATATTCCATCATTGGAGTAGCGCCTCCGGGTTTCCGCGGGACCAATATTCTCTCCGGGCCCGACTTATGGGTACCGATGATGATGCATCAACAGTTGTTCACGACGATTCCGGAGATGATGTTCGGGATGCGGCGCGCGCTCCAGTTCGATATCGTGGCCAGGTTAAAGGGAGGAGTCAGTCTGCCGCAGGCGGAGTCGGAGTTGAAAGCTTTGGCGTCCTCGCTGGAGAATGCATATCCGATTCCGAATGGAGGGCGTAGTATTACTTTGCTCCCTCTACTAGAGGCCACGATTAATCCGGATCAGCGCGGCAGTCATGTCAGGGTTAGCATTTTTCTGATGGCCGTGGTTGCCATGGTGCTGCTGATCGCTTGCGCCAACATCGCCAATCTCTTGCTGGTGCGCGTAGCCGGACGTTGGAGGGAGGTCGCAGTGCGGCAGGCATTGGGCGCGAGTCGCGGGCGTCTGGCCCGGCAGTTTCTGACGGAGAGCCTACTCCTGGCTGGAATAGGTGGGGCCTTGGGGTCATTTCTGGCGGTCGGGGGACGGCAGATACTCTGGTCTTTACGGCCGCAAGAGTTGTTACACAGTGATTTGGACCTCGGCTTCGACTGGCGGGTGGTACTGGTAACTGTCCTGATCACAATCGGCGCCGGACTATTGTTTGGATCGGGTCCGGCGCTCTATCTCTCCCGTCGTGAACAGACATCTGCGCTATGGCAGAGAGGCGGGCAGATATTCGTTGGCCGCGGAGGGTTCCGGTTCCAGGAGTTACTCATCGTCGGCCAAGTCACGCTCTCATTCATCACGCTCGTCGCCGCCGGATTGTTTCTCTTCAGCTTGCGTGGGGCGCAGAAAATCGATCCCGGCTTCGATCCGAACAATTTGCTGGTCTTCTCATTCGATCTCGACGCTCAACGATACAGTGAGCCGCAGGCTCAGCAGTTCTATGCGATGCTGCAAGAACGAGTTGGAAGTCTGCCTGGTGTTCTGGCCACGACGGTGTCGAGTTCCAGTCCCCTGGTCAATCAGGGGTTCATGCGCACTATCTTTCCAGTAGGAGATGATGGGAAGGGCGCGACGAACGGGGTTTTTGCTCCGCTCGCGAATGTCAGCCCAAGTTTCTTCCGGACCTTGAAGATTCCACTCGTTCGAGGACGGGAATTTAACGACGGGGACCGCGCCAATACCTTGCAAGTCGCCATCGTAAATGAAAGAGCTGCGCGCGTTTTCTGGCCAAACCAGGACGCCATCGGAAAACGGTTCAAATTCTTCGGCGACGACGCATACATCGAAGTGATAGGAGTGGCGAAGGATTGCAAGTATCTGAGCCTGGGCGAAGAGCCTATTCCGTATGTCTATGCGCCGATTGCACAGCAGTATTTCGCCGGAGCCATGACGCTTCATGTCCGCATGGCCAATGAAGTGACTGGAGCGACTAACACCATGATTTCGAGCATCCGCGGATTAGATAATCATCTTCCTATATTCGATGTCTCCTCTGTGGAGCAAGCGATATCCCGCGCTTTGTGGGCGCCGCGGATGGGCGCCGCGCTGTTTACAGTCTTCGGCGTGGTGGCGCTGTTGCTCGCCTGCCTGGGACTATACGGTGTCATCGCGCACTCAACCAAACAACGAACCAATGAAATCGGAATCCGCATGGCGTTGGGCGCAACTCCGGTTGATGTCCTGCGTTTGATTGCTGGACGGGGGATGGCAATCGTAGGGGTCGGAATCGTTCTCGGTTTAATTGCAGTTCTGGCGATGTCGCGGATGGTCTCCAACCTGTTTTATGGGACCGGCGCGACGAACCCGACGATCTATGGTCTGGCCTGCCTTCTCCTATCATCTGTGGCGCTGGTGGCCTGTTTTTTCCCAGCATTTATCGCCTCGCGGATTAATCCGACGGTCGCTTTGCGAAACGACTGACCCGTCGCGCCGTGGTGAGCGCCATCTCAGCGCGGCTTTCGCTCACAACATACAGACATCATTCCAGAAGCCGCATTTCAAGGTAGACAATCTGATTGGCGATGCTGTGTCTGAACCCGGCATCGTGCGCCAACCCAATTCGACATGATTGATCCCGACACCAACCATCAAGAGAGCCTGCAGCAGGTAGTGAAAAAGTTTGCCCGGCGCGAGCTAGATCTCGAGAGCCCCCCACTATTGCGTTCCGAACTGCTGCGCTTAGCCGACGACGAGCATATTGCGCTGTTCCTTATTCATCATCTCATCAGCGATGGCTGGTCGACCGGAATTCTGGCAAAGGAATTGAGCGCGATTTACAACGCGCTGGTCATGGGAACCGAATGTGTACTGCCACCGCTGACGATACAGTATACGGACTTTGCTCAATGGCAGAGAGAGAGTCTGGAGAAGGGGGCCGAGTCGGAAGACCTCGCGTACTGGAAAAAGCAACTGGCGGGCGCGCAGACCATCTTGGAGATCCCCGCCGATGGCATCCGCCCGGCATACAGCAACGCGGCTGGAAGCCATGAATGGACGATCCCTGCCGAAACCGTCTGCCGAATCAGAGCTTTGAGCCGAGAGGAAGGCATGACTGTGTTCATGATTGTGTTGGCCTCTTTCCAGTTGTTATTAGCGCGATACGCGAGCCAGGAGGACATCTGCGTCGGTTCACCCATTGCGAACCGGAATCGTTCGGATCTTGAAGGGTTAATCGGTTTTTTTGTCAATACCCTGGTGTTGCGCGCCAAATTGCACGGGAATCCTTCGTTTCGGGAACTGGCGATGCAAGTGAAGGATGTCTGCTTGGGGGCCTATGCGCACCAGGACCTTCCTTTCGAAAGGCTGGTCAGCGAGCTCAATCCGGCGAGGAGCTTAAGCGCCACGCCGCTCTTCCAGGTGATGTTCCTGTTTCAGAACACTCCGGCTCCAATACTAAACCTATATGGAGTGGAGATTGAAGATTTGAAGCCGGATGAGGAGACGACCGAATTCGAGTTAGAGTGCCATTTTTGGGAAGAGCAAGAGGCGCTGAAGTTCAAACTCGTTTATAACACGTCTCTATTTTACCCTGAGACAGTGGAATGGATGGGGCGCAACTATCTGAGTCTGCTGGCGAGCGTCACGGCGAGACCGGACGGGTGTATCTGGGACTTCCCGCTAATGGAGAACCGAGAAGAAGAGTCCTGGCTGCGGGAATTTTGCGGTGTCCCGATGGTGGAGACCCGACTCGAATGTTTGCACGAACTGTTTTCCCGGCAGGCGCGCGCCGTACCTGGTCTGACGGCCATCGAATACCAAGGTCGGTGTTGGACTTATAGTGAGATAGAGGAGCAGAGCTCCCGGATGGCTGCGGGATTGATAGCCAGGGGGGTGGCGCAAGGTAGTACGATCGGAGTCTGGCTGAATGGCGGCCCGACACAGGTTGTAGTCCTGCTCGGGATACTGAAAGCGGGATGCGCTTTCGTCTGTTTCAGTAGGAAAGAGCCCCCAGCCATGGTTCAGTCCGTGATGGACGAGGTGGAATCGCCGCTCCTGATTGTCAGCTCGGAGACGCTCACTCCCGACAGCGCGCTGCGGATAGCGCTCCAGGACCAACAACGAGAACTGGCATATATCGAAGGTGACGGCGAGATCAGTGGTCTCCTTGATTGGCGCGACCATTCCACGCGTCCGGTGTCTCCGAGCGAGATCGCGTTCATTGCTTATACTTCCGGTTCCACAGGTAAGCCGAAGGGAATCATCCAGTCACATAGGAACTTCTCTCAATTCGTGAGCTGGTTCGGCAAGGAGTTTGATTTACGGCCGGGTAAGCGGGTTGCGCAGTGGGCGTCGTATTCGCACGATTCCGCTTACGCCGAAACATTTGGCGCGCTTTGCCACGGAGCGACTCTTTGCATGATGGAAGACCCTGGCAAGGGCGATCCGTTGGCTGTCGCCCGCTGGGTAGAGGCAGCTCGCATCTCGTTATTACAGACGGCGCCAAGCTTTGGAGAGCAGCTACTCCAGACTATTGAATCACAGATGGACGGACTATCCTTTTCGAGCCTGGAATATTTCCTCCTGGCTGGAGAGGTTCTGAAGACCGATTTTGCTTCCGCATGGTTAAGGCGATTTGCTGGTCGAGTCAAAATTTATAACTTATACGGACCTACTGAATCAGTGCTCGCGACGTTCTATCGCGTTAACGCAGTAGAGAGGGGACGACGCGCGGTCCCGATTGGCCGGCCCATTGAGGGCCGCAGAATCTTGGTTATCGACCGGCATCACCAACTTTGTCCGGTCGGAATAATAGGCGAGATATATATTGCGAGCGCTTACCTCAGCCATGGCTATCTAAGCCGCCCCGAGGAGACTGGGGCCTCATTTTTGCAGAACCCGCTGCATTCGGATTACCCCGAGATCGTCTACCGAACGGGAGATCTGGGGCGATGGCTGCCGGACGGGAATTTGGATTTCTGGGGCCGAATGGATTGGCAGGTGAAGATCCGCGGGCAAAGGGTCGAAATTGCGGAGATCGAAGCTATTTTGTCGCGGCAGCAAGAGGTCCGGGAGTGTGCGGTCGTGGCGCGACAATTCGAGGACGGAGCGCGGCTGGTTTCATTTGTCACACCCAACCCTGGCGCAACCATGGACACTCGCAGGTTGCGCGCCTCACTGGCAACCAAACTCCACGACTATATGTTGCCGGTGATTGTTTGGATAGACGATCTCCCATACTTGCCAAACGGCAAAGTAGACCGGGCGAAATTGGCGGAGCTTTCCCTGGACAGACTGAAAGCCGCGAATACCGAGGCTCCGAGGACTGCAGTCGAAGAGATCGTCTGGGGGATCTGGAGAAATCTTTTACAGATAGAAGGCTTCGGCGTCCACGATAACTTCTTCGATCTGGGCGGGCACTCGTTGCTTGCAACCAAGGTTGTGGCGCGCATTCGTGAAACGTTCCAGTCGGAACTGTCACTGCGCGCGTTCTTCGAGTCTCCGACAGTGGCCGGGTTGGCTGCCCTGATCGAAGAGAGCAGGGAACCGACGGCCGAGAGACGCATCCCAGCAATAACGCCAGTATCCAGGGACGGGCCGCTGCCTCTCTCTTTCGCCCAGCAACGTTTATGGTTTGTTCAGGAGCTCTCTCCCGACAGCGGCTTCTATAACATGACTTCGGCCTTCCGGTTACAAGGTGAACTGGACTTCAATGCTATCAAATGCGGCCTGGCGGAGATCATCCGCCGTCATGAAACTCTACGGACGCGCTTCGAGCTAATAGACGGGACGCCGATGCAACAGATCTGCTCCCATTACGAATGGCGACTGGAAGTCCTTGATTATACCAAGCTAGGACTCCAGGCGGCGCGCTCCTTCTTGCAAGATGAAAACACCAGAGCGTTTGACCTGAGGCAAACGCCGCAGCTCCGGGCTACATTGTTGCAATTGGGAAGGCAAGACCATGTCCTGGTTATCGTCGTTCATCACATCGCATATGATGGCTGGTCGGACGTAATTCTGTTTCGGGAGTTGGCGACCTTGTATCAGGCATTCCACGAGCGCCGGCCGTCACCGCTCCCCGAGCTGAAGATCCAATACGCTGATTATGCTTTCTGGCAGCGCCATTGGCTGGAAGACGAGCGCCTCGAAATGGAGCTGGCTTATTGGAAGAAGCAATTGGCGGGCGCGCCCCGCCTGGAGTTGCCGCTGGATAACCTACGCTCGAAATGGTCGCAGCACCCCGGCGAGAGTCGCGTTACGGAAGTGGCAGAACCATTGAGCGAGGAATTGCGTCGGTTGGCGCGGATGCAGGGCGTCACTCTCTTCATGCTGTTGCTGGCTGTGTTCAAGGCGCTGCTGACCAGGTATTCGGGGGTAACGGACGTCGTGGTCGGAAGCCCGATGGCCGGTCGGAACCTGGCTGAGACTGAAGATCTCATCGGTTTTTTCGTAAATATGCTGGTCTTGCGGACCGACCTGTCAGGGAACCCAAAATTCCACGAATTGCTGGGCCGCGTGCGCGAGGTCGCTCTCGGAGCATATGCTCACCAGGAAGTCCCCTTTGACAAACTGGTCGAAGAGTTGAATCCCGACAGAGACCTGAGCCGCAATCCTTTTTACGAGATAGTTTTCGCCCTTCATAACCTGCCGCTAGAACCCATAGTCGCAACCGGCTTGAAGATCAGCCCGTTTGAGTACGAGCGGAACACCGCTCCGATAGATCTCTCCTGCCACGTGCGCGAGATCAGCGGGCGTCTACTGGTGACCTTGAACTACAATACCGAACTGTTTGAAGCTGCGACAATCGACCGCATGGCCCTCCACCTGCGCAATCTGATGGAGTCCATCGTGGAGCATCCCGATTTCCCGCTCTCGGAACTGAGGATGATGGATGATCGGGAACGGGCGCAACTCCTGACTGAGAATCAGGGGGCTGAAGTCGATTTCGGGAAGACGCTCTCGGTGACGGAATTATTCGAGGCCCAGGTTAAAACCACGCCCGATGCTATAGCGTTGGTTTGCGACGCGCAGCAGTTGACCTATCTGGGATTGAACCGCAAGGTGAATCAGTTGGCCCATTATCTCCGCGCGGCGGGAGTGGGGCCGGAATTACCGGTGGCGTTGTTTCTGGAGCGCAGCGCAGAGACGGTGATTGCGGCGCTGGCCATACTGAAGGCCGGGAGCGCTTACCTGCCGCTGGATGTTGGGTCTCCTCTCGAGCGGCTCCAGTTTATGTTGGAAGACTCCGCGACGCCTTTGGCGCTGAGTACGGAACATCTGGCCGAAACTCTGCCTTCGGTGCGATGCGTTTATCTGGATAGGGAGTGGCCCGAAATCGCCGCTCAATCAACGGAAGACCTGGGCGTCCCCATCGATCCGGACAATCTCGCTTACATCATCTACACCTCCGGCTCGACCGGCTACCCTAAAGGAGTTGGCGTTTCGCATCGCGGATTGACAAACCACATGCGATGGATGGCGCGCTACTTCCGCTTACAGCCTGATGATTCCGTGCTTCAGAAGACGATCACCAGCTTTGACGCCTCGGTTTGGGAACTGTTTCTGCCGCTGATTACTGGTACGCGGCTGGTTGTGGCGAGTCCGACTGCGCACCTGAACATATTTCAACTGGCGGCGGAGATCTCGCGGTATAAGGTGAGTATTCTGCAACTGGCGCCTTCGATTCTGCGCTTGATGGTGGATGAGTCGCTCATCAAGCAATGCCCGACTCTGCGAAAGATCTGCTGCGGAGGCGAAGCGCTCACCCCCGATCTAGCGCAACGGGTTTGGGAGGAGTTCCCGGTGGAGATTGTCAACCTGTATGGGCCGACTGAGGCCACTATCGAGGCCGTGGTGTGGTCTTCGGATACCCCGAGGCAAAAGCTAGGATCGCGGACGCCAATTGGCAAGCCGATCGCAAATACCAGAGTATGTGTGGTGGACGAGAGGATGGAATTGGCGCCGGTTGGAGCAGTGGGAGAGTTGTTGATTGGCGGCGAGGGGCTGGCGCGGGGATACCGAAATCGGCCAGACATGACGGCTGAGCGTTTTGGTCCGGATCCATTTTCGGGACGGGCGGGAGAACGATTATACCGGACGGGAGATTTGGTTCGATGGAGGGCCGACCAGACCCTTGAATATCTAGGACGGGTGGACAACCAGGTGAAGCTCCACGGCTGCCGAATCGAATTGGGAGAGATCGAAGCCGTACTGCGAGAGCAACCGGGTATCAGAGATGCGGCGGTGGTGGTTCAGGAGGAAGCCGGACGCGAGCCGATCCTGATCGCTTATTGGGTGGCGCAAGTCGGATGGAACGCGGAGCGGGGGGGGCTGTACTCCGGTCTTGCTAGTCGCTTGCCGACCTATATGCTTCCGACCATGTTCTTGCAACTTGAATCTCTGCCGCTGATGCCTAATGGCAAACTGGACCGCCGTCTACTGCCGGTGGCCAAAGTGGGGGGCGATGAGCCAGGACAATCGTTGTCTCTACCGGAAACAGAAACGGAAAAGGTCATTGCCGATGTGTGGCGCGACCTCCTCAAAGTGGACCAGCTAAGTATCGAGGCGAATTTTTTCGACCTTGGCGGGAGTTCACTGATCGCGATTCAATTATTGAGTCGGCTCAATGAACTCCTCTCAGTCGATCTTCAAGTCGCCGATATCTTTCAGTTTCCCACGATCTCGGCCATGGCCGGATATCTGAGCGGCATCCAGCCTCCAGTCGAGGAAGTTTCCACCAACAATCTGGCCCGGGCAGAAAAGAAAAATACAGCGGTCCGCTACTGGAGGGAACAGATATCCGTTCGTCATCGAAACGAGAACCCAGGTCAGCCTCCGGTCTCCTCTGAAGTGGAAGAGAAATAAAGAATCATAACGGTCTCCTCTGCCGCTGAACGATAACTGAGTCATAAGTTTCTGGAAAAAATCATGGCTGAAAAATTAGATCCCGCAAGCGCCATTGCTGTCGTGGGAATGTCGGCGCGCGTCCCAGGCGCGATCTCCGTCAATCAGTTTTGGGAGAACCTTCGACAACGGCGAGAGTCGATCTCTTTCTTCTCCGTAGAGGAATTGGTCGCCTCGGGAATCCCAGAACGGGTATTCCAATCGGCAAACTACGTGAGAGCCCGAGGCATTATCGAAGGAATCGAGATGTTTGACGCCGACTTTTTTGGATTTACCCCACGGGAGGCGCAGATCACCGATCCGCAGCATCGTATCTTACTTGAGTGCGCCTGGGAGGCGATCGAGGACGCTGGTTACAATCCGGAGAACGCTTCTAACATCGGTGTGTATGCCGGCGTTCCGCTCAGCACATATCTCTTTAAAAACCTGCTGTCCAACCCGGAGCTTATGGAATCGCTTGGAAGCATGCAACTGATCGTTTCCAACGTCCCGGACCATGTGTGCACGAAGATTTCATACAAGCTGAATTTGCGGGGACCCAGCCTCGGAATCGGAACTGCTTGCTCCACCTCTCTGGTTTCGGTCCATCTGGCCTGCCGGAGTCTGATGTTTTACGAGTGCGACATGGCATTAGCAGGCGGCGCGTGCCTGATGGTGCCGCAAAAAGCCGGTTATCAATTTGAAGAAGGCAGCATTATGTCCAGTGATGGGCGCTGTCGGGCATTTGATGCGCGCGCAACTGGAACAGTCGGCGGCAGCGGAGCGGGAATGGTGTTAATGAAACGGTTGACGGATGCGATTGAAGATCACGACTCGATTCGGGGAGTGATCCTTGGTTCGGCCATCAATAACGACGGTTCCAACAAAGTCGGCTACACCGCGCCCAGTCCGGAGGGGCAATGCCGGGCGATCCAAGAGGCCCTGGCCTTAGCCAATGTCGACCCTGGCACGATTGACTATGTCGAGGCGCATGGCACGGGGACACCACTGGGAGATCCGATTGAGATTTCGGCCCTCATGCAGGCTTTTCAATCCGGGACCAAGCGACGGCGCCCTTGCGCGATCGGAGCAGTTAAAACCAATATCGGACACTTGGATGCGGCAGCCGGGGTGGCCGGTCTTATTAAGACTTTGCTCTGCCTACAACACCGGAAGCTGGCGCCGACGCTGCATTTCGAGTCGCTTAATCCTAAGATCAAGTTAAATCCCGAGATGTTCTTTATCAATGAGAAACTTCGCGAATGGACCCAGGAGGATGGACATCCGCGCCGGGCAGGTGTCAGTTCATTTGGAATCGGCGGAACCAATGCTCATCTCATACTTCAGGAGGCAGACCCGGTTGAGGCGCAGCCGACGACTCGTCCCTCGCACCTGCTTGTGCTCTCGGCCAAAACCGAAACCGCCCTCGAAAAGATGGCGCTCAACCTGGCCGCGCATCTGGAAGCTTCTCCCCAACTCTCTTTGGCGGATGTTGCCCATACTTTGGCAGCGGGCCGTAAGAAGTTTATGTATCGTCGAGCAATGGTGTGCTCCGATCTTAACGACGCCGCGCAGGTGTTACGAGGGACCTTTCCGAAGAGAGTTGTCAGTGGCGTCAAAGACGAACGCCCCATGTCCATCGTCTTCCTGTTTCCGGGCCAGGGTAGCCAGTATCCGGGAATGGGAAGGGGATTGTTTGAAACCGAACCGGTTTTTCGTGAAACCATCGATCATTGCGCCCATCTGCTGGAGCCGGCGCTGGGATTGGATCTGAGAAAGGCGCTCTATCCATCAACTGGCGACGGCGAGACTGCAGCGACCGCTCTCCAGCAGACCAGAATCACGCAACCGGCGCTTTTCGCCACGGAGTATGCGCTAGGCAGGTTGTGGATGGAGTGGGGAGTACGCCCGGACGCGATGATCGGACATAGCCTCGGGGAGATTGTCGCGGCGTGCCTGGCAGGAGTCTTCAGCTTAGAGGACGCCCTAAGGCTTGTTACGGCGCGAGCCGAGTTGATGCAGAGCATGGCGCCGGGAGCCATGTTAATGGTGCGATTAGCGGAGCCGGAACTTACTCCCCGGCTCGGCGACAATCTTTCACTGGCGGCGGTGAATGGACCACAGATGTGCGTGGTCTCAGGTCCAACCGCAGATGTTAAAGCTTTGGAGCAGACCTTGGAGAAACAAAATATAGTTTGCTCCCGGCTCCGGACCTCTCACGCATTCCATTCAGCCATGATGGACCCGATCCTTGATCAGTTCGTCGACCGAATCGCTCAGATCGCTTTTAAAAAACCTCTTTTGCGATACTTTTCAAATCTCACCGGCGCCTGGATCAGCGACAGCGAAGCGACCAATCCAGAGTATTGGGCAAAGCAGTTGCGGCACACAGTCCGTTTCTGGGATTCGCTGCAGATGGTGATTACGGAACCGGGAGCGGCGCTGATCGAGGTGGGACCAGGCCGGACACTGGCCACAGCGGTCAGAGAATCCAGCCCTAAGGCAGTTGTCCTTGGGTCGCTGAGACACCCAAATGAAACGGAAACAGATACGGCTTTTCTGCTGAAGAGCGCCGGCAGGCTCTGGGTCATCAGCCACTCGGACCGTCCCCGACCCGTTTATTCGGGTGAAATTCGCTCTAGAGCGCCTTTGCCTACTTACCCGTTTGAACGGCGGCGTTACTGGGTCGATGCGGTAACACACGTCGGGGCAACCGACGCCCAGCCGTCTGGTGAGGCTGCATTGCCAACGCCGTCGGCGATGGAGAGTACGGCGACTCCGACTCAGGAGGTTGGATCCTGGAGCGAAATCGAATTGAGTATCGCCCGCATCTGGGAGACGGTGCTAGGTGTCGGCGACATTGCTCCGGAGGACAACTTTTTTGACCTGGGCGGTGATTCTCTCCAGGCCGTGCAAATTTTGGCAAGTTGCAGACGCGACTTCAACGTCACGCTTCCGGCGCGCACCTTCTTTCAGAATCCCACGGTCATCGGTCTGGCTGAATCCATTGTGCTGGAGCAGTTGGCCGGCCTCAACGAGATCTAACTGGAGCAAGCGCTCATGGAGGTCAAGAACCTCTCCGCAGATCAACTACGGGCAGACCTATTGTCGGAATAGCCCGGTATCCAAGGCAGGAAGGAATTGGAATGAGTGTGACCCGCAATCCTCTCTCTGGATTGACCCCGCAGCAACGTGAGCTTTTGCTCCGGCGCCTGGGTCGAGGCTCCAAACAGCCAAAGCCCGTGGTTCCGGCGCTTCCCCCGATAGTTCCGGTTTCACGAGAGCACGATCTCCCACTCTCATATTCCCAGCAGCGCATGTGGTTTGTGGATCAGTTGACGCCCGGTAACGGTTTTTACAATGTCCCACTTTCACTACATCTCGGGGGTAAACTCAATTGCGAAGTCCTTGAACGAAGCCTGGCCGCTGTGATTCACCGGCACGAGGCGTTGCGGACCCGTTTCTTATCGATCGAGGGCAAGCCGGTTCAGCAGGTCTGTTCCGATTACGACTGGCGTCTGGAAGAACTGGACTGCATAGGCCTGGATGAAAAAGAGGTGCTGGCCATGCTGACAGAACGGAGCCAGCGCCCATGGGATCTGCGGCAGGCGCCGCTCATGCGCGCTACGCTCTTGAAGTTGCGGGAAAACGAACATGTGCTGCTGCTGGTCATGCATCACATTGTTATGGACGGTTGGTCATGCGGCTTGTTAATCAAGGATCTCATGGCGCTTTACGAAGCTTTCCTTCTGGACCGTCCTTCTCCACTGCCCGAATTGAAAGTTCAATACGGCGACTTTGCATATTGGCAGAGGAACTGGCTTCAGGGCGCCGCGTTGGAAGCCGAGTTGGCATACTGGAAAGAACAACTGGACGGCGCTCCTAACATGCTCGATTTGCCTCTCGACCGGCCACGCCCGAGCCAGCCCCGCCACAGAGGCTCAAGAGTGACGAGCAGTATCACCGGAGGCGTGATACCGAACATCAAGGAGTTGGCGCGCCAGGAGGGCGCAACGACTTTTATGGTGTTACTGGCGGCGTTCCAACTGCTTCTGGCTCGCTATTCAGGGCAGCAGGACATTTGCGTCGGTACCCCGATCGCGAACCGCACACGAAAGGAATTGGAAGAGATTGTCGGCATCCTGATCAACATGCTCGTGCTCCGAACAGATCTCTCGGGGGCGGCTACTTTCCGAGAGCTTCTGGGCCGGGTTCGGGAAGTGTGTCTGGGAGCTTATGCGCACCAGGATATGCCTTTTGAAACATTGGTCGAGTCACTGGGACCCGAAAGAAGTCTGCAACATAATCCTCTGTTCCAGGTGATTTTCGTCGCGCAGCATGCGCCTTTTGAGCCGGTCCACATGGGGGAAGTGGAACTGAACTTTTTCCCATTCGATAAAGGTGTCATACGCTATGATCTGGAGTGTCATTTCCTGGAGGGTGAGCGCCAAATCAACCTGAGGATATTGTACAACTCCGATATCTTCGACCACTCCTCTGCGGAACGCCTGCTGAGGCGCTTCCGTAACCTGTTAGAAGTGGTCCTGGCCACCCCAGACTCCCCTCTATCCGAGATCGATATCCTGGACCCGGAAGAGAGGCGACAGATTCTCACACAGTGGAACCGCACGAGCGTTGATTACCCGGGAACGAGCCTGGTCCACCGATTGATTGAAGCTCAAGCGGCGCAAACTCCGGCGGCCATCGCCGCCGTTTGCGGCGCCGAGAATCTGACCTACGCCGAAGTCAACCGTCGAGCCAATCAACTGGCCAGATATCTGCGCGGCCTAGGTGTTGACCGAGAGACGCCGGTCGGCCTCCATCTGGAGACAGGAGTGGATGCCCTGCTGGCAGTCCTCGGCGTACTCAAGAGCGGCGGAGTCTACCTCCCGCTGGATCCCCTCTCCCCGCCGGACCGGCTGGCATCCATCATCGGCGACGTGAAAGCGCCGGTTGTATTGTGCCGAACCTTGGACTCGGTCAAAGTGGAAAGTCCCGGTGTTAAGTATGTGCCGTTAGATGATCTTTGGCCCAAGCTTGCGGATCAAGACCCTGCTGACCTGCCGGAGATTGCGGACCCCGAGAACCTGGCCTATGTCATCTTCACTTCCGGATCGACCGGAAGGCCGAAAGGCGTCTGCATCACGCACCGCGGCCTCAACAATTATTTTCGCTGGGCGGCATCGGCGTATCCGGTCACTCAAGGCTCCGGGTCGTTAGTCCATTCCCCGTTGAGTTTTGATCTCACGCTGACGGGCATCTTCCCGGTGCTCATGACTGGCGGAACTATCAAGGTGACGCCAGAACCGGGTAACATCGATCAATTGGCAAGCCTGCTTCAGGATGGAACCCGCTACAGCCTGATCAAACTGACCCCTAGTCATCTGAAAATACTGGGCGAACTCTGTCATCAATCCGCCACGGAAGCGACCGTTTCCTTGATCATTGGCGGCGAGGCGCTCAACTACGAAGATCTGTTGACATGGCAGCGCCGGTCTTCGCAACTCCGCTGCTTCAACGAATACGGGCCCACAGAAACAGTAGTTGGGTGTTGTGTTCATGAGGTCCGAACGATGGCCGCCGTCTGCGGGCCGGTTCCGATCGGTAGACCGATCGCAAACACACGTCTCTATGTTTGTGATGAGCGTCTCCAGCCTGTGCCTTTGGGGACGCCCGGCCAATTATGCATCGCGGGCGCAGGTTTGGGTCGGGGCTATTTTGCCCAACCGCAATTAACGGCCGAACAGTGGAGACCGGACCCTTTCGGCGGAATGGGCGAGCGGCTCTACTTGACGGGCGACCTTGTCAGGCAACTCCCTGATGGCCAATTCCAATTTATCAGACGTCTCGATAATCAAATCAAGATTCGCGGCTTCCGAGTGGAATTAGGCGAGATCGAGTCCGTGATCAAACAGCATGCCGCGGTGCTGGATGCGGCAGTGCTGGCCCTGGAAGATAGTCCAGGCCACAAATATCTGGTGGGGTATGTGGTTCCGGTCGGAAAGACATCCGCCGATCCGGCAGAGTTCTTTTCCGAAATCAGAGGCTATCTGCAATCAAAGTTTCCCGCATATATGATTCCAACGGCCTTTGCCCTGGTCCCCGCGCTACCGCTGACGCCGAACGGAAAACTGGATTCCCAGGCCTTACCGGCTCTTTCCTACTGCCACCGGGACACCAAACCTTTCGAAATGCCTGAAAGTGAAGCCGAACGAATCATCGCGCGGTTGTGGCAAGACTTGTTGCAGATCAGGGAAGTAGGCGTCAACGACAATTTCTTTGATCTGGGAGGGAACTCTTTGTTGGCGGTACAACTCGGAAGTCAGCTCAACCGGAATTTCGGATTGGAGCTGCCGGTGGCCGATATCTTTCAGTTCCCCACCGTGGCGGCCATGGCCAGGCACTTAGGTACCCATAAGCCTTCAATGCAGAAACTTGCAGTCGACAATTTGCCTACGCGGGCAGCTAAGAAAAGAGCGGTCATTGAGACCTGGAAAACCCGTCACTAGAGCGGCTTTCACATGGATGGACAGAATGACTAGAAGTTTCATCCTGATCAAGGAGATTGCCCAGCAGTCCTGAAGATCGGGGCTTACACATAGCCACCCCTCCGATCTCGTGAACTTCCAGTAATAACCATTACTTAAGACACGTTCATTCATTACTCTGGAAACTAAGTTTTTGAATGTTTTCCATAAATTGAAACACGCTACATTGGAACGTTGGTACAGTACCGCGCGCGTAAGCAAGCGGCTGACTTATGAGACGGCCGCTTTACTGTACCAATCTCACGTGCTCTGATTTAACGAATGTCAAAAACTTAGTTTACAAAGCACTCATGTGGAAATTCCTGTAGGCCACCTTACCACGAGATCTTCTCGAAACCACGGAGTCCCATCATTACACAAGAGTTTACCGCATCTCCTCAGATCGCAGCCTTTGACGATGTTCCGTATCTCTACGATATGACCTTTGGTCAATTTCTAGCGGAATGTCGCATCAGGCACCCGGCTCTGTATCGTCGCCTGCGTCTGTCGCACTTTAGCAAAGAAGATCTTTGCCGGCGCTACGAACTGCTCGAAGCGATGCCTTCACACTTCGAATCGACGTCGGCCGGTGGCCGCGGCGACGCCTACCGCAACGAGCAAAAGAGAAATCCGCTGATCCGCGCTCGCGGGATTAAGGCGCTCTTCGATCTGCTCAAGGTAAGGGGAAAACCTTTCTCAGGCGACGAGTTGATCTTGGACGTGCTAGGCGGAAATGGCACATTGACGCGCGCAATGCGCTGCCTGGCGCCTCCGCATGAACAGCCCACGATCATCACCAGCGACGCCTCCTCCGCTATGATTGCGGACGCGCTCTCGCAGGGCCTCATGGCGATTCGGCAACCGGCCCAAAGCTTGTTGCTGGCCGATGCCACGATCGATGGCGCGATTTTCGCCTATGGCACACACCATATCCTTCCGGAAGATCGCCAAGCCTGCCTCCGGGAAGCCTACCGGGTTCTGAAGCGGGGCGCTCGCGTCGTGCTTCAAGACTTCGAAGAAGGCACTCCGACCGCACGCTGGTATAGCGAACTGCTCGACCGGTACACATCGACCGGTCACAAATTTGCGCATTTCACGCGCCGAGAAATGAACGACTTGCTAATCAATGCCGGCTTCACGGAGGCGCGTGTACTGGATGTCTATGATCCGTTTGTCGTCGCTGGTCGAACTGAAGAAACGGCGCGGCGGCAATTGTTGAAACATGTTTGTTCTCTCTTCTCACTGCAAAAGCTCCTGGTGGAGATTGACCAGTGCGACGCGGCCGAGTGGCGGAGAATCGAGGAGCTTGTTCGACCGTATGGAGCGTTCGACCCAGAATCAATCGCCCCAGAGCTCGAAGCGCTCTTCGAGCCGGGCGTTAGAACAGAGGCGGACCACTACATTGCGGAATTCCCCCGCATCGCGCTGGTTGCCGTCGGAACGAAACCGGAGTGATGTCGACTCCGGCCGTTCGGCAGGCATCGAAATTCTTTCATCAACTTAATAACTTAACTAGAGCACAATCTGGCCAGAACGGGAGGCCTAGGAGGATTGCTTGATCATATCGGGTAACAATCTAACAATTCAGGATGTTTATGAAGTGGCCGTCAATAGAGCCAGCGTGGAGCTTGATCAAGGCCAACTTGATCGAGTCGCAGGCGCTTGCCAGAGGGTCCAGGACTGGGGCTCCCAAAGTTATCCTATGTACGGAGTCAACACCGGGTTCGGTGAAATGGCCCACATCATTATCCCAGCTGAATATAAAACGAAGCTCCAGATGAACCTCCTCCATAGCCATGCGGCGGGCGGTGGAGAACCGTTCTCTGACGAGGTGGTTCGCGCTATGATGCTGGCCCGGCTCAACTGCTTCATGAAGGGGTATTCTGGAGTCAGCGTAAATGCGGTCGAACTGTTGCGCCAATTCTTGAATCGGGGCATTCATCCGGTTGTGCCCCAGCAGGGATCTCTCGGCGCGAGCGGCGATCTCGCGCCCCTCTCGCACCTCGCGCTTCCATTGATCGCCGAAGGAGAAGTACGGATCAACGGCAAGGTCCGCGCCGCCGCCGAAGTCTTGGCCGAGGAAAGACTCGCCCCTCTCAAACTCGGCTACAAGGAGGCCTTAGCATTGATCAATGGGACTTCGGGGATGACCGGATTGTCCTGCTTGACGCTTGAACGTTCTTATCTGTTGCTGCAGTACTCCATATTGGCGACAGCCGCGTTCGTCCAGTGTCTTCAAGGTTCGACGCGAGCATTTGAAGAGCGGGGACATCGGCTGAAAAACCACAGTGGTCAGATCGCGGTAGCGCAGATCCTCTCAGCCCTCCTCGAAGGTAGCCAGCTGACTTGCGAGCATAGCCAACTGATGCAGATGATCTCGAATCAGGTCAACCGGAGCAGCGAGGTGGTAGACACTGAGGTCTTCCTTCAAAATGCTTACACGCTCCGTTGTGTTCCGCAGATCCTTGGGCCTGTCCTCGACACTCTGGATTTTTGTCGCAAGTTGGTCGAAGAAGAGCTTAACTCATGTAATGACAACCCGCTGATTTTCAGCACGCCTCAGGAGTGCTTTCACGGAGGCCACTTCCATGGGCAGTACATCGCCATGGCTTGTGACTTCCTGAACATCGCTCTGACTGAAATGGGGGTCCTGGTCGATCGGCAATTGAACCGTCTGTTAGATCCACATCTAAATGGTAATCTGCCGCCGTTTTTAGCGGACGGGGAGGGCGGTCTTTTCTGCGGATACGAGGGCGCTCAGTACCTGGTGACTAGCATCGCCTCTGAAAACCTGGATCTGGCCGCTCCGGCTTCGGTGAAGTCAATCCCTTCAAACGGGTCAAACCAGGATGTCGTGAGCATGGGGCTGATTGCCGCTCGTAAATCCCTACGGCTGACCGAGAATTTGACATCCATGCTGTCTGTGATGTTTGCGGCCAGTTTCCAGGCCGCCCAGTTTATAGGAGAGGAGAAGTTCAGTCTTCCACTGAAGCAGATCTTCGCGTCTTGCGGGCGTATCATCGGCCGATACCGGGATGACATTCCCATCTATCGAATCATCAATGCGGTTCGAGAGTCGCTCTTCAGCGACGAGTTTAAGGCGCATGCGAATTTTCACGTCAATATTACCGAACACTACTACACGCCAGCCAAGTAGGTAGTAAGTTTTTTGGCATTCGTTAAATCAGAACACGTGAGATTGGTACAGTACCGCGCGCGTAAGCAAGCGGCTGACTTATGAGACGGCCGCTTGCTTACGCGCGCGGCACTGTATCAGCGTTCCAATGTAGCGTGTTTCGATTTATGGAAAACATTCAAAAACTTAGTTTCCAGAGTACTTAGCCTGACCTATTCTCCTAGCAAGGTATCCACATCAACATGCGCACTATAGTCGATTATCTGCGTCAGAGGGCCGCGCTTGATCCTGACCGCCCTGGGTATCGCTTCCTCAATCAGAGGGCAGAGTCGAAGCAAGAACTCACCTATGGATACCTGGACCGGGCGGCGCGCTCCATTGCCGCCGCCCTCAAGCGCGCGCGCATTCCCCACCAACCGGTCCTTTTGCTATTTGATACAGGCCCGGAATTCATCACGTCGTTCTTTGGCTGTCTTTACGCCGGGGTTCCTGCCATTCCACTCTCGGCGATCAAGGCCGGCCGCCAGGACTCTCGTCTTATTTCGATCGCTTCCGATGCGCAGCCTGGCGCGGTACTAACCACAGGCGCGACCCTTTCGAAAATCGGCATAGACGAACTGCGCCACATGGTCGGGGTGGATGTTCCCTGGATTGCGAGTGATGAGGCGCTAGAAGATAGTCCTTCAGCCGGGCCAGATCTGGAGTTTTCCCGCGAACAGCTCGCCTACCTACAGTATACGTCAGGATCGACGACGCAACCTAAGGGCGTCATGGTCACGCATGGAAACGTACTGCACAACGTGAAGTATATTGATAGGGATTTCCAGCATTCGCCCCACAGCGTTGCGGTTACCTGGTTACCCCATTTCCATGATATGGGACTCATCTATGGGGTCCTCCTGCCGATTTACACCGGACATCTGAGTATAATCATGCAGCCGGTTTCGTTCATCCAGCGGCCTCGAGCGTGGCTGGAGGCGATTACACTGTTCAAAGCGACCCATAGCGGCGGGCCCAATTTTGCTTACGAACTCTGCATCAGTAAGATTCCATCTGAAGAACGGCCGGGTTTGGACCTAAGATCATGGCAGCTGGCTTTCAATGGGGCCGAGCCTGTGCGTCTCGACACCATGATGCGCTTCAGCCAAGCCTTCAAAGCCTGCGGGTTCCAAAGCCGCGCATTCTACCCCGCCTATGGACTTGCAGAGGCGACCTTAAAGGTCTCTGGCGCGCCGGGCAACGAACCACCCAAGTCTTTCTCAGCCGACTCGGCGGAACTAGAGGCAGGCCGAGCGGTAGAAGTCTCTTCCGGTGATCGCCCGTTCCGATCCATCGTTTCCTGCGGAGTTCCAGCCGCAGGCGTAGAGGTCGTCATCGTCAACCCGCGATCCTGCGCTGGCGTCCGACCCGGACAAATTGGGGAAATTTGGGTCTCAGGTCCAAGCGTGGCCGTCGGCTATTGGAGACGAGAGGAAGAGACGGCCCGAACCTTTCAGGCCTACACTTCAGATCTCCATGATGGGCCGTTTCTCCGTACAGGGGACATGGGGTTTGTCGTTGGTGGGGAATTATATGTCACCGGCAGGCTCAAAGATCTGATCATCATTCGGGGGCACAATCACTATCCGCAAGACATCGAAAGGACTGTCGAGGAGAGCCACCCGGCGCTAAAACCGGGCGCAGGGGCGGCTTTTTCGATCGAAGATGAACGTGAAGAACGCCTGGTTGTGGTTCAGGAAATCAGACGAGATCGGACCTCGGAAGCGGAAGCCGCCGCTCACCAGATCCGGCGAGCTGTAGCAGGGGCGCATGAACTTGAGGCGCATGTCATCGTCGTCGTCAGGTCCGGCGATATTCCCAAAACATCTAGCGGTAAAATCAGAAGAAACGAGTGCCGTGATTGCTATCTAGCAGGCCGCTTAAACGTCGTCTTCGAATGGAAGCGGATTCTAGAGCCGGACTTGACGCAGCCGGATCAGGCTCCAGCGTCATTCACGGTCGCAGACATTGCGTCATGGCTGCTTCAGCGGATAGCCCGCCGCTCAGGCGCCCCAGTCTCGCAGGATGACCGGCAAAGGCCGGTTCTCTACTTTGGGCTGGGTTCCATCGAGTTTATTGAACTGGCCTTCGAAATCGAAGAAATCCTGAAGGTCAAAATTTCACTCGACCTCTTTCTCAATAACATCACCATCACCGGCTTGGCGGAGCAAATCGTCGCTGCCGAACACCCGGTTGACGAGCCAGCTCTCGCGGTTTCAACAATCAGAAGAGCATTAACGACCGCTTTCCCTCTTTCGAAGGGGCAAGAGGGCTTATGGTTTTTGCAGCAGCTTGCGCCGGAGAGCGCGGCGTACAATATTGCCCGCGCCTTCAGATTATCCGGAGACGCGGAAGTCTCCGCAGTCGAAAAGTCTTGGCAGGCGCTGGCGACTCGCCATTCTATGCTGCGAGCCTTATTTATTACCCGGGACGCGCAGCCGTTGCAGCAGATCTACGATCTTCATCCTGACTGGTTCAAGTCTGTCTCCATCGATGAGTGGCCAGAAGAGGCCGTAACCGCATATTTGACCGAAGAGGCGCAACAGCCCTTCATTCTGGATACAGGCCCGCTCTTTAAAATCAGGTTCTTGAAACGAAGCGGGAGCGAAAATGTGATGTTGCTGGTAGTCCATCACATCATATCCGATTACTGGTCACTGGCTTTATTGATGCATGAGTTCGGAGACGTCTACAAAAAAGTCCGCTCCGGGCAAGGGATCGCGATGGAGCCCCCGACGTCACATTACGCCGATTTCGTCAACCTGGAAGCCGACATGCTGCAAGGGGCGACAGGGGAAGCGCATCGTAAATATTGGGAAGAAGAGCTTACAGGCGAGCTTCCAGTTTTAGAACTACCAACAGATCATCCGCGTCCTTCATCTCAGACCTTTCGCGGAAGGGCCTTCACCTTCGCTCTTGACGCTCAGATCGCAGAGCGATTAGGGCGGCTGGCGCGATCGCAAGATACAACACGCTATACAGCCCTGTTCACTGCGTTCAATGTGTTGCTATGGAAATATACCGGGCACAGTGATTTGATCGTGGGATCGGCTACAGCCGGGCGAAACTCTGCGCGGTTCGCCGAGGTTGTGGGATATTTCGTCAATCCAATCGCGCTCCGAGTGAGGCTTTTGCACACTGATACCTTCCTGGAGATATTGACCAAGGTTCAAAGACGAATAGTTCAGGCGATGGCTCACCATGAGTACCCATTTGCTTCCATCGTCGATCACCTTCATCCGCGCCGGGATCCAAGCCGCAGCCCGGTTTTTCAAACTATGTTTAACTGGCAAAGTGACTACCTGAAAAATGGCCTTCACTTTTCATCTCTTGCTCTGGAGCAGACTGGGGAATCGATTTCTTTGGGAGGAATATCAGTAGAGGCGTTTGCTTTGGAACAGCGCTCCATCAAGTTCGATATCGTCCTGACCATGGGTGAAACTGCTAGGGACCGGCTCGTGTGTGTTTGGGAGTATGCGACAGACCTCTTCGAGGCGGAGACGATAGAACGGATGGCGTGCCATTATCAGCAATTGCTGCGATCGGTTCTCGCCGAACCGGAACAGAGGATCGGCGCCGTGTCGATCCTGAG
>Ga0114129_10002769_pt1 | contig 24423 bp, 21 predicted proteins | sample RhiMetdeltSRZDD1_FD_80071 | JGI IMG/M metagenome (GOLD analysis project Ga0114129, IMG submission 80071) | Populus rhizosphere microbial communities from Tennessee, USA - Rhizosphere MetaG P. deltoides SRZDD1 (version 2) (version 2) | ecosystem: Host-associated > Plants > Roots > Rhizosphere >...
CTGCGTAAAGAGCTATTCTCAGTCCGTCATTCCCGAATGCTTCTATCGGGAATCCAAGCGAGACCGGAACTGGACCCCCGATTAAAACATTCGGGGGTGACGCTGTTGGGATAAATGCTCATCGCTATATGTCTGATACCCCGTCAGCTTGCTGCGGGATAGTTCAATTTCGCAACTCGCACTTCCAAATCGAATTTTCCTAGATTGGATGTAAGGTGCACGCTTTGAACTTTTTAAACGACTTGAACGATTTGAACAGTTAAGGTCGTTATGGCATCAAACTTAGCCATTCATTGTAACGGGCGTCCAGAAGCCGAGCTATTGCTCTGCTGCGCTCGGACCCACATGGCTGCTGATACCACTGAGCGGGTTGGGCGAGTGCTGAAAGAGCGCATTGACTGGGACTATACGATGCACGAGGCGCTCTACCATGGAACGATACCGGTCTTATTTTGGAATCTAAGTCGTTTCGCTGGGGACGATGTCCCCGAGACAATGCTGAATAAACTCAGGGCTTCTTACAATGCCATTGCATGCTGGAATTTGTATCTCACTGGAGAGCTACTCAAATTGCTGAACCTTTTTCGCGAGCGTGGGATCCGAGCGCTGCCACTTAAAGGACCCGCTCTTGCGGCCGCTGCTTATGGGAACCTTTCCTTACGACAGTTCTGCGATCTCGATATCCTGGTTTCTAGAGAAGATATGCTCAAAGCCAAGGAAGTGCTTCTATTGCAGGGCTACCATCCCAAGCTCGCCCTCACTGCCGGCGAGGAAGCGGCCTATCTGAAATCTCATCACGACTATAAGTTTGTTCGATCCAAGGATAGGGTGGTTGTCGAAATCCAGTGGGGAGTAACTCAATGGTCATTTGCTTTCTCGTTTGATTTCGAGGACGCTTGGAACTCTCATCAGGTCATTTCTTTGGCGGGTGCTTCAGTGCTCAATCTCGCTCCCGAGGTCTTACTCTTAATGCTTTGCGTCCATGGGGCCAAGCATCGCTGGGAACAGCTGAAATGGATCTCTGACATTGCTGAACTCGTCGATGCCAATCGGAAGAAAATCGATTGGCAGCGTCTCACCGGTCAGGCTCGTGCGCAGGGCGGTGAGCGCATGCTGCTGCTTGGACTTTTTTTGGCGTATGACCTGCTTGGCGCGGAGCTCCCTCAGGAAACTTTACAAAGCATACACAATGACCCTCAGGTTAAACTCCTTGCCGGCCAGGTAAGCAAACGACTTTTCCACGAAGCTTCCAATCCTGCGCGATTGCGCGATGAAACTCCATTTTTTTATTGGAAGTCGAGAGAGCGTTTGCGGGATAAATGGGCGCTATTATGGAGATACTTTCCTGAGTATTTTTTCAGGATGGTGGTTCCGAATGAGAGAGATGAGGCGTTTTTAGCTGTGCCGTCATTCCTGTCCAGTAGTTACTATCTTATTCGACCGATTCGGTTAGTTCGGGAGCATTGGTCCAACCTTGTGCACCGCTGGTACTCGTAAGGAAAACTATGATCTTGGAAGATCCTGGCGACGGTGCAGCCTAATCGCAGAAAAGGAGCCAAAGTGCGTATAAGTGTATTCGGATTAGGTTACGTCGGAACCGTGTGTGCCGGATGCTTGGGCACTACTGGACATACAGTGGTGGGAGTCGATATCAATCAAGCGAAAGTCGATTTGATTAACTCAGGCTCATCCCCAATTGTTGAACCCGGCGTTGACGATCTCATTGGCCAAGCGCATCGCGAGAAAAAACTCTGGGCGACGACATCGGTTGCGAACGCGATCGCGTCCTCCGATGTCTCACTGATATGTGTAGGTACGCCGAGCCAGGCGAACGGCAGCCTGGATTTGACGTATGTAAAGCGGGTCTGTGAAGAGATTGGACAGGCTCTCCGAGGCAAAAATTCTTATCACCTGGTCATTCTCCGGAGTACTATACTTCCAGGTACAACTGAAGAAGTCGCTATACCGAGCATCGAGGCGTGTTCGGGTAAAAAAATGGGCAAGACCTTGGGGGTCTGTTATAACCCGGAATTTCTCAGAGAAGGCTCCTCGGTGCGGGACTTTTTCAATCCACCGAAAATAGTCATTGGCGAAAATGACCAAGCGAGTGGCGATGAGGCCCGTGAACTCTATCACGGAATCAAGGCGCCGGTCATTCGAACCTCGCTCCGTGTGGCCGAGATGGTCAAGTACACCGATAATGCCTTTCACGCTTTGAAGATTACGTTCGCAAACGAAATCGGCAATGTATGCAAGAGCTTGGGCGTAGACAGCCATCAAGTCATGGCGATCTTTTGTGAAGACACGAAATTGAATCTGTCCCCGGCATATCTCAAACCAGGCTTTGCTTTCGGCGGGTCATGCCTCCCGAAAGATTTGCGGGCCTTAACGCATCGCGCGAAAACGTTAGATCTAGAGACTCCTGTCTTGAATGCGATATTACGCAGCAACGCTCATCAAATCCTATTAGGGCTGCAAAAGATCACGCAGCTGCGCAAAAAGCGAATTGGATTTCTTGGGATGAGCTTTAAGACGAACACCGACGATTTGCGGGAAAGCCCTCTGGTGGAAGTGATCGAAACGTTGATCGGCAAGGGTTATTCGGTGCGCATCTATGACCGAAATGTGTCAATTAATAACCTTGTAGGAGCGAACAAACGTTACATAGACGAACACGTTCCCCACCTGTCGTGTTTGCTTGTTGACACCGTTGATCAACTCCTTGACCATGCCGAGGTCGTTGTCTTGGGTCACCACTCCGAAGAGGTGGATACTATTCTCAAGAAGATTCGAGAGGATCAAATGGTCGTCGACCTCGTCGCGGCGGCCAGGACAACCGATGGGCAAGTTAATTACGAAGGCATTTGCTGGTGAATCGGCTAGAACATTGACTCTAGCTTTGCGACCATGAACATCCTGGTACTAGCGGCTGAGATTCCGGCAACCTCGAGTATGCCGGGTTCGCCTCGGCTATTTAATTTGTGTCGTTTGCTGGCGAAAAATCACAGACTATCGTTGATCACGGGGTGTCAACTAAAGGAACGCCGCCAGTGGTTTACCGACGATTGCCGCACGGCCGAAGTTTTCCAGGCTGTCACTGTTTTGTCAGACTCGCCGAATCCCACCTGGTGGAATAAACAAAGGCACCGTCTTCATCTTGCACCGCATTTTCAAACTCAGTATTTGAAGCCGGATTACCATCAGAAGGTCCTTGATATCATTCATGAGCGCCTTGTCGGCCCACCTTCCGTCGACCTGATTTATGTCGATGGGTTAGGGATGACACAATACGCTGAAAAGGTGCGAACAGTCCCCGTTGTCGTTGACCTTCACGACTCTCTCACCTTGCTTTACAGTCGTTCGGTGAAAAGAGAGAGCCGGTTACTCAAAAAGGTCCCCCTTTATCTCGAAAAGAGGAGCATTGCGAAGCGAGAACAATCTCTCCGGCAATTTTGCCGTTTGATCATCACGAACTCCGAAGTTGACGAGCAAGTAATCAAAAGCCTCGCTCCGTCCAGTAGAACGCTCACTGTTACCAACGGGGTGGATGTGGACTATTTCGCTTCACCCACGGAACGCCGGGAGTCTAACAAGCTCATTTTTACCGGAGTCATGGATTACGGACCCAACGAGGACGCTGTTTTATACTTTGGAAAAGAGATCTTTCCCAAAGTCAGAAAAAACTTCCCGGCTGTGGAGTTTTGGGTAGTGGGATCAGGCCCCTCGTTGGAGATACGATCGCTCGCGTCGGAGCCCGGTGTTCACGTCACCGGAAGAGTAGACGATATCAGGCCTTATCTAGAGTCGGCTGGTATTTTTGTCTGTCCTCTTCGTTACGGTGCAGGTATGAAAAACAAAGTTCTTGCGGCAATGGCGATGCGGACGCCTGTCCTAGCGACGCCGATAAGTCTGGAGGGCATTGAGGTTACTCCCGGTAAAAATGTCTTGGTCGCGGACAGCGCGGAGGCCTTTGCGAAACAGATTGACCGTCTTCTGACCGATAGACCATTAGCCCGGCATTTAGCTGAAGAAGGTTATAAGCTTGTGGCAGAAAAATACTCTTGGATGGCGAGAGGCCAAGTGCTGGAATCTATTTTAATGCACATTGCTGCTGAGTTTGATCATGCCCGTGTTGTAGCGCCGCCGCTTGCTGCCCAAGCCTTATCCGCGAAGTGACGACACTTGCTTGAGTAGTCACATAATTTTTGTGCGCCGGGACATCGAAATTGAATGAATCCACGCACGATCAAAGGCAAAGCGCTTTCATGACCCAAGAAAGTAGAAAACAACCTCCGCTTGTTGAGAGATCGCACGCATGAAGGTTCAGCGAACTATTCCCCCGACCGCGGCGCCTCTCAAATGGGTCGATTTGGTCAATGGGTTCCGCGGACTCTTGAGCAAGGGGTCGTATGCCAAGAGGCTCGAAGCAGAACTGAGGCAAAGTTTTGATGTCCCGCATGTCTTTTGCGTGTCTTCCGGAAAGGCAGCGCTGGCATTGATCCTTCTGGCGTTACGGGAGCTATCAAATAGGAACCAGGTAGTGATTCCAGCCTATACATGTTTTTCCGTTCCGTCGTCGATCGCTAAAGCCGGCTTGGAGATCGTTCCCTGCGATATCGATCCACTAAACTTCGACTTTAATTACAGCGATTTGAAGAAAAAAGTAACGAATGACACGCTTTGTGTGCTGGCCGTTCACCTTTTCGGCATTCCAGCAGATCTCGATCGAATCCAAAAAATCTGCGTGGAAACCGACACATTTGTTGTCGAAGATGCAGCGCAAGCAATGGGCGGGCAGCTTAATGGAAAAATGCTGGGAACAATAAGCGACATTGGGTTTTACAGCCTCGGCCGTGGAAAAAATATTACCTGCGGGTCGGCTGGGATCATCGTAACCGACAACGACCTCATAGGTGCAGCTCTCACGAGACACCATGCCACGATGGAGGAGAGTTCCTTTGCAGAAGATTTAAAGAATCTTCTGCAACTAAGCCTGATGAGCTTTTTCATCAGGCCTTCTTTTTATTGGCTTCCTGCAGCGATGCCATTTCTAAAGCTTGGCCAGACTTTCTTTTATAAGGATTTCCCTGTTCACAAGTTGTCGGGAAGGAGAGCCGCGCTTTTGCAAAATTGGCGAGATCGCCTGGCGAAGTCCAATCACGTGCGAGAAAAAAATTCCCTGGAGCTATCCAACAATATTGGGAATAGAGATTCCACTGAAAGATGCATTCCGTATCTTCGTTTACCAATCCTCGTACAGGACCGAAAAACGAGAGATCTTATCTACGCCCGCTCGCAAGCGAAAGGTTTAGGGCTCAGTCTCATGTACCCGACGGCGGTGAATGAGATTGAAGAACTCAAGACAGCTTTTTCTGGGCAGGTCTTCCCGGGGGCAAAAAAAGTTGCTGAGACGTTATTGACATTTCCGACCCATCACTTGCTTACCGACGCAGACAAAAAAGCGATCTGTGATTTGTTGACTAGCACGGCCTCCATCGAGATACCCCAGGTGGCGATATCGGCCTCGGAGCCGGTGTAAAAACCTTAGTCCCACATCCACAAAAAACTGCGTTTCGGCAATGGTAACACTTTTTTGGTCAGCTGTTTTGTTTATTTTTTACGCCTACCTAGGTTATCCGTTATTGTTAATGCTCCTTTCTCTCATTAAGAGCCGTCCGGTCAAGAAAGGGGATGCGTTCCCGTCGGTGTCATTCATTGTTACGGCTTATAATGAAGAGGCCCGTATCCGTGAAAAGCTGGAAAATACGATGGCGCTGGACTATCCCCGGAACCGGCTCGAGATCATCGTCGCATCGGACTGCTCAACGGATAAAACAGATGCGATCGTTCAAGCTTACGAATCACGTCGGGGTCGCCTCGTTAGAGCACCGCAGCGAAATGGAAAAGAAGCCGCGCAGAAGCTGGCCGTCCAAGCAGCCTCCGGGGAAATTCTAGTCTTTTCAGATGTCGCGGCTATTCTGCAGTCCGATGCGGTCAGGAACATTATTAGAAATTTCGCCGATCCAACCGTCGGCTGCGTCAGCAGCGTCGATAAAATTATTGATGCTGCCGGGAAGCTCAGCGGAGAAGGAGCTTACGTTAGATATGAGATGTTTCTCCGTGAGCTCGAAACAAGAGCAAATACGCTGGTGGGCTTGAGCGGCTCTTTTTTTGCCGCCCGCAGAACTGTCTGCCAAAATTGGCAGCCCGAACTGCAGAGCGACTTCAATACTCTCCTCAATGCGGTGCACCTGGGTCTCCGGGGCGTATCGGATCCGGAGAGCATTGGATACTACAAAACGATCGCTGATGAAACAAGGGAGTATGAACGTAAAGTGAGAACGGTCTTGAGAGGCATCGCCGTCTTTATGAAAAGCTTGCCCATGCTCAATCCTTTTCGTTACGGGCTATTTTCTTGGCAGTTGTTGAGCCACAAGCTGTGCCGATGGCTGGTACCCTTTGCCATGGTAGCTGTTTTTTTCTGTAATGCCACACTGATCTCGTCGCCATTTTATCTCGGCCTTTTTGCACTGCAGTGTGCTGGTTATGCTGTCGCTCTTGAAGCTTTTTGGACAAATCGATTGTCACAGAATCCGGTCCTGAAACTTCCCACTTATTTGGTAATTGTGAATCTATCGATTCTCGATGCCTGGTTTCGTTATTGCCGTGGCGAACGAGTCGTGCGATGGAATCCATCCCAACGGGAAGCTTCCTGATGCGGGCAGAGGCAATTAAATCAACGGCGCGCCATATTTTGGCGCGCGCCTACCACACAAGCGGGCACTATTTAACTCGGCTCAAGGGAAAAGTACTCATTCTCGCCTATCATCGGATACTGCCGGAGGAGATGCTACGGCAAAACCCATCAGTTCAAGTAGGAATGTACGTCCGCAGCGATGTGTTCGAGAGACAGATGCTTTTCTTGAAAGAGCATTTTTCAGTGCTTTCATTTGCTGAAGTACTGGATCACTGGAGCGAGAGAACTTTGGATACAGAGAAACGCTATTGCGTGATTACATTTGACGATGGTTGGCTCGACAACTATCTCTATGCGTTTCCAATTCTGCGACGATATGACATTCCCGCGACTATTTTTCTTCCGACCGCTTTGATTGGCACAGATCGGTGGTTCTGGCCCGATAAGCTAACGTATTTTCTCAAGTGTTGCTTTCGCCAGAGCGCTGCCGGAGAAAGAAAGGAGTCCCTTCGAGTCCTGAAGAATCGATACCCTTGGCTAAGTCCGCTAAATGGAGGACAAGGCGAGGCGGATATTGATACGATAATCGAGGCATGGAAGAGCCAGAGCCCGGAGAATATAGAAAGTCTTCTGGGTGAGGGGAGCCGGATTCTCGGCATCGAATTCCCTACAGACCGGGTTCTTATGGATTGGAGGGAGGTAGAAGAGATGTCGAAGTATCGTATTTCGTTCGGCTCGCATTCATCTACACACAAGATTTTTACCACGATTCCCGTTGAAGAGGTTGAAAAAGAACTAACGGACTCGTTTCATGCATTGCGCAAGAAGAGTGCAAATATGCTTCCAGTCTTGGCGTACCCGAACGGCAACTACAACCGAGAGATCATCGAACGGGTAAAAGCCGCCGGCTATGAAGCGGCGGTGAGTACTCGTTTCGGTTTTGAAGGACGTTCATCGACCGATTTATTTGAGCTAAAGCGAGTCGGAGTTCATCAGGACATAAGCGCCACACTGCCCCTCTTTTCGTTCCACATTGCTGGGGGGAATCAGCTCTTAGCCAATCTCTGATGATTGCTCGATCCGTGTTAACCGTTCTGGGCACCTAGTTCGGCGACCAACTGTAGATCTTGGGAACGTCCAATTTCCTCCCTCCTTTAACTTGCTTTGCAAGTGAATACATGGGCTGATTTCTTACATGCGTGTTCTTGTCACTGATGGAAACGAGCGCTCGGCACTGGCGATCACCCGTGCGCTTGGCCAGCACTCGATTGATGTCGTCGTCGGCGCCGAAACGGAACGAAGCTTGGCCGCCGTGTCAAAGTACTGTTGGCGCGCGATCTCTTATCCTTCTCCCTTCGAAGACCCTTTGGGTTTTGTCGCGAGCATTCTCCAAACCGTCCGGCGTTTTCACGTAATGGTAGTTTTCCCAGTGTCCGACGGTGCAATGTCCCTGATAGCGCAACACCGGCAGAAATTCGCAGCGCATACGAAGTTGCCCATACCGGCCGCGACCGCTTTTGAAGCCCTGTCGAATAAGTATCAGCTTATGCAGCTTGCTGGCGAGTTGGGGATTCCGATTCCTCAAACCGTTTTTATTCCTGATGGTCGGTTGGATGGAGCAGTCGGCGGGCTTCGCGAGTTCCCCGTGGTGGTGAAACCCGGTCAGTCCGTAGTCAAGGTCAATGGTAGCTTGCGCAAGACCGAGGTCCATTACGCCGCCAGCGAGGCGGCACTCAGGCGCTTGTACAACACTATAGATTATTTACGCCAACCGTCACTGATCCAGCGTCGTGTGGAAGGTGAGGGACAGGGTGTGTTTGCTCTCATGAATAAAGGAAAGCCGGTGGCCTTGTTTGCGCACCGAAGGTTGCGTGAAAAACCTCCTTCTGGCGGCGTGAGTGTGTTGCGCGAGAGCATCGCATTGCCGCAACCGATGACCGAATATGCCGTGCGGTTACTACAAAATGCTGGTTGGCACGGTGTGGCCATGGTTGAATTCAAGATCGATCGGCAAACCGGAACACCTTTATTAATGGAGGTGAATGGGCGCTTTTGGGGATCGCTGCAATTAGCAATCGATGCGGGATTGAACTTTCCTTATCTATTGTATCAGTTAGCAGCCGGAGAGCCGCTGGAGCTGCCTCCGAACGGATATCGGATAGGAGTTAAATCACGTTGGCTCCTGGGGGACCTGGATCATTTGTTGCTCCGATTGCGTAAAAAGGACGCCGAACTGTCTCTGCCGCCAGGTAGCCCTACCAAGCTTGAGGTTTTGATGGACTTTTGTCGCTTTTACCAACGAGGTACGCGTTACGAAGTGTTACGTCTCAATGATCCGAGGCCTTTTGCCTATGAACTGCGGCAGTACGTGCGAAACCTACTATCATTATCACAATGAGCGGACAAGAGACTAAAAGCCAGAGGCAACGATGACGTTGAGATTTGAGGTTCTTGGGAAGTTTTTCAGGAATTCGCATCGGCGGTTAGCCAAACTCGAATGCCCTAGGGTCATAAATGATTTGCGGCGGCGAAAGATTTACCGAACCCTGCCTCGAGGTATTCGCTCCGTGCTGTTCGTGTGCAAAGGTAACATCTGCCGTAGTCCGTTTGCGGCGGTGTATTGTGAAGCAAAGCTAAAGGAAGGGGGAAGTCATATCAAGGTGCGCTCGGCGGGGTTAGAGACAACGGCTGGCAAAGAGGCGCATCCTCTGGCGAGCATCGCAGCTCAGCAACACGATCTTTCCTTGCAGGCGCATGTTACTACGCTATTGACCCGAGAGCTTGTTAATCAGGCAACCCTCATTCTTGTCATGGAGCAGCTGCATTACGCTACACTTCTCCAGCTGTATCCAGAGGCTAAGGGAAAAGTGTTTCGGCTTGGTTATTTCAGCAGTACACTAGCAATAGACATTGTAGATCCCTATGACGGAACGCTAAAGGATTTTAACGCTTGTTATCGGGTGATACGCCAATCCTGCGATCACTTATTAAAGTATCTCGGCGACATGGGACAATAGACTGTTTTTCTTTCTTCTCTCGCTTTGCTATCCGAGAATCCCTGGCAACTCAGATTATAACTACGTATAGCAGACTGTGGACAATAAAAGAGACTCTGCATCCATTAGGACTATTCTGCACCTCTCTAGCACCAGCGGGCCTGGCGGCGCCGAGATGATCGTGAGCCGGCTCGCCGGAACATTGGATCGCAACCGGTTTCGCTCCGTGGCATGCCTTCCTAGGCCTGGTTGGTTAAAAGACCAGTTGGAGCGTCAAGGAATTGATACCCATGTCCTGAAAATGAACGGGATGTTTGATCTCGAATGGGTCCGGAAGGCTTGCCAGTTAGTTCGGCGAGAAGGGGTCTCCCTGATTCACGCTCATGAGTTTGATGGTGTCACGCATGGTTCACTGGTCGCGAGGTTGGTTGGTGTTCCTTGCGTCGCCACCGTTCATGGCAAGAATTATTATTGGGAACGAAGAAGACGTCGTTTAGCATATCGAGTCGTGAGCCGTATTGCGACGATGGTGGCTGTGTCTGAGGATCTGAAACGTTTTATTACTGGAACCGTCGGAGTGCCTGCCGAGAGAATTAAAGTTATTTATAATGGTCAGGAGGTGTTTCCGCCGGTGGCACCTGAACAAAGACGCCGCCTGAGGGCCGAACTCGGCCTGGAAGAAGATGAACGAGTCGTTGGGATGGTCGGCAGCCTTTACCCGGTCAAGGGGCACGAGTATTTGTTGGCGGCTATTCCACAGGTTCTTAGATCCTATCCACATACAACATTTTTGATCGTCGGCAGAGGGGAGTTGGATTTGCCGTTGAAAGAGAAAGTCAATCGGTATGGCCTGAAAAACCGAGTGCGCTTCCTGGGACTCAGAGACGATGTTCCAGCGCTTCTCTCACTCATGGATATTTTTGTTCTTCCTTCCTTGTCAGAAGGACTTTCTATTGCGCTTTTGGAAGCCATGGCGGCGGGAAAACCGGTCATAGCGACCGATGTAGGCGGAAATTCAGAAGTAATTGTGGATGGTGAAACTGGCTTCTTAGTGCCTCCCCGAGATTCGGATGGTTTAGCCGGAAAAATCTGTTTGCTCTTGGGAGGTAATCCGCGATCAAGAAGGATGGAAGAAAATAGTCGAAGACGCGTGCAGCAGTACTTTAGCTTTGAAGCGATGGTCAATAAGTACCAAGACCTCTATGAAAACTGCCTGCAAAGATAACAAGCGATAGGGTTTCATAATGGGGTCAGCTCTAAAAAATCAACTATCTGTGAGGCAGGAAGGAACATTTTACACTGCTGGTGGCAAGACCGGTAGCGTGGCCTTTGGTCTGCCGTTCTGGCTTTGCGCGATCTTTCTCATATTTGAATATGGAAGGCCGCACGAGACCCTAATTGGTATTGGGTTTTTGCGCCCCTCGGCAGTCGTGATTATCTTGTTAGGGCTCGCGCTGCTGACATCAGGGCATATTAACCTGAGAGATATTCAGACCAAAATGTTTGTAGTGTTTTTAGGATTGATGGTTGTCGATGTTCCCTTTGCGGTAAATAACTTCTGGGCGTTCTATACCACACGAGACATGATAAACCTTTTTATTGTTTATCTCGCAATCGTGAACTTTGTAGATTCCTTCGAGAAATTCCAGGTTATCATAAACGTATGGGTTGGCTCCGCTCTTTATCTAGCGGTTAATGGCCTTCTCCATAAGGGGAGTAGCATTGGCGCTTTTTTTGGCGACGAGAATGATCTTGCGCTTTTTCTTAATATAATAATCCCATTGACCTTTTTCCTGGGATTGCACGCAAAAGCAAACTCAAAACGTCTCTGGTTCTTGATCATCACCGGACTCTTTTTGCTTTGCAACGTTGTAGGTCTTTCTCGCGGCGGTTTCATTGGAATGATAGCCGTTGGTTTCTACTGCTGGCTTAGGTCCCCACGGAAGATCTTATCGCTAACTGTGGTACTCTTGCTGATCTTAGTAATTCGACAACTGGCTCCCGAGGGGTACTGGGACGAGATGGAGACAATAACCACAGAAACTGACAATCCATACAGCACTGGCAACGATAGGATTTACAGTTGGAAGGCAGCCTGGAGCATGTTTTTAGACCATCCCATTCTGGGTGTGGGTCCAGGAAACTTTCCATGGAATTTTGAAAACTACGAGCCTCCAGAGGGTTTTGGGGGGCGGGGGGGCGAGGTGGGTCATTTTCATGGAGGACGTCAGGCGCACTCGCTTTACTTTACCGTAATTCCGGAGCTTGGAACTCTTGGCACATTCCTGTACGCATGGATGGTCCTGTCTTCGCTCAAAGATCTAAGACTTATTCGTAAGAAGCTGAGAGAACAACATCAGCAGTCGGAGAGGGATACGTATTGTCGAGAAAGGATTAGGTATCTAACTCTTGCGCTGGAAGGGAGTCTTGCGGGTTTTTTGGTTAGTGGAGTATTTATCTCAGTTTTGTACTACCCGCATTTTTGGATCTGGATGGCGCTGGTCGTCGCTTTGAAACGACAAGTTGTTTCATCTATCCCCGGTCCGGAGAGTATGCATAATCAACGGGAGTTGCCGCTTAGTCGAACAAAGCGCTCAACATCCTTCTCGCCGTAATATCCCTCCCGGTATCATCCGGTATCGGTCATGTATTGATCCAAGGGCCGTTGGTTTCCATAGAAGCGTGGACTGACTTCATATCCTAATGGACGGATATATTCACAAGAACTGGCGTGAGGCTAGGCGATACCTCTCCGTTTGCCTGGTTAGAGCTCGCTGTGGACCGCGGCTTCTGTTGATTATGGCAGGCATAGTGTTCGTTCTGTCCTTTGGGCTGAGAACGGTAGACGTGAAAGGCATCTTGCACGAACAATTGATCGTGCCGCACGGTGTGTCGGAGATTCAGTCTCGATGTCGCCAACCTGAATGTAGCTTCATTTATGTTCTCGGAGGGTCGGAAGGGAGCCTTCGCGAACGGTTTAATATCGCCGCACGGCTCTATCACGAAAAAGTAGCAGTGAAGCTGATGACACTTAGCCGTCCTGGCATAACCGCATATGATCCTGTTCGTGGGAGAAACTTAACAAATGACGAATGGTCGAGGGAGGAATTGATCCGTCTCGGTGTAAGAAGCAGCGATATCGAGGTCATATATGCGGGCGAAGGTTTCTTTGGCACATTGGCAGAGGCAAAGGAGGTCGCGAGATTAACGCCAGGGAGAGGTTACAGGCGGCTAATATTGGTCACATCGGAACATCACACAAGGAGAGCCTGGCTAGCCTTTTCGACAACTCTAGCTGGTCAAGGGATAGAAGTCTACGCGTATATGGCGCGTGACCGTGAGGATTTAGCGATACTTGCAGAGGAGTACGTGAAACTTATTGTTTACAGGTCTTTTTTACTGTGAAATCATACACACTAGACTTGGACAAGGCAGACCGCCCGCAAGCGCATCTCCCAATTAAAATCTGCCATTTAGCCATGGGGGACGCATGGGCGGGCGCAGAAGTTCAGCTCGCAACCCTCCTTGCTTCGCTGAGCAAGATGCCTGAGTTCGAGATTTCAGCCATTCTCTTTAACGAGGGTCGTCTGGCAGGTGAACTGAGAGGGCTGGGGATCAGAACAAAAGTAATTTGTGAATCCCGACATAATTCCTTTTCGATGTTGATGCAATTAAACGATTATTTCCGACAACACCAATTCGACATCCTTCATACCCATAAATACAAGGACAACATACTGGGGTCTCTTGCGACCTCTGGAAAAATTCCACCACGGATTCGAACAATCCATGGCTTTCCCGAGCCCTTTGGCGGCTTCCAGGCAGTCAAGATAAGCGCGTATGAATTGGTCGACAATTGGGTCAATCGCTATTTGATCGATCAAATTTTGGTTGTTTCTCTTGACCTCCAGAATCATTTAATCAACAAGTTTGGAAGCGAAAAAGTGACTTGTATCCACAATGCGATCGACATCGAGCAGATTCGGGTCACGAAGCCTGCGACAGAGCTGAGGAAAGAATTGAAGCTTGGCGAGAAAGAGTTCTTGATTGGCACAATGGGAAGGCTTACGCCCGTGAAAGGCCTCGAGTCATTCCTCAAGGCTGCGCGTATCATCCGCTGCCAAAAACCTAATGTAAAATTCATTATTGCCGGTGACGGGCCTTTAAAGGACGCTCTTCAAAAACAAGCTCGCGAATGTGGTCTCGACGAGGTTGTCTTATTCTTAGGTCATCGCAACGATAGCCACGACATTTTGGGACTCTTGGACCTCTTTGTCGTGTCCTCAATGAGTGAAGGCATCCCGATGGTCTTGCTTGAGGCCTTGTCTTTGGCTCGGCCTGTGGTCGCAACCCTGATAGGCGGCATCCCCGAGGTCATCGAGCACGGCGTTAGCGGTCTATTGGTAACGCCCGGGAGAGAGGACGAACTGGCCAAAAGTTGTATCGCGCTAATGGACGACTCCGATTATGCCCGAAGGTTAGGCGCCGCTGGTCGCCAGCGTGTTGTTGAGCATTTCTCGGCAAGCGCCATGGCAAATAACGTTGCGGAAATTTATCGATCGCTGTCGACAATGAGGTAAAGCGATGAGGGTTGGAATTGTTGGTTGTGGTGATATCGCGCATGTGCATCTTCCTTTCATTTTGAAAGAAACTAGTCACAGTCTTGTCGGAATCTGCGATCGAGACAAGGATCGCGCTGAAGCTCTAGCGCGGCGATTTAATATCGGTCAAATGTACACGGACTATACTCAATTTCTGACGGAACAAAAACCGGACGCGATTCACGTGTTGACCCCTCCGCAGTCGCATGCTGCCCTTGCTCTCCAGGCGATGGAGTCGGGTTGTCATGTGTTAGTTGAAAAACCCATGACCCTGTCCCTGGACGAGGCGGACGCTATGATCGCAGCCGCCAAGAACTATGGTGTTAAGCTCTGCGTGAATCACAATCAATTATTTGACCCAGTTATTTTGCAAGTGCGGCGCTTAGTGGCAGAAGGCGCTGTGGGAACTGTCATCGGCGTTGATAGTTACTACGGGTTTAACCTCGCGCAAGTGTCAGAGCGACGCTGGGTCGACAGTCTGCCAGGCGGAGTATTTCAAAATCTAGCCCCTCACCCACTTTCTTTGATTTTGCAATTTCTCCAGGATCCGCTGGATATTTACGTCTCGACGTTGGCAACCGGCGCACTGGGTCTAACCAGTCCGGACGAATTACGTGTGCTGATGAAGGGCAAAGATACGATAGGGACGCTTTCAATTTCTCTCGGCATCAAGCCCCACCTTAACTTTCTAAGGGTCTATGGTTCGAAGGCGGTCTTAAACGCTGATCTCGCGAATATGATTCTGTCAATGGAGCGGCTTCGGTCACTTCCGAAGGCGGTGGCGCGGGGACTGATGAGTGTGGAACATGGGACACAAGTCGCTTCCGGCGCCGTTCGAAACGCATTCAAATTTCTGGCAGGAACGCTAAAACCTTACCAAGGGGTGGGAAACCTAATTCATGCATTTTATCAAAGTATTGAACAAGAGCATGATCCTCCTGTCCCGGCTGAATCGGGCAGGCGCGTTGTCGAGACTTTTGAGCGAATTCGAACGCATCTGCCCACTACGACGACTCCGCCACGCGTCAGAGTGGCCGTAAGCAACGGGAAACCTAAGGTCTTTGTGACCGGAGCGAGTGGGTTTGTGGGAAGTCATCTTGTGGAGAGATTAACTCAGCAGGGAGCAGTTGTCCGGGCGCTTGTTAGACCGACGAGCAGGATTGGTCATCTGCAGTCTCTGGATATCGACTGGGTGGACGGTGATCTAGCAGACACTGAGACGCTAAAAAGTGGGATAGAAGGTTGCGATGTAGTTTATCATTGTGCCGCCGCGACAAAAGGTTCCTGGAGCGATTATTTAGAAGGAACAGTGCGTGGAACTGATAGTTTACTCGGGGCGAGCGCAGCGGTCGGCGTAAATCGTTTCGTCTACATTAGTTCACTGTCCGTCTATGATGTTAACCGATTCGAGGATCATGATGTTGTCCCGGAAGACACTCCTTTTGAGCCATTTCCCGAGCGCAGGGGGCACTATACGCATTCCAAGATAGAAGCCGAAAAGCTTGTTCTCGCCTACGGTCGGGATAAGAAATTACGGATTACTATCCTTCGTCCGGGAACGATATATGGCCCTCGCGGCAAAGTGTTTTTTCCCCGGATTGGATACGGCTTGAAAAATAAGATCTTCTTAATCATTGGTCCGGGAGATCATCTTTTACCCCTTGCATATGTTGAAAATGTTGTCGACGCGATCTGCATGGCGGGTTGTCGGACCGAATCAATTGACGAAGTTTATAATATCGTTGACGACGAGATCATTACACAACGACAATATGTAGATCAGCTTATCCAAAGAGCAGGGCTGAAGGCTTTCACTTTCCACGTGCCGTATGCTTTCCCGTATATTATAGCCTATCTCCTTGATATGAAGGCGGCCGTTGGAGAGACAAAAAGGTCCTACACCCGCTCTCGGTATCGTTTAGTTTCTGCCACGAAGGATCTACGGTATGACACTTCCCGAGCAAAAGAACAGCTTGGCTGGAAACCTAACGTTTCTTTCGAAGAGGGATTTCGGCGTACCATTGATTGGTATTGCAATGGACGAACACCCCCCTCGACTACGCGAGCCTAACACAAGGAAGATTGACATATGATCAGTCCCAATCCTCACGGGCTCGCTGGCATGATAACTCTGCTTGGATGGATATGTTTTGGCATCCTACTTCCGCTCAGCTTACTGGCCATATATCAGTGGATACTTGCTATCGTCTCGATCCTACCGTGGCCTCGCCGTACACCTGTTCCCAGAGGTAAATTGGCGAGGTTTCTAATTCTCATCCCGGCGCATAATGAAGAAAGCGGGATCTCACAGACACTGGAGAGTCTCGCACAGCTTCGATACCCGCAGCAGCTTGTGCGCACTATCGTCATCGCAGATCGATGCAACGATGCCACGGCTGCTAATGCCGGCCGATATGGCGTCCACTGTCTGGAGAGGTTCACTGGTCCTGCCGGAAAGGGGGCGGCGGTAGCTTGGGGGATTGACCAAATGCGGAGAAATTCCACGGCCTTTGATGCTGTGGTCATCCTTGATGCGGATACCTTAGCAGACCCTCGTCTTCTCGAGGCATTCAACGACGGCCTGCTGTCGGGACATGAGATCCAACAGGGGTACAATTACCTTTCGAACCCGTGGCAGACTTTATTCACTCGCATTATTGCTGTCACGAGCGTTTTGCGGAACGGGTTTTTCTATAGTGGCAAAAGTCGCATTGGCTTTTCTGCGATGTTAACTGGCACAGGAATGTGTTTTAGCCGTCAAGTCGTCGAGCGACACGGTTGGACTGCCTTTTCAGTTGGAGAGGATTGGGAGTTTTCTGTCTCGTTGCTTTTGTCTGGCGAAAGAATCTTTTTTAACGCAATGGCACGTGTGTTTGCCAGAGAATCGGAAAATTTCAAACAGGCATCTACACAGCGCCTTCGCTGGGCCAGCGGGCGATACGCCGTGGCAACCAATGGCGCGAAGAAGCTGTTTATCAAAGGAATATGCCTTCGGCGCCCTTATCTATTGGATGCTGCAATAACTCTCATCGCGCCTAACTATTCCACGCAGGCGACTTTGGCTATTCTAGGTCTTTTTGGCGCTTGGTTTTTATCTGCAGACCCTGTGTGGCATTTCGTTTTGGCCTGGGCGGTGGTCGTAACAGGAATGTTCGGCGCTTATTTCCTCTTAGGGGTTTGGTTCACGGAAGCCCCATTGAGAACCCTGATGGGAATGACCCTCATACCCGTATTTCTTCCATGGCGAATAGCGATCGAGGCTTTAGGACTTTTTGGATTTGGCCGAAAGCGCTGGGTAAGAACATCGCGTACAACGGTGTCACGTTCAGGAACTGATCAGTAGGGCTAGTCGACACTAAATAAAACTATGTGTGGAATCGCTGGCATATTTCATTTGAATTCTTGCCATCCCGTTTTGCCCGAATCAATTGAAAGTATGTGTGACGCTATATTTCATCGCGGGCCGGACGGCGTTGGGCAATACGTGAACGGAAATGTCGGTATCGGGATGCGGCGGCTTAGCATTATAGACTTGCAGACGGGACAGCAGCCAATCGCCAACGAAGATGAAACCGTTTGGGTCGTGTTCAATGGGGAAATTTATAATTTTCGTGCCTTGCGACAGGATTTGGAATCAAAAGGGCACAGATTCCGAACCACAACTGATACCGAGGTCATTGTCCATCTTTATGAAGAATTTGGGAACGAGTGCGTCCAGTTGCTCCGAGGTATGTTCGCCTTTGCCATCTGGGATGCACGGCAAAGGAGACTGCTTCTTGTTAGAGATCGATTGGGTATAAAACCTCTATACTATTGCTTCAATTCGGGTATGTTCGCCTTTGCATCCGAAATGAAATCCCTCTTAGCCCTGGAGGGTTTCAATCGCCAACTTAATATCGAGGCGGTGTCTGCGTTTTTCACTTACGGGTATGTGCCCGGGCCTGTGACGATCTATGAGGGAGTGCACGAAATTCCTCCGGCCCACATCTGCATTGTTAGCGACGCTAACGTTGAGTTGAGACGGTACTGGGACATCAAACCTGTGCCTGATGTCGACAAGCCCATAGAATTTTTCAGTGAAGGTCTCTTGTACCACCTGAAGGAAGCGATTGGCTCGCATCTGATAAGTGAAGTCCCGTTGGGCGCATTTTTGAGCGGCGGGATAGACTCAAGCGCGATTGTGGCCCTAATGGCTCAGGTATCAGGGCGAAAGGTTAAAACTTTCACCGCGGGCTTTGCGGCGGAACAACCAGGGTTCGATGAACGACCGTTCGCGCGAATGATTGCGAAGAGTTTTGGAACTGACCACACCGAATATCTGTTGAGTGCGCAAATCGAGGAAATCCTCCCATCAATTATCCGCGCGTTTGATGAGCCCTTTGCAGATTCGTCGGCGATTCCCAACTACCTTATCTGTCAGGCGGCACGGAAGGGCGTAACGGTCGCGCTCTCGGGTCTCGGCGGCGATGAGCTCTTTGCGGGCTACGAGAGATACAGAGGTACACTACTGGCAGATTACTATCGGAAGTTACCTGGGATGCTTCGCCATGGCTTCTTTGATCGCATGATTGAAGCGATACCTCACTCCAACAATGGTGGATTGTGGAGCGGTAGATTCAAGCGGTTTATCGAAGGCACGGGACTTGACCTAGCCGAACGATACCAACGGTATATCGCGGCGTACGATGACGTGGAGAAGGCTGAACTATTCAGTGGCGATCTGATTCACGAGCTGGACAAACGAGGGCTGAATTCCACCCTACTAGCAATGAAGGAAACCGCCAACGGGTATAACTCCCTTGATCGGATGCTTTTCACAGACATGCATACTTATCTTCCGGATGACGAGCTAAGGAAGATGGATCGACTTAGCATGTGGCATTCCCTTGAAGTTCGCGTTCCTTTCCTTGACCACAAATTCGTTGAGTTTGTGGCGACGATTCCTTCAGGTTACAAGCTGAAGAGGTGGCAAAAGAAGCATATTCTGATTCGATCCCTCAATGGGATTTTACCAAAGACGATCCTTTCGCGCCGGAAGCGAGGATTTTCGATCCCATTAAACAGCTGGCTCAGGGGGCCGTTGCGTGACTTCGTGCATACGTATTTGTCAAAGCCGGCATTGCAGGATGTCGGCTTCTTTCACCATCGGGCGGTTGCCAGAGTATTGAAAGAGCATGATCAGGGAGTGAAAAACCACGAAACTAAAATCTGGGTACTCTTGATCTTCATGCTCTGGCACAAACTATACATGTGTAATAATGCCGTTGGGTGAAATGGTTGGGAAGAACGGGTCTTGCGAATCCAAGATGGGAGTGTACACCAGTGGAGGAGACTAGTAAGGACGGCTCTATAAAGCGGCGAATACTGCGGGTTATTTCCGACATGCGTGGTCTCGATGGGGTTTTCACCGAGAGGTACCTAGCGGTAAACAAGCTTATCTGTGGCGAGGAAAGCATCTGGAAATGTGTTCGCGTGTTCTTCCAGGCCTCCCATTATGATGTGGTGGTTTTCAATAGCAACACGCGCCGCCTTCTGGGTTTTTGTTTGCTCCGGTGGCTGTTACCGTTTCATCGTTGTAAGCTGGTGGCGCTTGACATTCATCTGTCAGAGCCGGTCGGTTGGAGACAGCGACTAGTAGCGCGACTCAGACGCTTACTACTGCGACAAGTCGATTGGTTCATTTTATACTTCACTGACCTAGAGGGTTACGAACGGTTCTATGGGATATCTCATTCCCGCTCATCGTTCGTGCCGTTCAAAGTAAACTCCTGGGAGAGAATTCCGCCGCCGGCCGAACTGTCGGCGGACGGGGACTACGTCTTTACTGGTGGACGTAGCTTGCGTGACCTATCAACCTTCGTCGCTGCGATGCGCCAAGTCCCTTATCCCGGCCTGATGCCCTACGAAGACGCAGCGTCTTGGCGAAAACACGGTACCGACTTAGATTTAAGTGATCTACCAAGCAATGTGCGGGCCGAGTATCACGATGGCAACGATAATACTTGGATCGATTATATTCGCCGCGCCAAACTGGTGGTTATTCCGACATTGCCTAACAGTATCTACGCACCCGGGCTCAGTGTGTATCTATTGGCGATGGCCTTGAGGAAATGCGTCATCATCTCAGAGGGACCGCAGACTCGAGGTTTGCTTACCGACGAAGCAATTTTCGTCCCTCCTGGCGATCCGGTTGCCTTGGCTAATGCCATTTGCCGAGCTTGGGAGGATGATGATTTGCGCGAGCGGACCGCAGACGCCGGGCGACGCTATGCCGAACAACTGCGCGGGGAGCCTAGACTACTATCTGATATCGTTGATGTCTGTGGTAATTTAGTCGCCGAGAAAAACCGCTGAACCGCTATCCTGTTTGCGGGAAGTGGGGCGTTCCACACAGTGCACTCCTGCATTTGATATCATCAACCCTTTTCTCTTTAATTCGTTGGCCACCCGCACCTGCCCCCACGCCGGCTCCTCTATCGCTAGCTCGACCACCCCATTCTCTATCTCCTCGGCAATCCGGTTTCTCAGATTCGGTTCGCTGCGAGAAATCTCCTGCAGTGCCGCCCTTCGGCCGGTCTCATAGAGTTCTTCGAACCGATAAAAACTGTCCCGGCTGTAGCTCATGATCCGGCATGCCTTCGACACGTTACACAGCTGCTTTCCCAGCTCCAGCAATCCCACCTTGGTCCGGGGGTTGTAGAGCTTCTTTCGAAACGTCATGCAGTAAAACTCGTTGTGCTAAGACTAAATCTGACAGACGTGAAAAAGTCCTCGTAGTTACATTATCTGCTGTCGTAATCTTCTCCTCGTTCCTTTTCCTCAACTCTTCGCTGTTCCTAGGGTGAGTGGAGGTTCAATCTCTGATGCCAGGGTGAAACTTACCGAATAGTAAGTCCAGCAGGAGCGAGTGGTGGGGTCGGTGCCTGTGCCGTACCCGGAGTACAGCCGATACGGTTGGTGGAAATCACAAATTGATCATGCCAGCGGAATTGCTCAGGACTAGGGCCATCGAACCCACTCCCCGTGACTTGCATCTGGTTGAGGACAAGAGGCGTTTTGTCCTGAAGATGGACATTTGGATAACTCCAATGCTGCACATCATCAATCCATCCCTCGATTACGCCATCGCTCACACCAGGGGCGCTATTCATCGTAATGCGGTACTCAAAGCAGTACCACCTATCATTAACTACCGAGACGGGACTGATGTTCTGCGGATACAACGTGTCGATCTCTTGCACCACGACCTGAAGTTGATGAGACCCGAAAGGGCCGTGTCCCCTTTCTTGACCACAAGCTCGTTGAGTTTGTGGCGACTATTCCTTCAGGTTTCAAGCTTAAAAGATGGCACAAAAAGCATATTCTGGTTCGATCCCTTAATGGAATTTTACCAAAGACGATCCTTTCGCGCCGGAAGCGAGGATTTTCAATTCCGTTAAATAGCTGGCTCAGAGGGCCGTTGTGTGACTTCGTACATACGTATTTGTCAAAGCCGGCTTTGCAGGAAGTCGGCTTCTTTCAGCATCGGGCGGTTGCCAGGGTATTGAAAGAGCACGATCAGGGGTTGAAAAACCACGAAACTAAAATCTGGGTACTCTTGATCTTCATGCTCTGGCATAACCCTTTACATGGAGAATGGCTCGACTCCTAAGAATTGGATGTGCTAAGACTTGGATCCATGGCTGAAGCTGTGCAACGAAGAACGAACCCATCAGGGTCGATGGTGTTACGGGAAAACACCGATGCAGACTTTCATCGATAGTATCCCGTTGGCTAAAGAAAAGATGCTGGCCGCGTGGTGACAGAATGAATAAAACTGACAACGGGGACCTTATTTATCAGACGACTCTCAGATCAGGTGTTGACTTATACAGCTTTGTCAAGTGGGTTATTCACGCATTGATTTTTGAGGGTGTCTTGGTAGTTCGGGGCGGCGGTGACAACTTCCTTCCTCAAAAACCTCAGCAAAGACCACCGCTGGGTCGTTTTGGATCCCAACGTCGTCCGGATAATTGGCGGCAATAGGCGTCCCCCCACCAGTGACGCCTGTCCCACCTAAATATTAGCGTACTTGGAGCGAACTTGGTTCGGTTGGAGGTGAAGAGGTGGGGTCAGATCCGCCGATTCTTTGCGTGCTTACTTGGATATCATCAACATAGAACGTCTCATTGAAGGGAATTGTTCCGTTCTGGTAGGTTCCAACCTTCCACTCGGTGACTACACCCGTCAAGTTCGCGGCGGTCGTGTTGATTTCCAAAACGCCGTCATACCACATCTGTAAAAGGGACCCAGAGGTGTACACCTCGACAGTGTGCCATTTGTCATCGGTCATCACGCGTTCACCGCCGGAGCCATACACCCAATCGGCTGCGGTCTGACAGTTGCGGATGCAGAACGCAGGAGTTGCTCTCGTTTTATCGTTGGGGTTGTTCCTAAAGTTAAAGTAGAGGCGATACTGCGGGCTTTCCCATAGCATTGCTTTCCAATCGATATCCCCCGTCTGAAAGCGGAAGGTACTAGGAAATCGCCACGCCGCGTGCCAGTAGTGCCCCTCATAAGGGAGGGAGTTCATGTTGATGTCATGGTCCATATTGGCCTGAAACAGGCCGCCCGCCAGGACGTGGGACGAACACCAACTGCCGCTGCGGCAGAACGAGGCGTCGTTGATATATGGTCCGACTTGCCTGACGGCGACATAAGGTGCCGCACAGAATACGCCTCCGGTCCCACAATTCCCCTGGCGCTCGCTCGCGTTCTCGAACCCAATGCTGAGAATGTCAGCAGCAATCGCTTTCTGTGACAAAAACGGCATATTAAGAACCGTTACTGCGATTAAAACCAATCCAATTGCTCTGCGATTGTTTAATGGTTTCCTCATGTTCAATCTACCCCTTTTTTATCGTCCTTTCCTACTGTACCGTAAGTCCTGTTGGTGCAGCCTTGAATTGATCGTTGATCCACATGCGCTGGTGGCCGTCGTGTAGTCCCGGCGTGTTCGCTTTGAGCTCGAACTCCAAGCAGTACCACTGCCCCGACTGGGTTCCGATGCGGGGATCATTCTGGAAAAAGAAGTTCCCCAGTACATGCCGTCCGGGGCCTGCTGCATCTCGGGGAAGTAGGAGTAGAACATTATCTCGCCTGGGTCGGGCTGGATGTACCAATCGAGCGAGGTCAGCATCCCCACGAAGAGTCCGTCCTATTAGGTCTAATCCCAGCCTTACCGAAGCCTGACCACTGGTTGTCAATGCGGTTGCCGTAGAGCGCCACGGTTTTGTCCCCACCGTTGGTTGCGTTCTGCCAGTTAGATTCCCATTTGGCATAGAGCCGGACATAAAGGTCGTCGTAACCCATAAACCATCATGTCAGCCAAGCCGTCGGAGCCTTGGGGTAGAGAACTTGCAGCCCCTTGCTGCCCTGATACACGTTCGTTGGATCTGTAGTGATCGTGTGCCGGTTCGGGTCATAGCCGTCCTGCCATTTAGCAAAATTTCCGTTCTCAAAATCCTCACAAAAGATTACGGCAGGACTGCCGCAGCATACAATGCGACTTCATGACGAAGCCTGTATGTGATTTTACCATCTTCCCACCACACCGTGTCTCGTTTTGCCTGCGCCGTCCCGATCATCGACTATAAGGTAGCTTGTCAGATACATATTCTCCTTTCAGTAAACCGTCCAGTGGATGGAATCAACTTAAGGAGCAGTCGTGCATGCTTCATTGGTATAAGCTGACGCTCCCGCACTGTTAATCGCATCAACTCGATAACAATAGGTCACCCCATGGGTCACGCTAGTATCCACATAAGAAGTGGTATTCGCTGCAACTAAAGCAATCTGCGCATAGGTTCCGCCCGATCCCGTCTTTCTCTCGACTCCAAAATTATTCTCATTAGTCGAATTATCCTGCCAGGTCAATCTGAGCTGTGCCGGCGGCGCGACAACAGTAAACGAGGCACTCGCTACGGTACTCGGGTTGGAGCCGCTTTTAAAGGCGGCTGCCTTCACCGTCGCGCCGCTCGTAAGCGTCATTGCCCCCGTGTAAGGCGTTGAGGATTGAGTCGGTGTTGCACCATTGGTGGTGTAATAAATCGAGGCTCCAGAGGTAGCCGTCTGTATCGTCACTGAGACA
>Ga0114129_10002770_pt1 | contig 24422 bp, 28 predicted proteins | sample RhiMetdeltSRZDD1_FD_80071 | JGI IMG/M metagenome (GOLD analysis project Ga0114129, IMG submission 80071) | Populus rhizosphere microbial communities from Tennessee, USA - Rhizosphere MetaG P. deltoides SRZDD1 (version 2) (version 2) | ecosystem: Host-associated > Plants > Roots > Rhizosphere >...
CGCGGCGCCGCACGGCGAGGCGGACGCGGGTCCCGGGCGCGAGATCGGCCGCATCGAGGAGAGCGGGATCGGCGAAGACTGCCATCGTCTCCATCGCGCTCATGCCGAGGGCGTCGATGGCTTCGTGGCGGACGAGCAACAGGTTCGAGGCCGGCCGGGCGACGACGGCCCCGCGTACTTCGTAAGCAGGCGGGCGCACGACGGTCCCCCAGATCCCTGCTGCGAAGCCGGCAAGCAGGAGAACGAAGACCGCCGCCACCACGGCGCGGCTACGCGTGCGGTGGCGGCGGCTGGGCTCAGACGGGGATTCGCTCGCGGGTTACTTCCTCTCCCAGTCGAACTGGTGCGTCTCCCACTCGAAGCTTCCCGCTTCGTTGCTGTCCGGGCGGAGATCGTTACCGTTGATGAACCACTTCCCACCACAGCCCTCGGCGAACGCGGCGGCGGTCCCGCGATAGGCGGAGCCGAACGTGAGGAGGAAGAGCGTGGTGCCCGCCACTCCGCCCAGGCCACAGAGGATCGCCTTCCCCGGTGGCCGGAAGATGTTGACGACCACCGCGGCAGCGTCGTACCCGTCGCCGCCGCGCTTGGGCGCCCGGCTGCTCTTCACCTTCTCCTTGAACTGATCGGGCTGGCTGGCCTGCACCGGAGTCTGTCCGGCAGGCGGCACCGGCTGGGCGGCGGACGGCGTCGGAGCCGGCGCGGGTGGCGTGGCCGTCTCGGTAGGCCGCGCGGGCGGCGGCGTGATGACACCAGGCGCCGTTTCCTGGCCCTGCGGCTGCGACTGACCAATCGCCGGCTGGTCTTGCATCGGCTGATCCTGCGTGGGCTGCTCCTGCGCCTGCTGGGGCTGCGGCTGCTGATCCTGCGCTTGCGGAACAGCTGGCTGGTCCTGCGCCTGCTGAGACTGCCCCTGGTCCATCGCCGACGACGGCATCGACGAAGCGTCTTGCGTCTGCTCGGCGGACGCCGCCGGCTGCGTCTTTTGCGCGGCCTCGAGCGGAGCCAGTGGCCCGCTCGCCAGCAACGCGAGCACCAAGCCGATCGCGATGCTTCTCGCTGCCCTCGTCATCGAGCCCTCCTCACGGGTGGTTAGAGACATTCTCCGCCCCCGCCGGGCAGCCCGCCCACTTATTTCTCCGGACGTCTGCGGGCTTCTCGGTCGTTTTCTGATCGCGCCGGCGGCGTTCCACGGTCGCGTGCGGCCGCTTTCAGGGTCGTCCGGGCGGGGCCGAGAGCCCTCAGAAAATATAGCAAAGGGCCTCCGAGCGGCCGGGCCGGGGCGGGGCTATAATCGCCCCACATCCACCGTCCCGGAGGATCCACGCATGAAGCTCGTCCGTTTTTCCCAGAATGGTTCCGCGCCCCGCGTGGGCGCGCTGCAGGGTGACCGTGTCGCCGATCTCCAGGCGAGCGTCGCCGCCAGCCTCGCCCGCCGCGGCGTCGTCCGCGCGCAGGAGATCGCCGCCGCGCTGGTGCCGGCAAGCACGCGCGGCTTCCTCGAGGGCGGGGCCGCGAGCCAGGACGCCGTGGCCGGCATCACGGAATGGGTCACCTTGCCCCGGACGGCGGTGCGGCTGCACGCCCCCATCGCTGACCCCGGGAAGTTCATCTGCATCGGCCTCAACTACCGCGATCACGCCGAGGAGACCGGCAATCCCATCCCGAAGGAGCCGCCGATCTTCGCGAAGTGGAACAACACCGTCCTCGATCCCGGCGAGCCCATCCTGCGCCCGCGCGGCTCGAAGCAGCTCGACTGGGAGGTGGAGCTTGGCGTCGTGATCGGCCGCACCGCGCGGCACGTCTCGCGCGAGCAGGCGCTCGACTACGTGTGGGGCTACACGATCGTCAACGACGTGAGCGCGCGCGATTTTCAGTTCATCACCACGCAGTGGGCGGCGGGAAAGATCGCGGACACGTTCGCGCCCGTGGGCCCCTACCTCGCGGACCGGAGCGAGATTCGCGACCCGCATTCGCTGGAGCTCAAGACCTTCGTGAACGACCGCCAGATGCAGAAGGGCAACACGAAGACGTTCATCTTCGACGTCAACTACATCGTGAGCTACCTCTCCGGCATCATGACGCTCGCGCCCGGCGATCTCATCGCGACCGGCACGCCACCCGGGGTCGGGTTCGGCATGAAGCCGCCCGTGTGGCTGCAGCCGGGCGACGTGGTCCGCATGGAGATCACCGGTCTCGACACCATCGAAAATTCCGTCAAGGACGCCTGACCGGTACACTCGAATCATGCTGGATGTGATCCGGCCGCTGGTGATCGCGAACACGACCAAGATCGTGCTGCTGTCCCTGGACGGCCTCGCCGGGCTCCCGCGGCCGGAGACCGGCCTCTCCGAGATGGAGACGGCGCGGCTGCCGAACCTGGCCGCGCTCGCCCAGGAAGCCGCCTGCGGCCTCATTCGCCACGTGGCGCCCGGCATCACCCCGGGGAGCGGCCCCGGTCATCTGGGGCTCTTCGGCTACGATCCGCTCCAGTACCAGGTCGGCCGCGGCGTGCTCGAAGCGCTCGGCATCGAGTTCGATCTGCGCGGGGGTGACGTGGCCGCGCGCGGGAACTTCTGCACGGTGGACGCGCAGGGCCTCATCACCGATCGCCGGGCCGGGCGAATCTCGACGGAGACGTGCATCCGGCTCACCGATCGCCTGCGCGAGATCCGCCTGCCGGGCGTGGAGCTCTTCGTGGAGCCCGTGAAGGAGCACCGGTTCGTGCTCGTGCTCCGCGGCCCCAGCCTGTCCGGCCACCTCTCGGAAACGGATCCTCAGGTGCTCGGCAAGCCGCCGCTGCCCGTGAAGCCACTCGAGGCCGGCGCCGCCCGGACCGCCGAGCTCGTGAATGCGTTCATCGCCGAAGCGCGCCGCCGTCTCGCCGACGCCGCGCCCGCCAACATGGTGCTGCTCCGAGGGTTCGACCAGCTTCCCGAGCTGCCCCGCTTTCCGGCGATCTTCGGCCTCCGCGCGGGAGCGATCGCGGCGTACCCGATGTATCGCGGACTCGCGCGCCTCGTCGGCATGGACGTGCTGAAGACGGGCGCGACGTTCGCGGACGAGCTGGGCACGCTGCGCCAGCACTGGAGCAGCTACGATTTCTTCTTCCTCCACTACAAGGACACCGACAAGGCCGGGGAGGACGGCGACTTCGACGCCAAGGTCGCGGCGCTGGAGCGCCTCGACGCGTCCGTGCCCGAGGTGCGCGCGCTCGAGCCCGACGTCTTCGTGGTCACCGGCGATCACGCGAGCCCCTCCGTGCTCGCCGGTCATGGTTGGCAGCCGGTGCCCGTGCTGATCCACAGCCGTTATGCCGGCGCCGATCCCGTGCGGGCGTTCACGGAGCGCGCATGCGCGGCGGGCACGCTCGGCGTGTTCCCGTCGCACCATCTGATGCCGCTCGTGATGGCGAACGCGCTCCGGCTCACGAAGTTCGGCGCCTGACCTTCGATGCGCTTTCAACTCCGGCTCCTCGTCGCCATCTGGCTCGCCACCGCCCTCGTGAGCGCGGGCTTCGCCTATCTCGAGGTCTCGGAGGAGCGGACGCGGCTGGTGCAGGACCTCCAGCGCCGGGCCGCCCTCGCCGCCGACGCCGTGCGCGAGGCGGCGGAGCCGATCCTGCTGCGCGGCGCGCGCACCGGCTACGGGCGCGTGCTCCAGCGCTTCGGCCGTCACGACCGCGGCATCGCGATCTACGACGAGTTCGGCAGCGTCGTCGACGCCACCCCTGACATCCGTGCGTATCTCGGCCCCGTCTACCCGCTCATCTCGGACGCCATCCGCACGAACGCGCCCGTCCGGCAGTTCCAGTCCGTGGCCGGTCGCACGACGTGGGTGCACGTGGTGCCGCTACAGCGGGACGATCGCGCGGTGGGCGCCGCCGCGGTGTTCCTCGACGCCCACTATCTGGAGACGAGCGAGTGGAAGCTGTGGCGGCGCACCGGCGTCCGCCTCGGCGTGCTGATCCTGTTCCTCACCGGCATCACGTGGCTGCTCGTGCGCTCGAGCGTGACGCAGCCGATGGCGCGCATGGCGGCGTGGACCAAGCAGCTGAAGACGGGACAGGCGGCGCCGCCGCCGCCCGAGGCCGACGCCGCGCTGTTCGGTCCGCTCGCCACCGAGGTGAGCAGCCTCGCCCGCCACCTCGCGCGCGCGCAGACGGCGGCCGAGGAGGAAGCGCGCCTGCGCCTCCTCGGCGAGAGCGTGTGGACGGAGGAACGGCTGAAGCAGTTCGTCCACATGCGCTTCGGCGAACGTCCGATCTTCGTGGTGTCGAACCGGGAGCCGGTGAGTCACGTGCGCGACGGGAGCGCCGTGCGCGAGGTGCAGCCGGCGAGCGGTCTCGTCACCGCGCTCGAGCCCATCATGGTCGCGTGCGGCGGCGTGTGGGTGGCGCACGGAAGCGGCGATGCCGACCGCATCGTGGGCGAGCGCGTGGGCCTCCCGTCCGCCGACCCCGTGTACACGCTGCGGCGGGTGTGGCTCGACGCCGAGGAAGAGGCGGGCTACTACTACGGCTTCGCCAACGAGGGGCTGTGGCCGCTCTGCCACATCGTGCACGAGCGACCGCAGTTCCGCGCCGACGACTGGGAGCACTACCGGGGCGTGAACGCGCGCTTCGCGGCGGCGCTCCTCGAGGAGATGGAGAAGGCGGAAGCGCCGATCGTGCTCGTCCAGGACTATCACTTTGCGCTGCTGCCCGCTCTCATCAAGCGCGCGCGGCCGGACGCGCGCGTGGCGCTCTTCTGGCACATTCCGTGGCCCAACTTCGAAGCCTTCGGGATCTGCCCCTGGCAGGAAGAGATCCTGCTCGGGATGCTCGGCGCCGATCTCGTCGGTTTCCACACGCAGTTCCACTGCAACAACTTTCTGGAGACGGTGGAGCGCGCGATCGAGGGCCGCATCGAGTGGGATCATTTCACGGTGGTGCGCGGCCAGCACACGACGCACGTGCAGCCGTTCCCCATCAGCGTGGCCACCAGTCTCGTGGGCGAGCCGCCGCCCCTCGACCGCGGCTCCCTGCTCGCGCATCTCGGCGTCAACGCCGATTTCCTCGGCGTGGGCGTCGAGCGCGTGGACTACACGAAGGGGCTCCTCGAGCGCTTCCGCGCCATCCGCCGCTTCTTCGAGCGCTGGCCTGACTATCGCATGCGTGTGGTGTTCGTGCAGCTGGCGGCGCCCAGTCGCAGTCGCATTCCCCGCTACCAGCAGCTCCAGTACGAGATCCAGCAGGAAGTGCGCGCGATCAACGAGGCGATCGGCGAGCGGGGGTGGCGCCCCATCATCTACCGTGAAGGCCACCACGATCGGCGCGAGATCCGCGATTACTACCGGAACGCCGACTTCTGCATGGTGACGTCGCTCCACGACGGCATGAACCTGGTCGCCAAGGAATTCCTCGAAGCGCGTAGCGACGACGACGGCGTCCTCATCTTGAGCCGCTTCACGGGCGCTTCGCGCGAGTTGCCCGATGCGCTGCTCGTCAACCCGTACGACATCGAGGACACCGCGGATGCGATCCGCCGGGCGCTCCAGATGTCCCGCGACGAGCGCGCCTCCCGGATGCGCCGGATGCGCGGGCACGTGTGCGAGCACAACATCTACCGGTGGGCCGCGATGCTGCTCTCCGAGCTCGCACGAATCCCGAGCCCGACTTCGACCCCGCGTGGGAAGACAGACGCCATACGTGGAATGTAGGCTTTACATATGTAACCTTGCCAAGGCCGTCTGATGCCTTCTAAAACCCGTTGAAATATACCAAAGTCACTGTGGCATTCTCCTTGCCTCTCCGCTGTCCGAACGCGTCGGCCATGGCCGGAGAGCCGGGCCGCCGAAAGGAACCGGAGAGCCATGGACGATCAGAACGTCATCGATATCGACATGAAGGGAGCGCCCGCGTGCGGGCGCTGCCACATGCTGGTTGCGAGATATGCGCCGCAAGTCGTCGCGTCGGGCAGCACGTATCACCGCGAATGTTTCGAGGCGTGGTACTTCGGGCGGTTCGGCAAGCGACCGAGCCTCCTCGCCGGGACCAACGGCGACCGTCACCGCTTCCAGCTTCGCGAAGCCCGCGCCCGCGCCGCGTGAACCGTCGTAGCGAGCACGCGCGCCCGCTGGGGCGCGGCACGGACGATGGTGTCCGCGCCGCCCCCGGCGTTCGCGGGCCGATGGAGATCCGGCGCGCGTGCGTCGGATCGGGGGCCGCGTGCTCGCGACCATCCCCGGTGGCCTGAACCGCTCGCGCCAGGCTGCTCGCGCCACTCCTTCCGTGCGGCGCGAGTGCAAGGCGATGGCGCCGACGGCGCCGAAGAAAAGACCGCACCCCGAACCCGCGCGGGTTCATACTCCAGCCTGAGCGATGCGTCCCGTCCTTGTGTGCGCCGACGACTTCCTGTGGGAGCTCGCGTCTCCGGCGACGCTCGCGGGGACAGCGCCCCTGTACGTGGTCGAGGATCCGGCGCTGCGGCGGAAGATCGCGCGCAGCGGCGGTGACGCCGTCGCCGGCGATCTCGAAGAAGCCGCCGTGTATCGGCGCGCGCTGCGGTCGGGTCACGATCCGGTCCTCGTTTCCGTCCCCGCCGCGCGTCTCCCCCGCGTGCTCGCCGCCATCCGGAGCGTGGCCGCGACGGCGCCCGTGCTCGTCCTTTCGGACGAGTCGATCGACATCGCGGACAGTGAAGGCGTGACCACGGTGTCGATGGCCGCCTTCGCCGCGCGCGTGCTCGTCCCCGAGCTCGAACGCTCCGCCTTGCGCGCGCGCGTCGATCGCGTGCGCGCGCATCTCGCGCGTGCCGAGCGCGTCCTCATCCTGATGCAGGACGATCCCGATCCCGATGCCATCGCGTCCGCGCTCGCGCTGCGCACGCTCCTCGGCCGCAACAAGACGGCAGCGCCCATCGCCACCTTCGGCACCATCACGCGCCCGGAGAATCGCGCGATGACGCGCATCCTCGAGATCGAGGTGGAGCAGATCAAGTCGCGCGCGCTCGACGAGTACGACGCCATCGCCATCGTGGACGCCCAGCCGAGCTTCTTCGAGGAACGCCTGCGCGACGTCGATCTCGTGATCGACCATCATCCGGAAGAGACGCCGGTGCGCGCCGCCATCAAGGACATTCGGCCCGCCTACGGCGCCACCTCGACCATCCTCACCGAATATCTCCGCGCCGCCGAGGTGAAGTTTCACCAGCGGCTCGCGACCGCGCTCCTCTACGGCATCAAGGCCGACACGCTCCATCTCGAGCGCGGCGCCGTGAAGGCGGACATGGAAGCCTTCGCGTTCCTGCACCCGCAGGCGAATCACAGCGCGCTCCGCCGCATCGAGCGCCCGGAGTTGCCGCCGGAGGCGCTCGACGTCCTCGCCCTCGGCATTGCGCGACGGCAGATCGTGCACGGGGTGGTGTTCGTGCACGTGGGCGCGGTCGGCTATCCGGAGCTGGTCCCGCAGTTCGCCGACCTGTTTCTGCAGACCGAGGGCGTGGAATGGTCCGTGGTGTCGGGCACGGTGAACGGGGAGCTACACATCTCGGTGCGCAATGTCGGTTACGTGCGTGCCGCCGGCGACGTCGTGCGGCAGGCCTTCGGCGATCTCGGCGGCGCGGGCGGGCATCGCTCGATGGCGAAAGCGGTCATCCGGCTCCGCGAATGGCGCGCGCGCGTGGGCGACACCAGCGACGACGCCATGCGCACGGCAATCGTCGCGCGGCTCCTGCGCGCGCTGAAGAGCTGACCATGGCTGTCGGCTACGCGATCGTCGCCCTTCTCGCCGCCGCGGTGGCGGTGTTCGCGCTGCAGAACAGCAATCCGACCTCCGTCCGCTTCGCGGTGTGGTCGATCGACGGCGTGCCGCTGGCCGGGCTCGTCCTCGTGTCGCTGGTGGCGGGAATCATCGTGGCCGGGGTGCCGCTCTGGATCCAGCGGTGGCGGCTCCGGTCCCGCGTGCGCGCGCTCGAGCGACGCGTGCAGACACTCGAATCGGCGCCACCCGAGCGCGCCACCGGCCCCGCGCCGCTGCCGCCGCGAGCGTCCCCGCCCCCGCCGCCCGCGATGACCGGCTGAGCGCCGTCCCCGCGCGCTCACCGCGGCGATCGCGCCCCGCCCGCGCATGCGCAGCGCAGTCACGTCCCGCTCGTCGCAGCGTTCTGACGGCCTGGTCCTTGCTTAAATCGTGCATCCGTGGACATGCGGTTGTCTCGCGCCACGGCATCGCCGGAAACAAAAGAATGTTTCAGTCGTTGGGTCCTCCACGCCGCGCAACGAACTCCCGCTATAGATCCAAAATGGCCTTGGCAACGCGTGTGGTCAGTGGTACAAAAGCGCCGTTCGCTGCGATGAGCCCGGACAGGCCTCGCATCCAATCTCGCGGAGGTCGGCACGTGGACGTTGCATTGGAGAAGAGGCAGGTCCAGCGCGCGTACGAGCTGTACGCGCCCGTTTACGATTTCATCTTCGACTGGATCTTCGCGCCCGGCCGCGAAGCGGCGATCCGTCATCTCGGTCTCCGATCGAGCGAGTCGGTGCTCGAGGTCGGCATCGGCACCGGGCTCAATCTCCCGCTCTATCCGGCCACGTGCCGGCTCACCGGCATCGATCTCTCTCAAGAGATGCTCGACAAGGCCGTGGAGCGCGTGCAGACGCTCGCGATGCCCGACGTGACGCTCAAGGTGATGGACGCCACCTCGATGGACTTCGCCGACAACGAGTTCGACAAGGCACTCGCCACCTACACGATCTCCGCCGTGCCCGATCCGGTCGCCGTGCTGCGCGAGATGCGGCGCGTCGTGAAACCGGACGGCGTGATCGTCATCCTCAATCACTTCCGCAGCGAGCGCAGGGTGATGGGGCATCTCGAGGATCTCGTCGCGCCCATCTGCACGCGTCTCGGCTGGAAGTCGAACCTCGCGCTACGCCCTCTCCTCGATCAGGTGGGGCTCGTGCCCGAGATGGTGGCGCGGGTGAACATGTTCAACGGCTGGCGCCTCGTGATGTGCGTGAATCGCAAGACATAGCCCGCTCCGTTCCCGCGCGCGTTCTCCTTCTCCTCGTCTCCGTCCTCCTCGTCGTGCCCGTCGCCGTGAGCGCTCGCCGCGCCGCGCTCGCCGCCGCCTTTCTCGTCGAGTTCCTGAGCGACGGTCGAGTCCGTGCGCTCAGCGGGGACGGCCCGCGGCCGGTGGTGCGCGCCGCCGCGCCGGGCATCGACGTCTACGCGGCGAGCCGCTACGGCCCCGGCGTGCCGCTCGTGCTCGTGCACGGATATGCGTCCGCGGGCAAGGACGAGCCACGCCTGCGGCGGGCCGCCGCGCTCTTCGCGGGCGCCGGCTTCGACGTCGCCGTTCCCACCATTCCGGGCCTCACGCGCGGGCGTCTGCGCGCGCCCGACGTGGCGCCGGTCGTCGCCGCCCTCGAGCTCCGCGACGAGCCGACGGCGGTGGTGTCCGTGAGCGTGGGCGCGGGTCCCGCCTTGCTCGCGGCGGCGCATCCACGCGTGCGCGACCGCGTCGCCGTCGTGCTCAGCGTGGGCGGCTATGCCTCGGCGCGCGAGCTGCTGCGGTTCTACCTCGTTGGTGAATACGCCTGGGATGGCATCCACGGCCGCGCCCGCCACGACCCCGCCGTCGTGCGCGCGTTTCTCGACGCCAATGCGGATCTGGTGGCCGCGGTCGGCGGTGTGGAAGCGGGCGACCCTGCCCGCGCCGCCGCCCTCCTCGACGCGCCGCCGCCCCCGCTCGCCGCGCTCCTGGACGCGCTCTCGCCGGAGCGCGTGGCGCGCGACATCCGAGCCCGCCTCCTCCTCGTCCACGGCCGCGACGACGTCGCCGTGCCGTACACGGAAAGTCTTCGCCTCGCGGCAGCGCGTCCGGCACGCACGCGCGTCGTCCTCGTCGGCGTGCTCGACCACGTCGATCCCGGACGGCGGCTGTACGCCGGCGTCCGCGATCTGCTCGCGCTCTGGGTCGTGGTCTACGCGACGTTCGCGTCCGTGTAGTCCTTGCGCGATTCGCACGGGCACGATTCCGCCCCGCGGGCTGAGACGCGGCGCGGATTTCGGGCGATGCCGGACGTGAGAGCGCGGCGGTCGGAATCGCCGGCTAGAGCGAGAGCGTGCGACCGTCGCCGGGCGCGGGACGCTGCACGCCCCACGCGCCGAGCTTGGTGAGGACGGTGTTGCGGTGCACACCGAGCAGCCGCGCCGCCTGGCTCATGTTCCACTGCGCGCGCTCGAGGACGCGCAGCACGTACTGGCGCTCGAAGCGGTCGAGCGCCTCCCGGAGCGGCATGGCGGTGTCGTCGGCGAGGCGGGCCGGCGTCTCGCGCATGGCGACGTCGAGCGGCACGTCCTCGAGCCGCACGACCGGGCCGCGGGCGAGCACGACCGCGCGATGGATGACGTTCTCCAGTTCGCGCACGTTGCCGGGCCAGTCGTAGCGCACGAGCGCGTCGCGCGCGGCCGCGGAGACGCCGCGCACGTCGCGGTTGCACTCGCGGGCGATCCTGCGCACGAAGTGATCGACGAGATGCGGGATGTCCTCCCGCCGCGCGCGCAGGGGCGGCACGTGAATGGGCACGACGTTCAGGCGATAGTAGAGATCTTCGCGGAAGGTGCCCTGCCGCACCGCCGACCGTAAGTTCACGTTGGTGGCGGCGAGCACGCGCACGTCCACGGCCACCGGGCGGACGCCGCCCACGCGCTCGATCTCGCGTTCCTGCAGCACGCGCAGGAGCTTGGCCTGGAGGTCGAGACGGAGCGACCCGATCTCGTCGAGAAACACCGTCCCCCCCTGCGCCAGCTCGAACTTGCCGAGCTTGCGGGCGTGCGCGCCCGTGAATGCGCCCTTCTCGTGACCGAACAGCTCCGATTCGACGAGCGAGTCGGGGATGGCGGCCGCGTTCACGGCCACGAACGGCTGCTCGCGGCGCCCGCTCTGCTGATGTACCGCGCGCGCGACCAGTTCCTTGCCCGTTCCGCTCTCCCCCGTGATGAGCACGGTGGTCGGCGTGGGCGCGACCTGCGTGACGAGCTCGTAGATGCGCACCATCTCGGGATGGCGGCCGATCATGCCCTGAAAGCCGCTACCGGCATCGACGCCGCTCCCCGCCAGCTCCGAGCGCAGGTACTGCACTTCGCGCTGGAGCGCGCGCTTCTCGAGAGCGCGGCGCACGAGGAGGACGATGTCGTCCACGTCGAACGGCTTCGTCAGGTAATCGTAGGCGCCGCGCTTGAGCGCTTCCACCGCGGTGCGGACGTCGCGGACGGCGGTGGCGAGCACGACGATCACGCCGGGATCGGCGGCGGTGATGCGCGTGAGGACGTCGATCCCCGGCTCGCCCGGCATGCGCTGGTCCAGCATCACGAGATCGACGTCGCGCGTGCGGAGGACCTCCAGTGCCTCCGTCCCGTCGCCGGCTTCGAGGACCTCGCACGTGTCTTCGAGGATCGCGCGGAACGAGGCGCGCACGCTGTCCTCGTCGTCCACGACGAGGACGGTGCCGCGGCCAGTGGCCGCGCGCTCCTCGTGGACGGGTGGTGTGATCATGGAACGGCCGGACGTTCGAGCACGTTGCGTCCGCCGAGCGCGCGGCGGACGCGGATCCGGACGGCGGTCTCGCCGGGCGTCACGGATCGCGACCCATGAGACGAGCGGTGAACTTCCGGGCATCCGACAGTCGCACGATGATGTCGGCAGCGTTCTCGATCACGTGCTCGTTCGTCAAGATGTATTCGTTTGGATCCACCATCACCCCAACCCGGATGCGCGAGCGTCGCCATGCGGGCGGCGCACAACGGAGCGCTCGTAGAGGTCCTCGTCCACGAACTCGACGTATGTCCTCCGCGCGCAGCTGCGGGCTGGCGAGCAGCGCGACACCCGCGGGAACCAGGACACGCAGCACGGCGAGCGTGCGGAGAGCGGGCGTCATCGCGAGCCCGCATTCTACCGACCCGGCACGAGCCCCGCTAGCGTCGGCGTGCGACGCTGCGCCCCATGGCGATGGCCCCGGCCGCCATGAGGAACAGTGTCGACGGCTCAGGGACGGGATTGATGGGGAACGTCGCGCTCACGAACTCCCAGCGGCCATCGAGGAAATTGATACTTCGAACGTTGACGCTCGCGATCCCATCGCCGCTGAAGTCGGCCAGCGGTTGCCCGCGATCCGTGAACGCACTGATGCTGAATGTAAACGGCGCGGAGAGGGTCGCCGTCGTGTCGATGGGCGGAAGTAACACGCTGCCATTCGTCTGGATGATCACGAAGGCGGGGCTGGTTTGCTGGCCGAGACCGAAAGTCATTCCGTCCGTGACGAGCGTGCCGACGACATCGCTTGCCGACGAGAACAGGTTCAGGCCCATCTGCGTACCAGGTGGGCATACGGGGTCGATCGTGCCCAGGCAGCCACCGGGAAAGAAGCCATTGAGCATCGCGGCATCGAGCTGAAACCCCGGTGCGGCCACGTGGACCTCGCCCCTGTTGCGGGTCGTCGTGATGACGCCCGTGAGGACAGCGCCGGCCGAAGCGGGGAGCAGCAACGTCACGAGCAGAGCAGTGCAGACACGAGCGAGCATCGACACCTCCGCGAACGGCCGAGCGCCGCGCTGGAATTACCGAGCAAGGACAGGATGGAGGACGCCAGGAAGCCACGACCACGAGACGATGTCAAGACGATGTAACCTCTCGGCGTAGTCGTGGGCCGAGTCGGGAACGTCAGGGGGAACCGCATGACCCGTATCACCAGGCTCGCGGGAGCGATGCTCCTCGCCGGATGCGCCACCGCGACGACGGGGTTGGGACCCGGCAGCGAAGTGAAGATTGTCGACAACGGCATGGTCGTCACGAACGGCCAGTGTCCCTACGTCGTCAACTCGAGAACCGGCATGTACGAGCAGCTCCGCTGCAGAGCCGCGGTCATCGTCGCTCTCGACGACCCTCAGGGCACGGAGCTGTGGCAGTTCGAGATGCGTATCAAGCAGAGAGCGCCGTACGGTATCCCGGCCGGGCGCCGGCCCACGGACGTTCTCGTGGCGGGAGACAAGAACCGGTGTGAGGCGGTTCGGGCGCAGATCGCCGCGCAAGGCATCCCGACCGAACCGTGCGAGGTCACGAGATTTCGGGTCAGCCCGGTCGAACGCGCAGCGGCGACGCGCTAACGCGCGTCGTTCACTGGCGAGCGCCGCGGGTCGGCCATAGACCCCGTCGATGATCGAGCGCGGTTGTCTCCGGGCACGCTTCGGCGAGCGCGACCGGCGAGCGGCGCCGCGCTTACGGCGTGTCGGTCCCTTCCGACGAACCGATGCCGGAGTTCTCGAAGCGCTCGAGACCCGCGGAGAGCGTGTTGTAGTCGACGTCGAAGCGGTAATCCGACCAGGAGAGCAGCGCGTCCTCGCCCGCGATTCCCGTGAGCCGGAAGGTGGCCGGATCGATCCAATCAGGCCCCGTGATCCCTTGGGGCTCACCGGCCGCCCACGCGCGGGTGGGGAGGCTGGCAGTCACGATCGTCGCCACCGCCAACGCCGAGATCACCGCACCGATCCGCTTCATCATCGCTCGCCCTCGCATTGGATGACGCCGGAAGAAGAGCTCCGGAGCTTACCGGGCGGCAGGAGAGCAAGGAGCACACCAAACCGAGCATGACCGGAAAACGCTGGATTTTTCGTCCGACGGCGCGGAGTCTCGGCGACGAGCGGCCGATATCTGATCACCGCGCGGCAACAGTGAAACCAGTCTGAACCGGTCCGCCGCGTCCAGACCTCACCATCAGACGCGCAGCCCGGTGCGGACGGGCCGGTGCTACCGAACGGTGCTCGGACTCGCCAGGGGCACGAGCGCCAGCTCCACCACCTCGCGTGTGCCCCCGTGCACGGGCGCCACCGCACTCCGTCTCAGCCCGGCCAGCCAGACGATCGTCCCGGCGGACTCGACGACGGGAAGACGGCTGCGCTCCCAGCGCGGAAGCTTGGCATCGATCAGGAACGTCTTCAGTCGCCGCTCGTTGGGCGCGCCGAACGGCGTGAAGCCATCACCGCGGCGCCGCGCGCGCACGGTGAGCTGATCGCGGAGGGCAGCGGCGTCGAAAGCCACCCGTGCACGATCACGGGGGATGTGATAGTTCGCGGCGGACAGCCGGCGCGCTTCGATCGCGATGCCGAGCTCGGGCAGCTCGAGGCGACCGGGAATGCCGAGCTCGCGCGTCGGCAGCGCCGGCGCCGGCTGGACACCGATCCGAATGCGCGCGACGCTCACGTCGATGGTCACGCCGGCCACGCGCACGCCTCGACGCGGCGGCGGTGACGCGAGCACGCGGCGGAGCGCGTGATGGCCCCACGCGCGCAGCATCGCGCGTCCGCCCACGCGCGCGGCCGCCTGGCGGAGAAGTTCTGCCGCTACCGGCCTGGGCAGATCACGCACGGGCGCAAGCGGCAGCGTGAGGGCGCCATCCGGCTCCGGGGTGGCGAGCCGCGCGAGCTGATTGGCGGCGAGCGCGTCGAGCGCCTGGGTGGCCTCGCGCGCGAGGCGGGCGGCCCGCGCGAGCGCAGGTACGATGTCGGCGCGATAGCCGCTGGCGAGGAGCGGCAGGAGCTCGTGGCGGACGCGATTACGGAGGAACTTGAGATCCTGGTTCGAGGGGTCCTCGATCCACGGGAGATGCACGCGCGTGAGCTCGTCCACGAGTTCGTGACGCCGGACGTCGAGCAGGGGGCGGATGATCCGCCCGCGCACGGCCGGGATTCCTCCGAGGCCGCGTAGCCCCGCGCCCTCGAGCAGCCGCATGAGCACGGTTTCCGCCTGGTCGTCGGCGGTGTGTCCGACCGCGATGCGCACGGCGCCGAGGCGATCCGCGGCGGCCTCGAGAGCAGCGTAACGCGCCCCACGCGCGGCGTCCTCGAGCGACGCCCGCCGCGGCACCACCACCGTCGTCACCTCCACGGGAACGCCGAGGCGCGCGCCGAGGCTGCGCACGACGTCGCCATCGCGCGCGGAGTCGGGACGAAGGCCGTGATCGACGTGGAGGACGTGGAGATCGAGGCGCCATTCACCGCGGAGGCGGGTGAGCAGATGGAGCAACGCGACGGAGTCAGCGCCGCCGGAGACGGCGACCAGAACACGTTCGCCGCCAGCGAGCATCGCGTGGCGGCGAAGAGTACGACGAACGGTCTCGAGCAGGCTCAGCTATCCCCCCTGCAAACCCACCCAGACCTCGCCGTCTTCGAAGTGCTCCTTCTTCCACACCGGCACGGTTTGCTTGAGCGTGTCGATCGCGAACTTGCAGGCCTCGAACGCTTCCTGCCGATGCGCCGCGGAGACGGCGATCAGCACGCTCGCCTCGCCGATCTCCAGCCGTCCGATGCGATGCCGCATCGCCACCCGCCGCACGCCGGGCCACCGCCCGCGGATCGCGGCGCCGATCTCGCGCATCTGCGCCTCTGCCATCGCGGCGTGCGCCTCGTACTCGAGGAACTTCACCGCGCGGCCACCGGTCTGGTTACGGACGACGCCGGAGAAGACGACGATGCCGCCTGCGCCCGGATCATCGACGTCCTGCGCGATGGCGTCGAGTGACAGCGGGTGGTCGACGACGGTGAACGAATCGCCCGCGGCACTCCCGCCGCTCACGGGCGGGAAGAGGCAGAGCTCGTCGTCAGGCTGGAGCGGATGCTCGGCGGCCACGTAGTCGTGGCCCACCGCGAACAGCGTAAAAGGACGATACGAGGAAAGCTCGGGATGGCGGTCCACGATGGCCGACCACGCCGATTCCACCGTGCCGCCTTCGGGGAGATCAACTTCGAGCCGGTCTCGCCCGGTCGCTTCCCGATACCGGGCGAAGAGCCGGACCCGGACGCGCACACGCGCCCCGGGCCTAGAAGCGGTGGGACTGGCCGCAGCCGCAGCTCGACTTCACGTTCGGATTCTTGATCGCGAACCCGGCCCCCATCATGTTGTTCTCGACGTAGTCGATTTCGCTGCCGCTCAGGTAAGGCGCGCTGTGCTGGTCGATGTAGACCTTGATCCCGGCGGTCTCGATGACGTTATCGCCCGCGCTGTGCTGATCTTCCCAGCCGAGCTCGTAGGACATTCCGGAACAGCCGCCGCCCACCACCCGGATGCGCAGCCCCCACTCCGGCTTGCCTTCCTCCAGGCGGAGGTCCGACACCTTCTTGGCAGCCGTCTCTGTCAGCGTAACCATATGATCCTCCTCGAAATTTCCGACGCGCTCATCGTATCACAGGATTCCCTCGACGGGCATGAGCGTGAGCTCTTCCAGCGCGGCGCCGGGCGGCTGCGTCGCCATGAGCACGGCCGCCCGCGCCACGTCCTCGGCGGCGAGCATGCGAGCACGCTCGGGTGCGCCCGGCACCGCATCCCAGAGCGGCGTATCCACGGCGCCCGGGACGAGGACACCGACGCGGATGCGATGCGCGCGCGACTCTTCGGCGAGGACCCGGCTGAACGCCATCACGCCCGCCTTGGTGGCGGAATAGACGGCGGCGCCGGGCAACACGCGTTTGGCGGCGATCGAAGCGACGTTGATGATGGTGCCGCCGCCCTGGCGCTGCATGGCGGGCAGGACGGCGCGGCAGCACACCATCACGGCGCGCAGATTGACGGCGAGCATCGTGTCCCAGTCGCCGGGCTTGGTGCCGGCGAGCGGGCCGAACGCGGCCGTTCCCGCCGCGGTGACGAGGACGTCGACGCGGCCGAGCTCGGCAAGCGTTGTCTCCACGAGCGTCTCCACGTCCGCGTCGCGCGTGATGTCGGTGGGGATGGCGAGCGCGCGGCCCTCGGCGTCCCGGATGGCGGCGGCAACCGTCGCCAGCTCCGCGCGCGTCCGTGATGCCAGGGCAACCGCCGCGCCTTCAGCGGCGAGCGCGGTGGCCACGGCCCGCCCGATACCACGACCGGCGCCGGTGACGATGGCGACGCGACCTTCGAGGGCGCCGCTCATATCTGGAGCCCGCGGCTCGACTTGATCAGGTCCATGAACTCCGCGCGCGTCTCGGGGTTCTCGCGGAACGCGCCGAGCATGGCGGACGTGATCGCTTTCGAGTTCTGCTTCTCCACCCCGCGCATCAGCATGCAGAGGTGGATCGCCTCCATCACCACCGCCACCCCGTTCGGCTGCAGGATGTCCTGGAGCGTGTTGGCGATCTGGGTGGTGAGCCGCTCCTGCACTTGCAGACGCCGGCTGAAGACCTCGACCAGGCGCGGAATCTTCGAGAGTCCGACGATCTTTCGGTTCGGCATGTAGGCGACGTAGCACTTGCCGAAAAACGGGAGCAGGTGGTGCTCGCAGAGCGAGAAGAAGTCGATGTCCTTCACGACCACCATCTCGTCGTATTGCTCGACGAAGAGGGCGTCGTTGAGGACGTCGTGCACGTCCTTGTCGTAGCCCGACGTGAGATAGCGGAGTGCTTTCTCCACGCGCTCCGGGGTGCGTTCAAGGCCCTCGCGCTGCGCGTCCTCGCCGAGCTCCTTCAAGAGTTGTTCGATCAGCTTGGCAATCATTCGTCCTCACCGCGGTACTCGAATCGATTCTTCGCTGTCTCCACCACGGTCACCCGCCGCAGCACGGCCGGCGCCACCACCGGCGCCACCACGTTCCAGAAGGCACGCGCCAGACCCTCGCCGGTCGTGATCACGCCGGCGAGCGCGGGCACGGTCTCCAGCGCCCGATGATCGACCTCGGCCAGGAGCGCGCGCTGCACGCCCGCGTCGATCGCGCCCAGGTCCACCGCCATGCCCGTCACGTGATCCGGAGTCCCGGCGACGGTGACCTCGACGTAGTAATTGTGACCGTGGAGGCGCGCACACGGCCCGTAGAGGGCGGCGTTCGCCTCCGTCGACAGCGCGGGCTGCTCGAGCTGATGGGCGGCGCTGAAATGATAGACGCGGGTCAGCTCGACCACGTCACGCACCCCGGTAATCGACGTAGAGCGTGGGATCCTCCCACACGCGCACCTGCCACAGGCGATCGACGCCGATCTTGGGCGCGAGCAAGCCCCACACGGCGACCGCGATGTTCTCGGTCGTCGGCACCCGGTCGCGAAAGAGCGGATCGGCGTTGAGGTCGGCGTGGTCGAAGCGCTCGACGACGGCATCGGTCACGATCCGCTTCAGCTCGGACAGGTCCATCACCATGCCCGTCGTCTCGTCGATGGGACCGCGGACGGTGACGTCGAGCGTGTAGTTGTGGCCGTGGGGAACCGTGAGCGTCCCGAACACGCGCTGGTTCTCCGCCGCCGACCACGGCTCGACCCAGTAGCGGTGGCCGGCCGCGAAGGCGAAGCGGCGGGTGCTATAGGCGATGCCGCTCACGACACCGCCGCCAGGAATCGGCGCGCGACCGGCACGACGTCGAACATTTCCACCCGCCGGCGTCCGGCGTCACCCAGGTCCTTGCGCAGGCCCTCGTTGGCGGCCAGAGTCTCCAGCGCCATCGCGAGGTCGCCGGGGCTGCGCGGATTCACGAGCAGCCCCGTACGCCGGTCCTCGACGACCTCGGGCACCGCCGCCGCCCGGCAGGCCACGATCGCAAGCCCGGCCACCATCGCTTCCGCGAAGACCATGCCGAATCCTTCCTGGATCGAGGGAAGACAGAAGCAATCCGCACTCACATATTCTACCGTCAGCGTCCCGCGCGGCACTTCACCGAGGAATACGACCGAATCGCCCAGACGAAGCTCGGCATGTCGCGCGCGCAGACGTGCGAATTCCGGGCCAGCGCCTACGATGCGCGTCTGCACGTGAGGAATTCGCGCCCTCAAGAGTGCGGTCGCCTCGAGCAGGTCTTCGAGGCGCTTGCGCGGATACATGCGCGCCACGGACAGAATCGTGAACGGCGCGTCCCGCGCCGCCCGCGTCGCGGCGTCGAGGCGGCGCCGCCAGTCCGCGACGTCGATGGCCTCCGGCACGACCCGCACCGTGTCCGGGCGGAGCCCGTACGCCTCGGTGGCCACGGTGGCGGAATAACGGCTGGGAACGACGACGCGGTCGGCGCGGCGAGCGTTGGCGCCTTCCCAGCGGGCCTGCACCCCGAGGAGCGTCCGCACCCAGCCGCGCTCGTTCTGGAGCTCGTCCGCGATGACGCCTTTCAGCGCGGCCACGAAGCGCGTGCCCGCCGGCCGGTGCCGTGCCCACAAGAAGCCGTCGAGATCGACGCCGACGACGAGATCCGCCTCGGGCGGACGGATCGCGGCGAGCGCGTTGTAGAGCCAGCGGTCGAAGGTGTGAAAGCGCGTGCGGAGGCGGAGCGGGCGAAACGTCACCGCGTGCCCGAGCTCCGCGAGCCCACGGACGAGAGTGGCCGACGCCACGAACGTCCCACTCCCCTCGGTCGCGCTGGGCGGCGTCGAGGAGAGGAACGCGATCCGCACTACCGCCCCTGGAACCTCGGGGGCCGCTTCTCCAGGAAGGCGCGCGTGCCTTCCTTGTAGTCCTGGCTCTCGAAGGCCTCGAGCGACAGCGCGCGCAACCGCTGCCGATTCTCGGGTGTCAGCCCCGCCAGGTAGAGCTGGACGGTCGTCTTCGCACCGCGCACGGAGAGCGGCGCGTTCTCCGCGACCTTGCGGAGATAGTCATACGTGAACGACTCCAGCTCGTTCACGGGGAGCAGGCGCTGGATGAAGCCGATCGCGAGCGCTTCGCGGTCCCCGACCGTGCGCGCCGAGAACAGGATGTCCTTGGCGTAGGCCGGCCCCACCAGCTCCACGAGCTGACCGACGGGGTCGGCGCCGTAGATGATGCTGAGCTTGGCGGCGGGAATGCCGAACTTCGACCCCTCGGCGGCGAAGCGCAGATCGCACGCCATCGCCACCGCCATGGCGCCGCCCATGCAGTAGCCGTAGATCATCGCCACCGTCGGCTTGGGGCAGTCGCGGATGGAGGAGTACGCGGCTTCCGTCTGCGAGTTGTAGCGCAGCGACGTCTCCGTGTCCTTGCGGTTTTCCTGGAACTCGGAGATGTCGGCGCCGGACGCGAACGCCTCCGTGCCCGCCCCGCGGTACACGAGGGCACGCACGGCGTCGTCCTCCACGAGCGACTTCGTCACCCGCGCCAGCTCCGACCACATGGCGAGACTGATCGCGTTGCGCATCTTGGGACGGTTGATCATGACCGTCGCCACCGGACCGTCCTGCTGCACGAGGATGTCGCTCATTTCGTCACCTCGATCACGCCGGCCTCGGCCAGCGCCTCGATATCGTCCGTGCCATAGCCGAGCGCGGCCAGCACGTCGCGGGTGTCGGCGCCGGGAACGGGCGCCGCCGTGCGCACGGTGGGCGGCGTGCGACTGAGGGAGACGGGAAGGCCGAGCACCTTGACGGGCCCGAACTCGGCGTGTGTGTGCTCGTGCACCAGACCCGCGGCCTGCACTTGCGGATCGGCGAACACGTCGTCCACTTGGTAGATCGGCCCGCACGCCACCCCGGCGGCGTTGAGGGCGTCGATCCACTCGCTCGCGCTACGCGTCGCCAGGCGCTCTCCGAGCAGCGCATCCATGGCCGCGCGATGCTTGACGCGCGCGGCGTTGGTGGCGAAGCGCGGATCGCCGGCGGCCTCGGCCACGCCGAGGGCGCGGCAGAGCCGGCCCCACATGTCGTCGTTGCCCACCGCGACGTTCAGGAAGCCGTCGCCCGCACGATAGACGCCCATGGGCGCCGTGAGCGGGTGGTGGTTGCCGACCGGCGGGGGCACCTCGCCCGTGTTGAGATACTTCACGGCCTGGAAGGAGAGGCTGCCCGTCAGCGCCTCCAGCAACGACGTCGTCACGTGCTGTCCGCGCCCGGAGCGTTCGCGCTCGTAGAGCGCGGCGAGAATGCCCATCGCGCAGAAGTAGCCCGCGAGCAGATCGCCGATCGGGATCCCGATGCGCAACGGCGCCGTCTCTTCCGTTCCCGTGAGCCACATGAGCCCGGACATCCCCTGCACGATCTGATCGTAGCCGGGGCGGTCGCGATACGGGCCCGTCTGGCCGAAGCCCGAGATGCTGCCATACACGAGCCGGGGATTGAGCGCGCTCACCGTCTCGTAATCGACACCGAGGCGGTGCTTGACGTCGGGCCGGTAGTTCTCCACGAGCACGTCCGCGCGCGCGATCATCTTCGTCACGATCGCGAGACCGCGGGCATCGTGAAGATTCACGACGACGCTCTTCTTGTTGCGGTGGAGGTCGGCCTGGTCGAAGAACACACGCTCGCGACCGGCATCGCCGGGGCGCTCCACGCGCACGACGTCGGCGCCGAGATCGGCGAGGATCTTGGTGCACGTGGGGCCGCTGCGGACCGTGGTGAGGTCGACGACGGCGATCGTTCCGAGCGCGGACGCCACGACCGGAAAGTGTAACAAGCGGGTGAAGGAAAGGACAGCCGCCGGCGGGCGGCGCGCAGTCAGTTGGACGCGGACGTTGGCGTCGTCGGCCTGGCGCGGAGTTTCTCGCGGCTGCGCTTGATCAGCTCCGTGGACAGCTTGGCGAGCTGGCGGGAATCCGCGCGCCGCACCTCCGAGCTGAGAAGGGTCCAGCACGTCCCATGAAAGAGGTCCCCGTGCATCATGACGACACGATCCACGGCGGCGACGGCACGGCTGCAGCGGACACATTTCTCGATGTCGTCGCCGGCGCCCAGGATCCGCTGCGTGGCCATCCCCGTAGAAGCTAACGCCCTCGCGGCGGCGAACGCAAGGCCCATCCCGGTGCCGCCGCGTGGCGCACGCCGCGACCGCACCGTACGTCGGGACAGGGCTGCGCTACCGACCGCGCGCCACATTCGAGCGCTTGTCGGCAAGGGCGATGGCGACCGTCTCGCTCAGCACGGAAAAGTCGAAGGGCTTCATGACGTAGCCCATCGCGCCCAGTGCCCGCGTGCGGGTCGCCACCTCGGTGTCAGCGGCTCCGCTCACCATGATGACGGCGGCGTCGGGAGCGAGGGCGACGATTTGCGGCAACGCGTCCACGCCCGTGAGGCCGGGCATATCGACGTCGATCAGCACGATCTCGGGCGCACGCTCGCCAATTCGGGCGAGGCCGCTGGCGGCGTCGGCGGCGACGCGAACGGCATACCCATGGGCGACGAGATAGTCCGACAGCAGCTCACGAATGTCGTCGTCGTCGTCGATGACGAGCACCGAAGCACGCCCGTTCGCACCGGTCAACGCTGTCGCTCCCGAAGCGCTCGCGCCACCGCCGGCCGCGCCACCGTCTCGTAGCACGTCGGACAGATGCCATGCGTGAGCTGCTCGGACGTGCGGGTGGTGATGAACTCCTCGACCTTCATCCAGCGCTCGTCCGGGTTGCGGATCTTCTTGCAGTACATGCAGATCGGCAGCAAGCGCTCGAGGTGCTCGACGTGATCGCGGAGGCCGAGGATCCGCTGGGCGACGTGGATGCGAGCGGCGAGCAGATCGCGATCGACCGGCTTGCCGAGGAAGTCGTCGGCGCCGGCTTCGATGCCCTCCAGATAGTGGCCGGCGGCATCGTTTGCCGTGAGGAGGATCACGTACGTGTAGGGTGCGGACGGGCGCCCACGGATCCGCCGGCACAGCTCGAGCCCGTCGCCGTCGTCCATCATCCAGTCCGTGAGCACCAGCGGCGACGGCGTGGCGCTGAAGATCCGCCACGCTTCCGCGCCGCTTTGCGCGACCGTCACCTCGTGCCCGAGCTTCACCATCGTCGCCCGCAGCAGCGTCCGCGACATCGCGTCGTCGTCGACGACGAGCACGTTCACGGGGGATCCCTCCGTTGTTGCCGGCGCCGGAGGCTCTCGCGCACGCGCTCGAACGCGGCGGCGAGGCGCTCGATGAGGGCCGCGCCATCCGCGCTTTCCGCCGTGAACGTGTGCTCCACGCGGTGGCCGACCGCCGCCAGCTCGCGGGCCCCGATGCTGACGCTGCTACCCCGCAGGGTGTGGGCGATCCGGCGCACGGTCGCGATATCGCCGCGGGCCGCGGCCTCCCGGATGCTCACCACCCGCTCCGCGGTGTCGGTGAGGTAGACGTCGATCAGTTCCTGCACGATCACGGCGTCACCGGTCATGTCGAGCAGCGCGGCAAGCGCCGTCTCGTCGACCGCGTCCTCGCCGCGGTCCGCAGCGGCCTCGCCGGCCGCGGCCTTGGTCCCGATGCGCGCGGCGCGGTCGCTCACGCGTCCACCGGCAAGCGGAACACGAAGCAGCAGCCGTGCGCCGTGTCCTCCGCCCAGATGCGACCGCCATGCGCCTCGATGAGATGGCGGCAGATCACCAGACCGAGTCCCGTGCCCGGCGTGGTCGCCTTCACTCCGACTGACGTCTGACTGAACGGCTGGAAGAGCAACGCGCGCTCGGCCTTCGGAATCCCCGGCCCCGTGTCCCGCACCGCCACCGTCACCCCCGCGCCGTCGCCGCCGACTTCGACGGAGATCTTGCCTCCAGGCGGGGTGAACTTCAGGGCGTTGGCGAGCAGGTTCATCATCACCTGTTCGAGGCGGGCGGCGTCGGCGTGAACGGGACGGGGCGTGTCGACGCCGACCGCAGTGAGCGAGAGTTCGCGGCGGCGGGCAGCGGGCTGGAAGGCCTCGACGACGTCGCGCACGACCTGGGGAACGTCGAGCAGCTGCCGTTCGATGGCCAGCTTGCCGGCCTCGACCTTGGAGACATCCAGGATGTCGCGGATGAGGTCCAGCATCCGATCCGCAGAGTCCTGGATACGGCGGACGTAGCGAGTGACATTCGGATCGCCGTCCCCGAGCGCGGCCTTGAGGAGCTGCGTGTATCCGCCGATGACCGTGAGGGGGGCGCGGAGGTCGTGCACGAGCATCGATGTGAAGTTCGCGCGCAGCGCGCGCAGCTCGTCGAGGAGGCGAGCGCGCTCGATGGCGCCCCGGACGCGGATACTGACGCGATGCGGATCGATCGGCTTCGTCAGGTAATCCACGGCGCCGCTGCGCAGCGCTCGCTCCATCGCGGAGAGGCTCTCCTCGGTCGCGGTCAAGATGATGATCGGGATCTCGCGCGTACGCGGATCCGCGCCGAGCTGATCGAGCACGTCGAAGCCGCTCATGCGGGGCATGGCGACGTCGAGAAGGATGCAATCGGGGCGTGCTTCCCGCGCGACGGCGAGCCCCGTCTCCCCGCTGTCCGCCTCCAGCACGACGTGCTCCGCCTCGAACAGATAGCGGATCAGCATCCGGTTCTCGGACCGGTCGTCGATGACGAGGATGGAGGAACGGCGGCCGTTCGCGGACGGCGCCTCGGGGACGACGCGGTCCGGCAGCGGCTCGCTCACGGCGCCGCCGCTTCCGCGCGTCGCGCCGCGCACACGTCGCGCACGCGGGCCGCGATGTCGCCGAGCGCGGCCGGCTTGGGCAGCACGCCGTGCGCGCCCAGACGCCGCGCGCGGTCGGCGTTGTCGATCACCGAGTAGACGATGACCGGAATATCCCGCGTGCTGGGGTCGGCC
>Ga0114129_10002771_pt1 | contig 24412 bp, 20 predicted proteins | sample RhiMetdeltSRZDD1_FD_80071 | JGI IMG/M metagenome (GOLD analysis project Ga0114129, IMG submission 80071) | Populus rhizosphere microbial communities from Tennessee, USA - Rhizosphere MetaG P. deltoides SRZDD1 (version 2) (version 2) | ecosystem: Host-associated > Plants > Roots > Rhizosphere >...
CGCGCCGTGTCTCGGTGGAATCGGCGCGTCGTTCATCATCCACGCGAGCATGACCTGCGGATGCCTCAGCGTGGCGACTTCCTCGTCGATGTAGTTGCGGTCCGACGCGATCAGGCGACAGTAATGCGCGCCGGGAATCAGGCCCAGCATGTCGGCGAAGTCGCCGAAGCGGACGCCGGTCCATTTCACGACGCCGCGCGGGTTCGGCGCGCCGCACTGCAAGAGGAACGTGTGCGACACGCGCGGGAGTCGCTCGAGATCGAAGAACCGCAGCGTGCCGGTGAGCCGCCCCAGACCACGCGTATCGACCTTGATGGCCATCTTCTGGTAATCGAACTCGATCGGCGGCGCCTGGCGGTCCGGGCTCTTCCACATCAACGGGTTGGTGATCGGTCCTGCTTCGGTGGCGGGATGCTCCGGTGCCGAGCCGTCGGCGTTGAGCGGAAGCGGCGCCGGAAAGGCGTCACGAAGAGGCCGCTCGACGAGACGGTCGGGCCACGGCTCCTGCGGCGCGGGAGTCTGGGCCACAAGGCTCTCACCTGTCACCGCTGCGAGCGACAATCCCGCCAGCGTTGAACCCGACATCGAGATAACTTCGCGTCGCGTGATAGCCATCACTTCACCTCATCATGCGTCAAGGCTGCGGCCCTGACGGCGAGAGTATAGACCCGCCGGACGATCGGATGGGCTGACCTTGGCGATCCGCTTGCACGCGTCAGCGGGATAAGGGGGACTACCCATGCGTATCTCGCACAGGACGTGGACGAGCGCCGCGGCGATCGCGATCGTCAGCGCGCTCGGCCTTTCGCAACCAGCCGGGGCTCAGGTGTACGACTCGGCCTCGACTATTCCGGCCGGCGTGAACATTCCGGTCCGCACCAGCGAAGCGATTGACGCCAGGGCGGCGGACGGACGCATTTATACCGGCGTCGTCGATGAGGACGTCTTCGACGCCAACGGACGCGTGGCGATTCCGCGCGGCTCAGCCGCCGAGTTGATGGTCAAGAAGTCGGGCAGCGACCTGTCGATCGATCTCGAATCGCTGACCATCAACAGCCGGCGGTATGCGGTTGCCGCCGATGCGAAGGCCGTCGGCACCAGCGGTGTCAAGGAGACGATCGAGACCGGCGCGGGAACGATCGGCGCCAACAAGGACACGGCGACATACGTCGGAGGCGGCGCACTGCTCGGGACGGTCATCGGCGCCATCACGGGCGGCGGCAAGGGCGCCGCAATCGGCGCGGCGGTCGGAGCCGCAGCGGGCGCCGGCACGCAAATCTACACGCACGGAAAGAGCGTGAAGGTGCCGACCGAATCGCTCCTGACGTTCCGCCTTGGGCAGGACCTGACGTTCGCGGAGGACACCGGCTTCTCGCAGAACGGAACGCACTATCACCGCTACTAGGCGCAACGCTCGGACTCGTGGCCGAGGACGTTCCTCGCGCCATGAGCCTCGAGCTCCGAGCCGTCACTCAGCGCGCGATGTAGATCGCCACGCTGCTCGTCGCGATGACCTTCTTCGTCTTCGATGACTTCGCGACGAACGTGATCGTGTAGGGGCCGTCGCCGCGCCAGTACCAGGTCGAGACGTCGACGAGCGTCTCCTTGTGTGGCGCGTCGACCCAGCTGTCACCCATCGGATTCAGCTGATCGCCGTCAACCTGCCAGTACATCTTGTACTCCGAGAGCGCGAGACTGCTGATCCGCGCCTTGAACGGCAACGTCCCGGAGACCACCGCGTTGTTGGTGGGCCACCAGATGCTGATCGCCGACGACGTCGGCGGCGGCGCCGCCGGGGTCGCCGAGACCTGAGCCGAGTTCGCGCTCTCGCCAGCCGAACTTGTCGCGGAGACCACGTAGTAATACGTCGTCCCGTTCGCAAGCCCCGTCTGCGTGAACGTCGTCGGCGTCAACCCGCTCGCGGCAGTTTGATACGGTCCGCCGGCGGCGGTCGCGTACTTGACGGTGTAGCTGGTCGCGCCTGTCACGGCGAGCCATGACACCTGTACCTGTGCGTTCCCCGCGACGACGGTGACGCCGGTGGGTGCCGCCGGAACCTGCGGAATCGGCGGCGCGCTGCTGTCGGGCGCCGGCAGCGATCCCGTCGAACCGCACAGCCCGCTGGCTGATCCCATGGGCACGGCGAGCAGCCCCTGCTGGATGAAGCAGAGGAACGAATACGTCTTCCTCGGATTTCGCAGACCGCTGTAATTCGACGCGAGCACCGAATACGCGTCCTCGCCATTGAGCGACCAGTACGACCAGTTGAGATTCGCGGCGGCAATCCCGGAGTCGTTCACCGGCGTCTTCGTCGCCGCGTAGCTGCTCGCGATGAAGTTCACGAGGCTCGTCATCCACTGACCCTGCGAGCCGGCGCCGGTGGTGACCAGATCGGTGTCGAGATTGCCGGTCCCGAACTCGCCAATGAACACTGGCGCCTCGGTCACCGGCGAGTGGCCGGTGTTCGACCACGGATACGATGTGTGTCCCGGCCAGATGGGATTGATGCCGCCCGCCGAGGCAATGTACGCCCAGTTCGTCTTCCACAGGTCCGCGAGACTCGACGCGGAGCAACGCGACGCATAACAGGTCGCGCTGTTGAACCAGGAGCTCTGATACTCCGACGGGCCGTAATCGTGCGCCGAGTACACCAGCTGATTGACGACCGGCGCGCCGAGCGCGCTCGCGCTGCCGCCGGCGTTGAGGACGACCGGGGCGCCCGGATTCGACGCGTTTCCGTTCACGCCCGCCAGGTTCCCGCCCCACCAGTAGTAGCTGTAGGGGCCGTATGCCGCCGTGCCGCTCGCCTGTGGATAGTTGCCGATCCCTTCGACGAAGATCAGCGGGTACGCCCACTGGTTGCGAAGCGCCTCGCCGAGAATCGTGTCGGCCGCACGCTCCGCCGCAAGACGCCAGTCGTGACAGGACGATGAGGCGACGCACGCGAGCGCGAACGGATTCGGGTTCGGATTCACGGCCGGATCGATGCCGTCGCCGCTTCCCCACGTCGCCCCGCCGAGGTAATCGGACGCGGGCGTGTGCGGCTCGTTGCGAAGATCGAACCCGAGGACGATCGGAAAGCCGTCGGACGCGTACTGGTTGACCGTCACGGTATCGGCCGAGCCGCCCGTCTGCGCGATGCCGTGCGTCCATGACTGGACCGAGACCCAGTCCTGGATCCACGACTGCTCGGTGTAGGAGCCGGAATACCAGAGACCGCTCTCCTGCGCTGAATTCCCGGCGTTCGATCGATGGTTGTCCAGGATGACGTGCATGCCGATCGCGCCGGCGTAGTTGACGATCATCGCCATCACGTCACGCGCACGCTTCCCCGCGCACGACGGGCACGCGGCGACGAGGCTCGCGGCAGGAAACGGATTGGTCTCCCACAGCTCGCTCGAGTACGGAAGCCGGATGGTGTTGTGGCCGTACTTCTTCGCCTGGTCGAGCACCGTCGTGTAATCGACCGACCCGAGCCCGCGCGCCACGTAGCTCGTGGTCTCGAAGCCGTACCAATTGAGACCGTTGATGACGAAGTCGCCGCCGGACGGCGCGACGATCCGCGTACCGCTCGTCGTCCAGCCGGCTGTGCCCTGCGCGCGCGGTGACGAGGCCGCGGCCATCGCGACAACAGCGGTGAGCGCGACGAATCGAAGGAGGTCGGAACGGCGCCGGCCGCCGCGAGGCGTGGAACGCCGGTCGGGTACGCGGGACCGGCGATCGACGGACGAAGAGCACGAGTACAGATCGAGAGCCGCTCTCGAGGGGATTCTGGTATCCAAAGAGCTATGTCCTTGCCTGGTTGTGGTCTGGTAAGCGTTGAAACGTGCGAGCGCCAGCGACAAGAAGCAAACGCAGGCCCCGCAGCCGGACGCGTGAGAGTGCGCGCGTACTGGCCGTTTTGTCGGCCGAGCTCACCGTTCAGCTGACGCTGCTATGGCGGAGTACTTACGATCCTGCAGCTGGGCTCAGCAGGCAAGGCGGACCTGAAGGTCCGCCTCTACGTCAGCCCCTGCCTACCTCACGGGGCTCAGCGGCCCGCTGCAGGCTTCGCGAACCGAGCCGCGTCGATGCGCGCGTTCGGCTGCACGTTCATCAACGAATACACGTTGCGCCCGTCGAGCCAGCTCATCGTCCACTTGAACGGCATCTTCACACCGGTGTTGCCGACGTCGCGGTAATCGCTGTAGTCCACGCGCGTGACGATGCGTCCGACTGGCGAAGGACCATAGCGGAGCATCCGCACGAGCAGGCCGGTCTGCGCGTCGAAGCAGAGCGTCGCGACGCCTCCCATGCCGAGATTCCCCTGGATCACGTTGACAGGGCGGTCGTTGATCTCGGTGCCGAACCCCGAGCGCAAGTTGCGCAGCGCGCCCTTCACCTGCGCCGGGAAGAACAGCTGCGCCTGCAGCCTGATGCCGTCCATCTCCAGACCCGTGAGCGCGATGAGCGGGAACGGCCGGTCGGTCGGCGGCGCCGCGTACCAGGCCGCGCGGCCGTCGAACGTCGTGATGTGCGGGCCCGACGCCGGGTGCGCGGCCGTGTAGTACTGGCCGTTCGAAGTCGCCGCGATCTCGAGCGGCGTCTCCTCGGAATCGTCATAGCCGCGGTACGTGCCCGTGCCGGTGAAGCTGGTGAAGGCGGCCACCCGCTGCGCGCCGCCGACCGCCGCGATGTACTTGTCGATGATCGACTCCGCGGTCGGCTGCCCCTGCGCCTGCACGATCGGGTCGCCCGGCTCGTCGGGCGGCGGCGTGCCGTACAGCTGATCGATGCTCGGCATCACGCTCGGATTGGTGACGCCGCGGTGACAGGTGTTGCACGTGACCATCTGCCGGCCGCCGAAGTTCTCCTCGTTGATCTTCTGCATCATGGTGACCATGAGGCGGGCCCTGCGCTTCAACGGCGTGTCGTCCGCGTACTTCGCCCAGTCGCCGCCGCTGTCGTAGCTGTGGCAGTCGGTGCAGTTGAGGCCGAGCGAGGAGGAAAAGAACCCCATCGTCCCCATGAACTGGTCGACGGGAATCCCCTTCAGCACCTGGATGTTCTTGAACACTTCCTCGGCCATCGGCGGCCGGTCCGCCGGCGCCTGACCCGCGACGACGACGCTCAACATCCACGCCACGGCAGCTACGCCAAAAGCCGATGCAACTGCCCTTCTCGCTGTGAACTTCATCCTTCGCTCCTGAAACCTGCAGTGGGCCGACCTGAAGGTCGGCCCCTACGACGGGACAGCGGGCCGACCTGAAGGTCGGCCCCTACGACACGACCTGCTTCCCAGCCACCTTACTGCCACCTGCCACCTAAAAATCGAATTGAGCGCCAAAACGCAACTGGCGCCCGTTCAGAATCTGCGTCACGTCTTTCCACGACGGACCGTAGGTCGTGTTCATCGCGAGCACCGTCGCCGCGTTGAATAGATTGTATATGTCGAGGCTCGGACGCAGCCGGCGCGTGCCGCCGAAGCGGAACGTGCGCGTGAAGCGCAGGTCGAGCTGCTGCGCCCGCGGCTCGAACATCGAGTTGTCCGGAATCAGCGCGATGGTGCGGTTCGCATTGCAGGCCGCCGCGCCAATCGCACAGTCCGAGAGATTGCGCCCGAGCGACGGCGCGATGGCCGCATTCGTCACGACATAGTTCGCCGTGATCGGAATGCCGGCGCTGTTCTGATACACCGCGCTCGTCTGGATATCGTACGGCAGGGGATAGACGACCAGGAACTTCACGTCGGTCGCCGCGCCCCACGGCTTCACGGTGCGGCAGAAGTCGGGACGCGCATCCTGCGGCGAGTCCACCACGACGCAGTTGTCGGTAACCGTGCGGCCGATGCTGACGCCGCCGGAGAGCTGCCCGCCCTGGCCGAAGCGCGCGTTGGTCGTCAGGTCCACGCCGTTGTAGACGCGCGTCTTGCGGCGGCCGAACTCCTCGGCGGACTTGATCACGTTGTCCGACTGGCCGAAGAGCGCCGGGCGCACGTCGAAGAGCCCGCACAGCTGCTTGCCGCCGTTCGGCAGGCGGCTGTCGTTCGGCGCCGTGATGCAGAACTCGTCGAAGTCTTTCGGCGTCACCTTCAGATTGTCCGTCACGGTGAGCGTCGTCTCGGCGCCGGGGATGCCGCTGCCGCCGGCGTCGCCGACGTACCACGTCCGGAAGTAGCCGACGCTCACGCCAAACCCAGGCCGCAGCTCGTGCTGCAGCGACACCGACCCCTGCCAGTTCGCATACTCGCGATTCCACCCGCTGAGGACGCCAGGAGCATACCGGGCGCCGACGAGCTGACCGAACGCGAGGTCCGACCAGGGACCGCACTCGCCGTTCGAGATCGGATTCCTCAGATCGCAGTCAGGGACGAAATTGCGGTTCGCGTCGTTCCACGTGCGAGTGGTGGTGCGCGTCAGGTTGTTCGCCGGGTTGCCCGACGCCGTCCGGATGATGTCGGGATAGTGGCCGAGCGACGCCTTGAGCGCGGTCTTGCCGTTCCCGAACATGTCGTAGGCGACACCGAGACGCGGGCTCACGTTCTGGTAGTTCGGGATCTTCTTGACCGGCTGGAAGCGGCGCAGCGGCACGAACTTGCCGGCGCCGAGCACCTGCAGCGGCGTTTCACCCGTGGCGTGGTTGTAGCGCGCGCCCATGTTCAGCGTCACGCGATCGATCGTCCACTGGTCCTGTGCGAAGAGCGCCAGGTCCTTCGTCGTCTCCTGGAAGTTCCAGGGGGCATCGAGCAGCGTCAACTGGTTCGGGACGCCGTTGTTGAAGCGGTAGTTCACGGCGGTGCCGTGCATGTCGGTGTCGTTCCCAAGCTTGTCGATGTTGCCGATGGTCGTGTGCCGGTAGTTGACGCCCGTCTTGAACTGGTGCGTGCCGGTGACGTACGAGACGGCGAAGCGCCCCTGGTTCTGCCGCCGCGGCAGCGTGCGCGTCGCGACGTTGCCGTACGTCAGGTTCAAGGCCTGGTCGGTGATGCGATAGAGGTCCGGGGTGTTCCATCCCTTGATGCGCGTGTCGTCCTGGTTGTTGTTCTGCGTCGCCTCGCCCCCCTCGATGAGCAGCCGGTTCGTCACCGGGCGCGTCCAGGAGAGACTCGCGGTGTAGTTCGGGTCGTAGTGGTGCTCGCCCGCCGCCTCGGGCGTCACGCGCGTGCCGGTGGTGAGAATGTTGAACAGGCAGTTGCAGTTCGGTTGATGCGAGGTCGCGAGGACGATCTTGTCCTTCTGCGACACCTGCCACGTGAGGCGCCCCGTGAGGTCGCGCGTGTAGTCGTTGGTGAAGACACGGTTGGTCGGATCCGGCTGATAGAGGAATGACGCGGGCTGCTTCAGCGCGTTCCACTGCACGCCATCGACGAACAGCTGATTGACGCCTTCGCGGGCCGAGACGTAGAACCACACCTTGCTCTGCTTGATGGGACCGCCGAGCGCCAGCCCGGTCTCGCGATACTTCTTCAGCGAGCCGACGCGATTGGGGTCGAGATGGCGCGCGAGCAGATCGTCGTTGATGTTCCCCGCCTCGAGCGCCGGGCCCGAGTACGCAGACTGCGAGAGGCCCGAGAACAGGTTGCCGCCGTCGCGCGGCACCATCTTCAGCATCGTCCCGCCGAAGTCGGCTTCGGCATCGCCGCCGCTCGTCGCCGTGACTTCCTGGATGTTCAGCTGACTGAACACGAACACGCCGATGGTGATGCCCGGGATCTGCTGGTTGATGCCGTCCACGTAGGGCTGCGCCTCGGGGGCACCGTGCAGGCTGAACCGCGTCTGCGTGCGGTCGTTGCCGCCGGCGCTCCGCTCGGTCGAGGCCGTCAGCGTCGCGCCGGGAATCAGCGTGTTCAGCAGCGCGAGACGTCCCGTCCCGGGGAGCGCCTCGAGCGTGTCGCGCTGCACCTGCATCTGCGCGCCCGAACTGCGAATGTCCACGATGGGCGCTTCGCCGGAGACGGTCACCGTCTCCTGCAGCGCACCGACGCTCAGCTCCGCGTTCACCGTCGCGGTGAATTCCGCCGGCAGTTGAACGCCCTCGCGCTTCAGCGTGTTGAAACCCTGCAGCGCGAACGTCACCGTGTAGGGGCCGGGCCGCAGATCGACGACGCGGTACAGCCCGTTCGCGTCGGTGACCGCCGACTTCGACCCCTCGATGAGCGCGGGGCTGCTGGCTTCAACCGTCACGCCCGGCAGCACGCCGCCCGACGAGTCGCGAACGACGCCGGTGATGCTGCTCTGCGCGAACGCGGCGGCCGGAAGGAGCACGAGCACGGACGCGACCACGAAACGGATGATTCGATTCATTTGTGCCTCTCGGGCTCGGGCCGACCTGAAGGTCGGCCCCTACGATCTGGCCACTGCCGACTGCCACTGCCCACTACTTCTTGGGCGCGGCTTCCGCGGCGTAGATGCTCTTCACCGACGCGGCTTCGCTGGCCGACGGAATCATCTCCATGAGATCGGTGCTCGACGGCAGCAGCGTGAGCTTCAGCTTGTCGCGCGCCACCCACGGCCTCGTGTAGATCTTCGGGTCGTCGATCGTCACCGTCAGCTCCATCACGTTCTGGTTCACGCGGTGATACCGTTCCTCGACCTTCAGATCGTTGCTGTGCGGGTTGCCTGCGTTGTCGAGCCAGGTGCGCTCGTCGGTGCCGTTGCTGTTGACGACGAACGTGTCGTCGTCTTCCCAGTGGCCCACCGAGTAGCCGTACCAGCGCGGGTCGGGACTGGTGGGGAGCTGGCGGCCGTCGGTCCAGATCACGCGCCACCGCTTCTCGAACATGTAGAACATCAGCACCTTGTTCGGCATCTGGACGACCTCGAATGGCCGCAGCTCGAACAGCAGCATGCGCGGGAACCCGCCGGGATCGCCCATCGTGGACAGCGGGTCGTTGATCTGATCCGCCGGCACCATCCGCGCGCCGTCGCCGGAGTGATGCGTCTTGCCGAGCGCATCGCCGGCGGGCGTCAGCGGTGAGGTCTGCATCCCGCGCGCGCCGATGCCGCCGCCGCCCGCGTCCCAGATGCCGTTGATGTCGCGCTTCGGCGCCGGCGCGGAGGTTGCCGGAGCGGTCGTCTGGCCGCCGGGATTGTTCCACGGCAGGTTCTGCGCCGAACCGGCCGTCGTCCACATCGCCACCGCCGCGGCACCGATGATGAAGAAACGTCTCATGCGAACCTCTCTCGTTGCCTTCCTTCGGGCCGACCTGAAGGTCGGCCCCTACGATCCTGAACCTTCGGGCCGACCTGAAGGTCGGCCCCTACGATCCTGAACTACGATCCTGAACCCTACGATCGTGGCCCCTGCGATCGTAGAGGCGGACCTTCCCGCCTTCGCCTTCGGCTCCGGCGAGGCTCGCCGTAGCGCGAAGCGCGGAGGCGGCAGGTCCGCCTCCTCAAAAATCGAATTGCGCGCCGATCCGCAGCAACCGTCCGCTCAGAATCTGGATCGCGTCCTTCCAGTTCGGACCGTACGTGACGTTCATGTTGATCACGTTGCTGGCGTTGAGCAGGTTGTAGACGTCGAGGCTCGGGCGAATGCGGCGCGTGCCGCCCAGCGGGAACACGCGCGAGACGCGCAGGTCGACCTGCTGCAGCCGCGGCTCGAAGAGCGATGACGGCGGAATCAGCTCGATCGTGCGGGTCGCGTTGCACGTCGCGGCGCCCGCCGCGCAGTCCGACAGGTTGCGGCCGAGCGATGGCGCAATGGCCGCGTTGCTGACGACATAGCTGGCCGTGATCGGGATGCCGGAGCTGTTCTGGTAGATGGCGCTCGTCGAAATGTCCCACGGCAGCGGGTAAATCACCATCAGCTTCACCTGCGTGCCCGCCGACCAGGGCGGCGTCACCTTGCAGAAGCCCGGGCGTGCGTCCTGCGGGGAGTCGACGGCAAAGCAATTGTTCGTCACCGTGCGTCCGGCGCTCACGCCACCGGAGACCTGGCCGCGCGTCAGGAAGCGCGCGTTCACCGTGGCGTCGAACCCGTTGTAGACGCGGGTCAGCTTGCCGCCGAGATCCGCGACGGGACGAGCCAGGTTGTCGATCTGGCCGAACAGCGCCGGCCTCACGTCATAGAGACCGCACAGCTGCTGCCCGCTGTCCGGCAGCGCGGCGTTGGTCGGCGCGGTGACGCAGTACGGATCGAAGTCAGCCGGCGTGACGCGCTGATTGTCGGTCACGAGCAGGCACGTCACTGTGTTGGTGAGACCGCTGCCGCCGCAGCGCCCGCCGTACCACGTGCGGTAGTAGCCAACGGTGAGGCCGACGCCGGGGCGCAACTCGTGCTGCAGCGACACCGACGCCTGCCAGTTCTGGTACTGCGTGTTGAAACCGGTCAGCGCGTTGGCGGAATACTTCGTGCCGGCCGCCTGCTTGCCGAAGTTCAGGTCCGACCAGGGGCCGCACTCGCCGTTGGCCACCGGATTCAACAGGTCGCAGTCCGGCGCGTAGTTGCGGTTCGCATCGTTCCAGGTGCGGTTGGTCGTGCGCGACAGGTTGTTGGCCGGGTTGCCGGTTGCGACCTTGATGATTTCCGGATACTGGCCGAGCGATGCCTTGATCGCCGTCCTGCCGTTGCCGAACAGGTCGTAGGCGAACCCGAGACGCGGATTCAGGTTCTGGTAGTGCGGGATGTGCGTCATCGCCGGCAGCCGCCGCTCGGGCACGTAGAAGCCCGCGGCCAGCACCTGTTCCGGCGTGGACGCGTCGATGTCGTTGTAGCGGACACCCAGGTTCAGCGTCAGGCGGCGCGTGACGCTCCACTGATCCTGTCCGTAGATCGCGACGTCCCACAGCGTTTCCTGGAACGCCCACGGCGCGTCGTACAGCGTGAGCTGGTTCGGCACCCCGTTGTTGAACCGGTACGAAATGCTCAGGCCGTTCAGGTACCTGTTCTGCGCGTCGCCGGTCGGCTTGCCCTGGCTCGTGCGGCGCACGGTGGTCCCCACCTTCACGCTGTGCGAGCCGGTGATGTACGAGAGCGCGAAGCGCTCCTGGTACTGCCGCCGCGGCACCGACCTCGTCGTCGTCGGGTTGCCGTAGCTCAGGTTCAATCCCTGGTCGGTGACGCGGATGATGCGTTCGCTCCCCTGCTCGTTGCCGCTCAACCCGCCCGCACGCGTGTCGTTCTGATCCAGGTTCTGGGCCGACCACCCGGCTTCGAGGAGGACGCGGCTGCTGAGCGTGCTCGTCCACGAGGCCACCGGGTTGTAGTTCGGATAGTAGTGATGTTCGCCCGCCGCCTCGGGGGTCGTCCGGCCGCCCGTCAGCAGGTTGAAGACGCAGTTGCAGTTCGACTGGAACGAGCTGGAGAAGGCGAGCTTGTGCTTCTGCGACGCCTGCCACGTGACGCGCGCGCTGTAGTCCTTCGAATAGTCGTTGGTGAACGCGGGGCGGCTTCTGTCCGGGTCGTAGAGATACGACTGCGGCTGCTGCGCCTGGTTCCAGTAGACGCCGTCGGCGAACTGCTGCGTGACGCCCTCGCGCGCGGCGGCGAAGAACCACAGCGTGTCGCGTTTCAGGGGACCGCCGAAGCCTTCGCCCGTGTCGCGGAATTTCTTGAGCGAGCCGACGCGGTTCGGGTCGAGGTGGCGCGCGACCAGCTCCGGCGTGATGTTCTTCGCGGCGAGCGACGGCCCCGAATACGCGGCCGTCGCGATGCCGGAGAACTGGTTGCCGCCGTCCTTCGGGATCATGTTGATCTGCATGCCGCCGCTGTCGCGGTCGGCGCCGACGCCGGCGGTTTCGACGACCACTTCCTGAATCACGAGCTGGTTGTAGACGAAGACGCCCTGCGTGGAGTTCGGGAGCTGCTGGTTCATCCCGTCCACGTAGGGCTGCGCCTCGGGGCCGCCGTGCACGCTGTAGCGCGTCTGCGTGCGATCGCTCGTGCCGCCGACGCCGCGGTTGAACTCCTGCGTCAGCGTCGCGCCCGGCACGATGTCGGAGAGGATCGTGAGGCGTCCCGCGCCGGGCAGCGCTTCGATCGTCGCCTTCTCGAACTGCGTCTGGGCGCGCGAGCTCTTGACGTCCACGACGGGCGCCTCGCCGGTGACCGTGACGGTTTCCTCGAGGGCGCCGACGGCCATGTCGACGTTCAGCGTCGCGGCGAATTCAGCGGGAAGGTTCAGCCCTTCGCGCTTCAGCGTGCGGAAGCCGGGCAGCGTGAAGGTGACCGTATAGGTGCCGGGCCGAAGGTCGACGACCTTGTAGATCCCCTGCGCGTCCGAAACCGCCGCGCGCACGCCCTCGATGAGGGCGGGACTGGCCGCCTCGATCGTCACACCAGGCAGCACACCGCCCGACGCGTCGCGCACGACGCCGGTGATGCTGCTCTGGGCCCACGCGGCGACGGGCAGCAGCAGGAACACGGACACCGTGACGACACGCACCAGTCCCAGAGCGCGCATGAGAAACGACTCCTTCGAATCCCGAATCCCGAATCCCGGCCGCTATCTGTTGTTCGTGCGGTCGCTGATGTTCTTCCTGAAGTCGATGACCTCGGTCGGCGAACAGATCATTTCCATCATGTCGAAGCCGGCCGGCGCGAGCGTCAACGGCATCCTGTTTCGCGGCGTCCACGTCCTCGTGTACGTCTTCGGATCGTCGATCGTCACGGTGAGCTCCATCAGGTCCCGATTCACCCGGTGGTAACGCTCCTCCACTTTCAGATCGGCGCTGTGCGGGTTGCCCGCGTTGTCGAGCCACGTGCGCTCGTCGCTGCCGATCGTGTTCACGACGAAGGTGTCGTCGTCTTCCCAGCGGCCGACCGAGTAGCCGTACCATCGCGGATCCGAATCCTTCGGCAGCGGACGGCCGTCGGTCCAGATGACACGCCAGCGCTTCTCGAACATGTAGAGGATCAACACCTGGTTCGGGGTCTGCACGACCTCGAAGGGGCGCGTCTCGTACAGGACGAGGCGCGGAAACCCGGCGGGGTCGCACACGGTGGAGAGCGGATCGTTGATGTCGGCCTCGTACACCGCGCGAGGCCCGTTGCCCGGCTTGTAGGTGGCGGCCTTCTGCCTGCCCCACTCGGTCCACGGCGGGCTCTCGTGACCGGGCCCGGCGATGCCGGCGCCACCGGCGTCCCAGGTGCCGGAGATGTCGCGCTTCGGCGCGGCGGGTGCGTTGGTCCTGGGCGCGTCGAGTGCGCTCTGCGGCAGCCCGGCGCTGTTCCAGTCCTGCGCGCGCGCGGACGTGGACAGCGCGCACGCGAGTGTGACGACCGTTGCGACGAGACTGCTGTGTCTCACGGTCTATTGCGGCGCGGCCGCGGGTGCCGGCCCGGGGCCGCCCGCGCTGAGCGTGCTAGCGTCGGGCAACGTGACCGTCCGCAGCCGGCCAATGGGCGCGCCGTTCTTCACCGGCTGCAGGTTCACTGTCACCATGTCGCCGACCTTGAACGAGCTCCGCGCCCAGCCGCGCTTGGTCATGTCCGTCGGGTTGCTCACCTCGACCGCCCAGTTGCGCACGGTGCCGGTCTCGTCCATCGCGTCGAACTTCAGGAAGCAGTGCGGATTGGCCCAGATCCATTCCGTCACCGTTCCCTTCAGCGTGAGGTCCTTCGTCGTGTCGAAGCTGGCCGTGCCGTGGTGCGCGAGGACGGGAGCCGAGAGCAGAACGAGTCCGAGTGCGGCGCAAATCACGCCGAAACGCTTGGCTTTCACAACAGACCTCCAGGTGAGTTGGTCAAACTATTTCCAGCTGTCGATCGCCTTTCGCTGCAGCGATTCCGGCGTCAATTCCGCGAGCTCGATCCGCACGCCGTTGAGGTCGGTGACGTTCGCCAGCCGCGCGTGCGAAAACGCGCTCGGCGCGCCCGGGTCGCTGGCCGTCGCGCCGCCCGCGCGGAACATCTTCACCGCGTCCTCGATACTGTCGACGGCGAGGCCGAAGTGGCTCACGCCGGCCGGCCGCTGCGCGTTGGCCTCCTGGATCTCGATGAAGGTGTTCTTGCTCACCTGCACGTACGCCGACACCAGCTTGCCGTCGGGCGATGTCTGGCGGAACGCTTCGCGGAATCCCATCTTCTGCGTGTAGAACGCAAGCGCGTCGGGGACGCTCGGCGCCGCGATGCCGACGTGGTTCACGTACACCTCGGTGCGCTTCTGGGCAACGGCGGTCTGCACCGCGAGTCCGGCGAGGATTCCGGCGACGAACAACATGACACCGCGCATGGCAGTCCCCCTCTCGAGCAAAGGTTGCATGTGCGGGGGACCGTACCGCAGCGTCCCGGTTACGTCAAGCGTTCGCCCGGGGTGGCGGTCCGCTTACCAGCGGTTGGACCTGGGGGGCCGCGCGAGCAGGCGCGCCGGATTCCAGATCTGGCCGCACGTGGCGCATCGCCAGTAGGTCGCCGCCGAAATGATCTTGCTCGTCGTGCTCACCGACGGCGAGCGGCAGAATGGGCAGGACGTCGGCGGCGGCAACGTCCCGGGGTTGAAGTCGTTCGGTATCGTCATGTCAGTGTGAGACGTTCCCGTCGTGCGCGGCGAGGAACTTCTGCAGCTCTTCGTTCTCGGGAAAATCGCGCGCGAGCGCACGCGCGGTGTCGACGGCCAGCCCGGTCTCGCCTTCACGGACCTGCATGTCCCAGAGGGCGAAACCCGCTTCGGCACGAACGAACGGATCCGCGTCGAGCTCCGCCGCGTCGCGTACCATCGCGAGCCCGCGCTTCTTGTTGCCGCCGCCGAGCACCCACCTGGTGCCCCTCGCCATCTGCGTGTCGACGATGTAATCGATCCACGCGCGGGCGACCTGCGCGCGAATGTTGCCCGGGGACTGCTTCAGGACGGCGTCGAGCGACTTGCGCGCTTCCCAGTATTCGCTCCACCCGGTCTTGTGGCCCAGCACGCCAAGCTGCAGCCACACGTAGTTGAGATCGATTTTCCCCAGGAGGAACCGCGTGTCGCTGTCCTGCGGCGCCGCCAGGAGCCTGGCACGCGCGACGCGCTGTGCCGACACCGTCACGGCCTTGAAGGCCGCAATCCACTCCGCGCAACGGCTGCACTGCTTCAGCGCCCTGTCCTTGTCGCGCTGGCCGCCAATCACGCGCTTGATCTGGAACAGCAGCGTCGACGAACGCAGCTCGCACGCCGCAAGCCCCTCGAGGTCGTCAGTGCAGAGCGTGAGCGTCAGCGCGTCGGCGGCGTCGTAGCGGCCGTTGTAAAACAGCCGATGGGCCTCGTGGAGATCGGAAGGAGTGGCGGTCGAGAGCGTCAGCAGGAAGGCCGCCGTAATCATTTGGGCTCCTCGGGATCGGCATGAGGAACCCGCCTGCCAGGGCGGATGGCTCAGGAAAAGTGACCTTCAGTATACTCCCTCGGTCCTCGTGGCGCCGACTCTCTGCTAGACTCACCGGACTTGCAGGAGGCATCTATGCGACGTTCCTTGTCGGTTGGTTTGCCCTTGGTTCTGGCGTGTGTTTCGAGCGCATTCTTATTCGCGCAGCAGCCCGCCCAGGGGCAGCGCGCTGCCGGCGGCACTGGCGGTGCGCGCGCGTCAACTGCGGCGGCCATCTTCAAGGTGGAGTGGGTGCAGCCCGCGGGCCAGACGGGTCAGGTGCCGATCGTCCAGGGCAACGTCGCCGATCCGAACGTCGAGGTCCACTGGTACGGCGAGGCCGCGAAGCATCTGCTCACCTCCGGCACGCCGGGCAGCGAGACGACGCCGTTCAGCACCTGGTCGGGCGAGTGCGACGGCCCGTTCGCGATCACGTTCAAGCACAAGAGCAGCATGATCGACATGACCGGCGTCGGCAGGATTCGATGGGTGGTCAAGACGTCGGGCTTCCACGTGGTGCGGCCGGTCGTGAAACTGGCCGACGGCACCATGCTCGTCGGCGATCACGCCGACGAAGCGGTGCCGATGCTGACGACGCGCGAGTTCGCGCTGTCCGACGTTCGCTGGATCCGCCTCGACCCGATGCGCGTCGTCACCGTCAACGGCGGGCGCGGCGCGGGGCCGGCGAATCCGAACAACGAGATCTGGGTCGTCAATCCCGATCTGAGCAAGGTCGATGAAGTCGGCTTCGCCGACCTGATGCCCGGCAGCGGCCACGGCACCGGCGGCTACATCCATCTCGGCACGATCGAGGTGTTCGGGAAGGCCATTCCGCGCGCGACGACGACGGCGTCGGCTCGTTAGTCGTTGGTCGTGTGGCTACGCGAGGTCTAACAGGCGTATGCCTTGTCGAGGTCGTTGGATCAGTTGGGCGAGTGTCGTCGCGATCGTGCTGGTGGGGTTGTACCAGACGACACTTTGGAGCTCGACGCCAGTCCAGGCTCCGTCAGGCGTAAGTGAAACCTACGCGGAATTGCCCGGAGTCCGCATCTGGTTCAGAGATTCGTCCAGCGGCGGCGTACCAGTGGTGTTCGTACACGCCGCAACAGGCAGCAGCCGGGTGTGGGAGTATCAGTTTCCTGCGTTCTCCGCGGCCGGCTACCGCGTGATCGCGTATGACCGACGAGGATACGGACGTTCCACGATCGATCCGGCCGGCGTGCAGCCGGGGACCGGCGCGGACGATCTGCTTGCGTTAGTCAACCATTTACGGGTCGAGCGCTTTCATCTCGTGGGGACTGCCGCAGGCGGTGGAATCGCGTTGGATTTTGCCCTGTCATTTCCGCAACGACTGCGGAGCCTCGTGATCGCCAACGCCGTGGGTGGAGTGCAGGACGAAGAGTACCTCGCACTCGCACAGCGGATCAGGCCTGCGCCCCAGTTCGACGCGTTGCCTCCAGACGTCCGGGAACTGGGGCCCTCGTACCGTGCCGGAAATCCCGGTGGCACACAGCGCTGGCTGGAATTGGAGCGCACCAGTCGGCCCGGCGCATCACCGCCGCCTGCCCAGACTACGCGGAACCGAATCACCTTCGCCTCGCTGGAGGCGATCAGAGTTCCGACGTTGCTTCTGACCGGGGACGCGGATTTGTACGCGCCTCCGGCGGTGCTCAGGTTATTTGCGGTTCGGATCAAGAACTCGGAATCCGTCGTCGTACCCGAGGCAGGCCACTCGGTGTACTGGGAACAGCCGGAAACCTTCAATCGAGCCGTACTGGACTTTATCCGGAAGCACTAATAGATCTTCCTCGTCTGGATAAACGTCTCTGGTGTGCCGTCGGCGGGGTTGACGAAGTGAATGTCCTTCGGGTCCCGCCGCGGCGTATCGACCGCGAGGAACACCAGCGGCTCCTTGTCGAGCAGCGTGATCGCGTGGACGGTGCTCTTCTTGAAGAAGATCAACTGCCCCGCCTTCGCTTCGAACCAGTCCATCGCGCCAATCTTGAACATCCCGCGGCCGGACACGATCAGCAGGTATTCGTCGCACGTCTTGTGATAGTGCGCGGGCACGTCGACGTAGATGCGGAAGACGCGGCAGCTCGCCTCCTGTTCGTCGGTCAGGCGCGTGTCGATGAGCATCGTATCGGCGCTGCCGGGGAACTTCTTCGCAATCTCGTTGATGTCGAACACACCGCTCATCGATGCCTCCTGCCGGGTCCGCCGAATCCGTCAGTCCGTCGCCCCGCGCCCCGTTCCATCGCGTTGAGGAGCCGTCGCCAGCAGCGCGACACACACCAGTCCCGCAAGCCCGCTCGCCAATATGCCTGCCTGCAGGGCTTGCGAGTCCATCATGAAATCCACGCGGTGGGTGCCGGCAGGCACGACGATTCCCTGCAGCGTCACGTCGGCACGGTAAATGGGCACCTCGCCGCCGTCGATCCGCGCGCGCCAGCCGGGATACGCATTCTCGCTCAGGACGAGAAATCCTCCCCTCTCGCTCGACACGCGGATGCCGATGTCGCCGTCGCCGATGCGGGTCACCCGGACATCCGACTCACCCGGCTCGAAGTGCGACGATGAGGGCACGCTCGACGGATCGATCAACGCCATGCTTCGCGGGTCGAAGCGACCACCGTCGGGCAGCGTCGACGACTTCACGCTGGCGATCGCGTCCGCCTCGGCCATCGGCATCACCGACCGAACGAGCCACGCCCGCGGCAGCGCACGCCGGTTCTCGAAGACCGTGACGTCGGTCTCGCCTTCGACGTCTTCGTCCGTGCCGCGGTCGGTGTCGCGCGCGGTACTGAAATGCATCGCCTCGGTCCAGCGGCTGCTGCCCCTGAGCCATCGCTGACGCTCGGGATCCGTGAGCTGGTCGGCGTTGACGATCACGTATTTGACCGCGAGGAGATCGAGGGTCGCGTCGGCATCGGCGAGGACAGACGGACGCACTTCGCCGTTGGTCCCCATCGTGGCGAGGCGCGACAACCGATCGACGAGCATGGCGCCATAGCCGCCGGCAATCGGAATACGCCAGGCCCGCGCGAACGTCGCGGGCAGCACGGCGTCGAGCTGCGTCCCGCCAATCGCGAGCGCGCGTCCCTGCGTCGGTTCGAGCGCGCGCCCAATCGCGAGGGCGTGCACGCTCGGCTGCGTGGCCTCGGCGCTGATGCCGTAGATCTCGATCCCGTCGGGCTTGATGTCGTACGGGAGCGCGTTGAGCAGATCGACGACGAGCATCGCGACGAGCAGAACGGGCGCCGCTCGCCAGCGACCGTTCTCCGGGAATGACACACGAACCCATCTTTCGCAGACGGCGACGACAGCCGCCAGGATGGCGAACTGGATCCAGACGCCGACGGTGAGGATCGACAACGGTCCCGGACCAGGCTCGCCGTGCGGTCCTTCGAGCGGAAACGAGGCCGGATATGCGCCGATGAGAATCGCGCCGGTCACCATCACGAGGGTCAGCGTCGCCGCCGCGCCACGGAAACTGCGGAGCGAGAGCTGCCGCCGCTCGAACGCGGCCATGCCGAAGCCGGCCAGGACGCTCGCGCCGAACGCGAAGAGGAACATGTGGCGCGAGATGTTGCGGAACCACGAATAGAGCGGCACGTAATACGCGGCGTCGACCAGCGGCGTGGCCGTGCCAAGCCCCATGAAGACGCCGACGAGGCACATCGCCAGCCAGAACCCGACCCGCCAGTTCGAGCGAAGGCGGGTCGCGCCGATCAGCGCGAGCACGAGCGTCGCGAGCCCGACATACGTCGGGAGCTCTGTCGCGGGGCCGTGCTGAATCGTGGGAAAGACGAACGAGAACATCTGCGGCGCCGACAGCGACGGCCCCACGAACCGCTCGAAGGTGAGCCCCTCGCTGCGCACGACGATGTTTCGCGCCTCGATCAACGGAAAGGCCTTCACGGACGAAAGGAGAATGCCGATTGCAAACATGGCGGCCGCCGAGGCGAGGTGCGTGCAGATCTGCCGGGTCCGACCGCCTCCGCGCTCCGCGCTAAGGCGAGTCTCGCCGGAGCCGAGAGGCGAAGGCGGAAAGGACCCGGCCTCCGCTATCCAGGCGTCTGCGACGATGCCGACCAGCGCGTACAACCCCGCGCAATACATCACGTAGAGCGCGGGCTGCGGGTGTCCGGCCAGAATGCAGCTGCCAACCGCAAATGCACCGATGGCGATCCAGGACCGAGGACGATCGCCCCGTACGCGATCGAGCGAGAGCACGATGAGCGGCAGCCACGCGATCGCGTGCACGTGGTTGATGTGCCGCAGCCGCTCGAGCATGTCCTCCGACAGGCCGAAGGCAAGCGCGGAAAACACCGCGGCCGCTCCGGATCGTGTCGTGCTGAACACGTAGGCGTAGGTGAAGGTGGCGGCCAGCAGCGGCCCCGACATCACAACCGCGGTCCACGAGTGCAGCAGCTTGCCGAAGATCATGTTCGGCAGGTAGAAGTCGAAGTTCGCGGGATCCGCGAACACCGGCAGCCCGTTGAACTCGAAGCTTGACCACTTCGAGATCGGCGACAGGAAGATGGGCAGCCCGTTCTCGTAGAGATCGCTTTCAGCGAGATAGAGCGGCCGGAAGAAGAACCGCGCGAAGAGCCAGGTGAAGAGCGCGACGAACGCGAGCAGCGTCACGACGTGCGCATATCCCTCGACGCTGCTCGGGACAGGCCCCTCGACGCTGCTCGGGACAGGCCCCTCGACGTTGCTCGGGACAGGCCCCTCGACGTCGCTCGGGGCAGGCGCGTGTGCTGCGCTCGGGCCAGACGTCTGCACGAGGCGATGAGTGTACCATTGCCGGGATGGCCGATCGCCCGTTCCTCTCCATCGTCGTCCCTGCCTACAACGAGCAGGCAGTGATCGGCCGCTTCATCGACAGCGTCCGCACGGAGGTCTGCCGTCAGGTCTTCGCGTGGGAAGCGATCGTCGTGGACGACGGGAGCGCGGATGACACGGTGACGATCGCGCGCGAGGCGGCGAAGGGTGACCCGCGCATCCGCGTGGTCGAAGCGCCGCATCGCGGCAAGGGCGCGGCGGTGCGCGAGGGCTTTCTCGCCGCGCGCGGCGAGTGGGTGCTGATGGCCGACGCGGACCTCTCGATGCCGTGGGACAACCTGCCGAGGTTTCTCGACGTCATCGACCAGCGCGACGCGCCGCAGATCGTGATCGGTTCACGCGAGGCGCCAGGAGCCGAGCGCACCGGCGAAGCGTGGAGCCGCCGGGTGAGCGGCCGCGTGTTCAACACGCTGGTGCGCATCTTCGCGGTGCCCGGCATCCGCGATTCGCAGTGCGGCTACAAGATGCTGAGCGCGGAGGCGTCCGCGGCGCTGACGCGGCACCTCACGGTCGACGGCTTCGCGTTCGACGTGGAGCTGCTCTACCTGGCGCGGCTGGCGGGTTTTCGCATCCGCGAAGTCGGCATCGTCTGCCACTGCCGGCAGGACAGCCGGGTGCGCGTGCGCGCGGGCATCGCGTCAGTGCTCGACGTGATGCGCGTGCGGTTGAAAACGCGTCGAGGCGGACTCGACGCGATCGGATCTACTTCGTACAGCGAGCGGCAAGCCCACCCTGCGCCGGCGTCTTCTCACGATAGACGTCGTGGCAGTTCATACATGCCGTAGTCATGGTGTCGGCCGCCTCGACGACCATGTCCATGTTCTTCGCCTGCCCGGCCTTGTAGGCCGCCATCCCCGCGTCACGCAGCCCCCGCACGAACTGCTGCCAGTCGGCGTTCTGCACCGGCGCCGGCTTGCGGTTGGAGCAGACGCGCCCGGGAATGGTCAGCAGGTTAGCCGACTCGGCGATGGCCAATCCGCTGTTCTCGATCGCCTGCCATCCGCCGTACATCCCGGCGAGCGGATTCACCGACGAGGTACCGTCGGCATCCTTCTTCACCGAAGCAGGGTCTTGCGTCTGCGCGGAAAAGATCACGTTCGAGTTGGGAAACAGGATCGCGCGCATCACCTGCAGAAGGTTGGCGTGCACCTGCTGGCGGCGCGCCGCCGGCGCCGCGGCGCCGCGCCCGCGCGCGGCCGGCGCCTGCGCCGAGACGATCCCGGCGCAGAGCGCGGCCGACAGCGTCACGACGAGCGTGAGGAACGGAAGTGTGCGCATGTCAGAGCAGCGGTTTCATCGTCCACTCGGAGTCGTTGACGAGCGCGCTGTAGGTTTCCACCGGCAGCGATCGCTTCGCGTACGTGCACGCGACGACGAACAGCCCCTTCTCTTCGCTCCAGTCGGACCGCGTCACCGTGCAGTCGAACGTCGTTTTGCCGCTGTCGGTGGACAACGACAGCAGCTCTCCAGCCTTGGGGAGCGCGGGTACCTCGATGCGTTTGGTGAACCGGACCGCCGAGTTGTCGATGCGCCGCTCCGGCTCGTTCGGCGCGCGCACCGTCAGCGTCGGCACGCGCATGTTCACTTCGATCTCCGTCGGCACGGTCAGGCGGGCTTGACGTTCTCCGCTCGCGGCCCTTTCGGGCCCTGGCCGACGTCGAACGTCACGCGCTGGCCTTCGCGCAGGTCATCAAACCGTGTGCCCTGGCACGCGGACTGATGGAAGAAATACTCCACCCCGTCCGGGGCGGCGATGAACCCAAATCCCTTGTCGGTGAGGCGCTTGATCGTCCCTGTCGTGTTGGCCATGAGCGCGTCCTTCTCGATAGCGCCGGCTGCGAGGTGCAGCGGCGTACAGCTACGCAGTATCGCATTTTGCCCGAGAAATTGTGCAGCGATCCAAGCTCGAGTCTCGAGGTCTGGCATACGGCACGCTAGACGTTGCGCAGGTCATGTTATCCGCGCTGTTGTCGAGCCGGTTGTGGTCGGTCGTGGCGCTGGTGGCGCTCGTGCTCGCCGCCAGCCCGGGCCGATGGCGGCTGTTGACGGCGGGCCAACCTCAACAGCCTCGAGCGCTGGCGCCGGCATCCGCCCCCGCGAGCACCGAAAAACCGGTCACGATCCCGCGGATTCATCTGCAGATCGCCCTCCCCCGCGATTCCGCCGACGAACCCGAGCGAGCCGTGAAGGACCCCGGGCAACGGGCTCCGGCGGGAGCTCCGTCTGTCCCCGATCAGGATCGTTCGTGGGCTGAGCAGATTCAGGTGCCCGCCACATCCGGCGCACGAGCGGATGCGCCCGTTCGCCTTCCGGAAGCGTCCGAAAGCGCTACGGTCCCTCAACTCATGGTGTGCCATCTGGAACGGGTCGGCCCCTTCGGGGCGGCCGACGCGCTGCAGGAGTGCATCCGGCGCGCACCGGCGTACTCGAGCGTCGAGATTCCACCAGGGGTGTACGTCCTGAACCGGCAGGTCGTCGTGACGACGCCGCTGACGATTCGGACGGCTGGAACGCGCGGGTCATCGGTGCCGTGCACGACCGGCCCCGGGCGGTGCGCGTCGTTCGTCGCGGCGCCCGACTTCAGCGATGCATGGGGATTGCTACTCGTGAGGTCCACCAACAATGTCACGCTCGAGCACATCGTGATCGACGGCAACGAGGCCGCGCGCGGCGCGTCCTGGGCCGCGCGATCGTGCGTGGAGGGACGGAACATCTTCGGGTTCAACGCGACGGTGCTCGATTGCTACAGCTGCAGCCTCGCCGACGTGCTCTCGCGGAACGCACTGTGCGGAACGGGAATGCTGTGGGTTGGCGCGAACGCTTCGATTCAGCGCAGCATCTTCGACGCCAACGGCAACGCGGCCGCGAGCATGTGGTCGGACGGGCTGACCGTGGTGTACGCGCCGCAGTCGCTGATCGTCGACAACCAGTTCATCGACAACTCGGATGTCGCGCTCATCTTCGGCTACGGCGTGTCGTCGCGAATCGAGCGGAACGTCGTGCGTCAGCGCGAACAGTCCGCGTTCGCCGGCCTCATGCTGCACAACTTCAACTCGAGAGACCTGAGGACGGGCGGCGATTTCCGTGGAGCGGTGGTCGCCGACAATACGATCGACTGCGGGCCGCAGCTCTGCGTCTTCGGCATCCAGATCGGCCCCGGCCCGTGGAACCCGAAGCTGATCGTCGTCGGCGGCGACGTGCACGACAACATCGTGCGCGGCGCGAAGGTCGGCATCAACGTCGATGGCGCCGGCCTCTTCCGGGCGCCGGTGGTCGTCCGCAACAACGTGGTGTCCGGTGTGCCGTCCGGAGCGTACTTCTCGGATTGCGCGAGGCCCATCGCCACCGATGACATGAACATCTCGCCGACGTCGGTCGTGAATCGCGCCGACGACACGGCGCCGACGGGCTCCTCGCTGTCGGACTGGTGCCAGTTGTTCTCGACCCTGTCTTCCGGAGATCAGCTCACGCGCGCGCCAACCGAGGCGCAGTAAAACTCCCAACATCCAACCCTCAGAAGCCCGGGGCCAGATTGAACTGGAACACCCAGCCGCTTCCGGGCCGCTGGAATGGACGCGAGACGTCGAACTGTCCGACCGCGTAGCCGAACAGGTTCACACGCAGCGCCGCGCCCGCAGACGACACGCCCTGCCGTCCGCCGCCAAGGAGCGACGGGCTCTCGCCGCGGTTCCACGCGACGCCGCCATCCGCGAACAACGCGGCTTCGAGCGGGATCGGGCCATACATCCGCGACGGCGACGCAACGAATGGACGCAGCAGCGGGAAGCGGAATTCCAGGTTGCCCACGAGCATACGGCTGCCGAGCAGGCGATCGAACGCCGGACACTGGCTCGTGGCATTCGGGACGCAGTCACCCGGCCCGAACGAGTTGATGTCGTAGCCGCGCACGAGCGCGGGGTAGCCGATATACAGCGGGAACAGCCGTGTGTCCTCGCCGCCGCTGCCGTAGCGGCCGTCGTGAAGCACGCGCGCCGCAATCGTGTAGAACGGCGCGGGCATCAGGTAGCGGCGGTAATCGAGCAGCATGTTGGTGAAGGTGAGTGCGCCGAAGGTTGGTGCGGCCTCGAGACGGTAGCGTTGACCCGAGATCGGACTGGTCGGACCAAACGCCGCGGTGTCGTAGACGAAGGCCGCGGACGTGTTGGCAAGGTTCAACGCCGGCGCAAGCGTTGTCGTGTCGCCGACATCGTTCGAGAGCACCTGCCCCGTCGCCAGCGACGACACCGTGGTCGCGATGCGCCGATCGAAGGAGAGGCGGGTCGTCCCCGCCTGGAATTCGA
>Ga0114129_10002773_pt1 | contig 24404 bp, 13 predicted proteins | sample RhiMetdeltSRZDD1_FD_80071 | JGI IMG/M metagenome (GOLD analysis project Ga0114129, IMG submission 80071) | Populus rhizosphere microbial communities from Tennessee, USA - Rhizosphere MetaG P. deltoides SRZDD1 (version 2) (version 2) | ecosystem: Host-associated > Plants > Roots > Rhizosphere >...
GGCAGCAGCACGCCGTGCTTCGCGAAGTGGCCGATGACCTGTGCACCGGATCGTTCCGTGTTCAGCATGACAAAGTTCGCCTGTGAATCAATCACACGCAGCATCCGGGCATTGGCCTGATTGCAAAACTCCTGACGTTCGTCCACGTTACGTCTCATCCTCGCTCGCACGTGCTCGACGTCCTCCAACGCCGCGAGCGCCGCCTTGGCGCCCACGACGTTAACGTCTCCAGCGAGGCCGCAGCTCCGGAGAAGCCCCGCTGTCGGCGGGGCTGCAACGGCATAGCCGATTCGAAGACCCGCGAGACCGTAGATCTTCGAAAACGTTCGGGTCACGATCACGCGTGGGTCATTCAACGTGTGATCGATGAACGAATCGTAATCTGCTGATCGTTCAACGTAATGATGGTACGCCTCGTCAATCACGACATGGACGGTCGGCGGCAGCTCGCGCAAGAACACCTCGATCGCTCGCCGGGGCGTCAACGTTGCGGTTGGATTGTTTGGATTGCAGATATAGACCAGACCGCTCGCAGCGCAGCGGCTCAGCATGCGGTCGAGGTCGTGCGAATGATCTTGACGCAGCGGTACGCTGACGATCTCCGCTCCCGCCCGCCGTGCCCAGGTAGTCATCTGCGGGAACGACGGGCGAGCCACGATAAGCTTCTTACTCCTGCCAAGAAAAGCACCCGCCGACATTCGCAGGATCTCTCCGGACCCACAGCCGAGAATCACCTGCTCTGTTCCGACCTTGTGCAGTGACGCAATCCGTGCGCGAAGCGCTTCCTGGGCGAGATCTGGATACCGATTGGTCGCGGTCAACGCCTGCCGCATGGCGTCCACGGTTTCCGTGGACGGGCCGTAGGGGTCTTCATTCCGGTCCAGTCGAATTGGTCCGCCTACGTCAGGCGAACCGACCCCCGAGTATCCCTGAACAGACCCTTGGGTGAACGCGCGACCGGCGATCGCGAACGCCGCGCCGGTCCCAAGTTTTCGAAGAAAATCGCGGCGAAAGCTGTGCATGACGGACCTCGACACGTGAGACGCCATCAACGCTATTGATTCACCAGTGAAACGCTCGCCTGCTGCACCAGGCTGAACGATCCGCCGGCAACGCCGTCGAAAATTTGGAGCAGATGTGTATGACACGAATCAGGGCAGTGATGCATCGTCACAGGTGGATACTCTTCTAGCTACTCAGACTCACGCCGACCGACTCAGCGATTGTTGACGATGACGGTGATCACAGTGGCGGTCGTCTGATTATTAGCAGCGTCCCGCGCGCGCGCTGATATCTGGTAGGTGCCGTTGGCGACCTGCCGAGTGTTCCACTTGATCCAGTAGGGCGCCGTTGTGTCCTCGGCACCCTGGGCTGCGCCGTTCACCAGGAACTGCACACCGATCACCCCGACGTTGTCATTGGCATTCGCGCTAACCGTCACATTGCCTGAGATCGTTGCGCCGTCGGCAGGACCTGTGATGGTGATCGTCGGCGGTGTAGTGTCAGACGCTGGTGGATTTGCAACAGAGAACGAGATCGGGAAGTCGTCAGGGTTGGCGTTGCCGGCCGGGTCCTGACACCGGACGTAGTAGGTGTAGCTGGTGCCGTTGCTGAGGCCCGAAACCGGGGTCGACTGGCTCGTGCCGCCCGTCGTCGTGAACGTGTTGGGCATGGACGCGTAGGCCACGCCTGCCGCAGTCGTCCATCGGCACGTCGCGTTCTCATTGGTCGTGAGGCTCAGCGTCGTCTGCGTCGTGCCGGCAGGCAGCGTGCCGGTCGGCTGCCCGTTGGACCGCACCGGCGGCGTCGTATCGCCTGGACTGGCTACGGCGAACGCGATGCTGAAGTCATCGGGATTCGCATTGCTGGCCGGGTCCTGACAGCGAACGTAGTAGGTGTAGCTTGTACCGTTGGTGAGGCCCGAAACCGGGGTCGAGTGGCTCGTGCCGCCCGTCGTCGTGAACGTGTTGGGCATCGACGCGTAAGCCACGCCTGCCGTGGTCGCCCATCGGCACGTCGCGTTCTCATTGGTCGTGAGACTCAGCGTCGTCTGCGTCGTGCCAGCCGACAACGTACCCGTTGGCTGGCCGTTGGAGCGGACCGGGGGGGCCGTATCGCCACCAATGCGAATGGTCATGTCGGTCTGAATTTCCGCCGCCGTGAGGGCACGGCTGTAAACACGAACTTCGTCAATCGTCCCGTTGAAGAACTGTCCGTAGATGCTATCGCCGCCGATTTCCAAAGGGTTCGTCGACGTCGCAATATTCCCCGTTTGTGCGACGCTTGCAACGGCTACGCCGTTCACATACACGCGCAGTGTCGCCCCGTCATAGGTGGCCGCCTGATGTGCCCACGTGTTCGCCGTCAGCGCCGCCGTCCCATAGGTTTCCCGTGGCGTCGACCCGAATATCCCACCCGCAGCCGGACTTGCGTTGGGAGACATCGCTTCCAGGAAGTAGTTGTCATTCCCCTTGTAGACGACATCCCTCCAGGTGCTCGTCACGGTCGAAGGGTTGACCCAAGCTTCCAGTGTCATCTCTGTCGTAAGGTGTAGTAACTGCGAGTCGTTGATTATGACCCGTGCGTTCGTCCCGTTGAAGACCAACGCGTTGCCGTATTTGCCGCCTACCGTCCACGTGGCGCCTGAGATCGTCCCGTGATTCGCATTGCCGGATGAGTCCGCGGCCACCGTTCCGCTGCCCTCGTCAAAGCTAAGTGCGAGAACGAGTCCGGAGGACACAGAGGAGGACACAGAGAGCGTCACCTGTGACGTGCGGGTCAGAGTTCCGCTCGTCCCCGTGATCGTGAGCGGATAGCTGCCGGTTGGGGTCGACGCACTGGTGGTAATCGTAAGTGTCGAGGGGCCAGATGAAACAACTGATGCAGGATTGAAGGACGCAGTTGCTCCCGCAGGCAGGCCTGTCACAGCGAAGTTGATTGTTCCGCTGAATCCGTTTGTGGGTGTCGCCGTGACTGTGTAACTGGCGCTTCCTCCCGGCAGGACAGTTTGCGACGGCGGTGAGGCGGATATCGAAAAGTCAGGGGATGGTGATAGCTGGACGAAGCTGGCGACCGAAGGAACCCCTGCCGAGTTCAGTATGAAAAGCATGTAGTAGCCGGGAGGCGCAATGTTGCTGTTCGGTGGAGCCGTGACGGTCAGCACGCCGCTTCCGGTTGTATAAGACAAGCCGACCAGCCGCTGCTCCATATCGAACGCGTGGGTCGCCGCTCCGGGACGCACAAAAACCACCGACGTGATATTCGCTGCATCCGGAGTCTGGACGTCGAACGTGGCTCCATAGCCGACTGACGCCGGCACGGGATCGGTGATCGTCGGCCGTGTCGCTGGCGTCCCGTCCGATTTGAACAGGTAAGCGGGCGAATAGATCTCCAGGTGTTGCTCGTAGCTGCCGCGCGTCGGATTGCCGCCTGCGAGCAACACCGTCGCGTCCGGAAGCAGCAGCGAATTGGAATGATAAAGACGCGGATATACGTTCGCACCGGCCGACGAGAACGTGTTCGTAGACGGATCGTACAGGTCCGCGTTCTTACTGGCGGTGGCGGCATCTTCATCATTGGTGGACCCGCCGGTCGCCAGCACCTTGCCGTTCGGCAGAATCGTCGCGTTCATCTCGATGCGCGGCTGCGACATCGAAGGTCCAAACTGCCACTGCGGTGTGGGTGCGGACAGGTCGATGATCTCTGTCGTGGCCGTGGCGGGATTGCCTCCTCCGAAGATGATTACACGCGGCTTGTATCCGTTCGCCGGCGTGAGTGGGAGCAGGACGGACGTCCCATAGGTCCGAGTTCCGCTATACCGTGTTGTGGCAATCACACCGGACCAGGTGTTGTTCGTCGTGTTGAAGATCCTGGTTCCGGTGCCCGATCCTGTGTAGACGACGTTGCCGTTTGGGAGCAGGTGCATCCGGGGATAAAGAGGGGGCGTCCAGCTGGCGACGTATTCCTGACTCCATCCGGTACCCACCGTATAAATCTCCACGGCTTTATTCGTGGCGCTGGTCTCATTCAGCCCTGAAAAGGACATCACGCGGCCGTCACCGAGTACGGTCGCCGTCGGGTACCAGCGCCCGTGCGCCATGTTCTCCAGATTCGTGAAGAGTCCCGATACTGGGTCGAATACGGCGTTCCGAGGCTCTCCCCAAAATGGGTCGTATTTGAGATTGCCGCCGTTGATGAAGGGGCGTCCATCGGGCAGTAGTACCATGGCATTACAGAACATGTCCCACCCGGGAGAAGGGACCGACGAAAACCCCGTAGTCTGTGGGTCCCAAACCACTGCTCGGAAATTCGTCTCCGATGCAACGTTTCCCGATCCAGAAACGATCAACACCTTGCCTGTATGCATCAGCGCCATGTGAACGGGGTTGATTGGCACAAGCGGTGTCAGAGTTCTCCACTGACCTTGTAAGCCCGCCTGGCCTACTGGTGCTTCCGTCCACAGCACGACGATCGTGGTGGTGACGAGCAGCGCTCTCGCGAGAGCATGGCGGGCACGCATACTTCCTCCTGCCCACACGTCGGACTGCAAACCGACAGCGTGACGGTCGATGAATGGACGGTACAAATGACGGAGTACCCCGAGCATATGCAAGGCACACTCCCGATTCAGCACATCTGAATTCGAGGGAAATTTGAAGGGCAGTTCTAGACGTCGCCTCAATGTCTGACCGAAGTCAGCGGGAAGGCCGATTTGTCGCGCTTGCCGATTCGTGGGTTAAGGTCGCAAGCACCCAGCCGCTGTTTTCGCTCGGAAATTGTTTTACAGCTCATCCGGATCAATTGTGTAGAACCTTCGCAGTCTCACTCGCAATTCTCCGTGACGTCTCACCACCTCATCGGCCCGTCACCCCGACAAACGTGGGCTTTTCCCGTCGGCGACGCGGTTGGCAGCCACCTTGCCAGTAGCCCGCGGGCGCTGCAAGCCACGTTTTCTAAACGCCTGATGTAACGCGGTTCGCTCGATTCCATAGCGAATCCAAGTAGCTGAGCTCCTCCGCTTCTCCCCAGGCGGAGTTCGTTACAAACCAAGCAAAGGAGTAGCGAAGTGCCAACAATCCGTCGGCAGGGCGGAGCTTTGTCTCTTTGCATCCCGTGCGTGCTCCTCGCCTGTGCGCATGCCGCCGCGGCGCAATCGACTTCATTGCCAGCGGGTTGGAGAGACCTCGACATCGGCAACCCGGCAGCTGCCGGCAGTGCTCAGAGTTCGAATGGCACATTTACCGTCCGCGGCGCCGGGGTGGGCTCCGGGGGCAGCTCGGATCAATTCCATTTCGCCTTTCAACAGCTGGCGGGAGATCTCGATGTCCGCGTCCGCATCGAGTCGCTCGACGCGGTCCATCCCTGGGCTGAAGCCGGTTTGATGATTCGAGAGTCGCTGGCGGACGATGCGAAGCACGCGTTGGTGCGAGTGAGGGCCGGAGGAGGACTCGCGTTCGAGTGGCGCGACACGACCGGTGCTAACACCCCCCGGATCAACGGCGCTGGCCTGGGGGCGCCGATCTGGGCGCGCTTGGTCCGTCAGGGCAGCGGGTTCGCCGCGTATAGCTCACAGACGGGCACCGACTGGACGCTTATAGGGACTGCGACGATCGCGATGGCTTCGACGGCGTACGTCGGACTCGCAGTCGCGAGCCACGACTCGAATCAACTGGCCACTGCTGATTTTGCGAACCTGGACGTTGGCTCTACCTCACAAGCACAGACGCCGTCCTCGCTGCCCTCTCCATGGAAGGCAGCAGATGTCGGCAACCCGACCCTGGCTGGCCGTGCGACTGAAAGCGGTGGAACGTTCACCGTTGCCGGCGCGGGGACGAGTATCTGGAACCAATCAGATCAGTTTCATTTTGCATATCAGCCAGTTACCGGCGATACCGAAATCGTCGCATCGATCGGTCGATTCGCATCCGCCAACGGGTGGTCAAAGACGGGTCTCATGATCCGCGGCGATCTGTCGGGATCAGGCGCCAACGCATTCATGCTCGTATCGGGTGCCAACGGTTGGTCGTTTCAGCGCCGGCTCATCGCGGGGGGATTGACGTACGGTACGGGCGGCAGCGGCGGCGGCGCGCCAGGATGGGTGCGACTCGTACGCGAGGGCAACTTGTTCAGCGCCTACCAGTCGAGCGACGGGAGCACATGGACGCTCGTCGGCAGCGATTTGATCGGCATGCCACGGACGGTTTATGCCGGCCTCGCCGTCACGAGCAGTGACGCGGCCGCGCTCGCGACAGCAACGTTCAACAACGTAGTCGTGCGTGCGCCCGCAGCCGGTAATCAGCCGCCGAGTGTCTCAATCTCGAGCCCGGCCAACGGATCGACTTTCTTGGCTCCGGCAACCATCACGATCGCCGCCACTGCGGGGGATGTGGACGGATCGATCACTCGCGTCGACTTCTACGGGGGCACCCAGCAGGTCGGGTCTGATACGACCAATCCGTTCGGTGTCGTTTGGAGTAACGTCCCTGCGGGAACGTACAATCTCAAAGCAGTCGCAACAGACAACGGAGGGGCGACAGCAACCTCTCCGTCCGTCCTCGTGACCGTCAGCGCTGCGACATCCGCCGCGATCACACTCGCGATCACACTCAAGTTCGTGCCGTCTGAAGATCATACGACCAATGTCACTTCATACACGGTGCAACTACGCCGTGCCGAAGACGCCACCACGGCCCCACCCGTAACGAGCCAGAATCTCGGCAAGCCCGCCGTGGTCCTCGGCGAGATAACTGCGGATATCTCGGGCATCGTCAATCCGCTGCCCGCAGGGTCTTACTACGCGGTCGTCGTGGCGACTGGTCCTGGGGGGTCGACGCCGAGCAGTCCGTCCGCGGCATTTTCGAAATAGCGGATTGATAGCAGTTGATTCGCTGGCGCGTTCTGGCTGGACGCGCCTTGCGTCCGCTCCCTTCGAAATGTTGGTCCGCTCGCCCGTCATGCAGGAAGTGCGCAGAAATCTCCTCCGTTACGTCGGGTTCGTGTAGATGTTTCACGGCCTCGTTGGTGTTCGTGTCGCGCATCATGTTCAATCGCCTCGAAAATGCCCACAAAACTTCGGCAAGGCTTCTGATGAGGTGATGGCAAACCGATTGCTCACGGCCTCGGCGGTATCCAAGCCGCACAGGGGTGCTCGTCGTTGAGTTGAAGGCGGGTTCGTGCGCCTGGCCAACCAGCAGCGCACTCGGGGGGAATTCTGCCAACACAACTTGGACGGGGCGGGCGACTGTTTGTCGCTTGCGCCCTGAGCGCTGCCACACATATTGCGGGACCGCACGCGAGTCCATTTCCTGCAGACCGAGCGACCCGCAGCGCTCCAATGTTTACCGCCGCGAACGCTGGCCTTCCGGTGACGGAATCAGCGGGGTCGCCGCAATCGTCGTCCCCGTCGCAGTGGGCTTCTACCGACGTCGGCGATCCCGCCGTTTCTGGCTGGTCCACGATCGCCGACGATGCGGTGACGGTGATCGGCGGAGGCGCCGACATCTGGGACTACTGGGATCAATTCCACTTCGTGTATCAGCCCGTCAACGGGAATACCGACATCATCGTTCAGGTGGCCGACCTTCAGGCCGCGGATGAGTGGACGAAGGCCGGCATCATGATTCGCGAGGCACCCACCGGATCGGCTGCGCACGCCTTCATGTTCCACTCGGGCGCAAACGGGTGGGGATTTGTGCGCCGGTACTCCGACTGGGGAATGAGCTACTACACACCCGGCTGCACGTGTTCCGCTCCCGGCTGGTTGCGGCTCGTCCGCGAAGGAGATCTGTTCAGCGCGTACGAGTCACAGGATGGCATTTACTGGACCCTCGTCGGCACCGAGACGATCTGGATGCCGCCAACCGTTTACGTCGGTCTCGCGGTCACGAGTCGGAATCCGTCCGGAGCATCGGTCGCCACGTTCACGAATCTCACCGTCGCGACGCCGACGCCGAGCAATGCTCCACCTGCAGTAGTGCTTCTAGACCCGATGTCGGGCAGCAGCTTCACGGCTCCGGCGACCGTCGCGATTGCTGCCAGCGCCACAGACATCGACGGGGTGGTCGCGCGCGTTGATTTCTACCAAGGTGATCAGCTGGTTGGATCCGCTGCGACGGAGCCCTTCACGATCACGTGGCGCGACGTTGCGGCGGGAACATACAGCCTGACAGCGGTCGCCACCGATGATTTCGGCGCAAGCTCGTCATCGGCACCGGTGACTCTGGCCGTGACCAATGCGCTACCAGCGGACGAGCAGCGGCCGACAACGCTGATCTTCACGCCCGCTGTCGATCACGAGACGAACGTGTACTCGTACGTTCTAGAACTGCGCCGCGACGGCGACTTCCCGAGTGCAGAACCAATCGCGACCACATATTTAGCGAAACCAACTATCATCTATGGCGAAATCGCACTCGACATTTCGGCGGTCGTTGATGCCCTTCCTTCGGGCGCGTACTACGCTGTTGTCATTGGCTTTGGTCCGGGCGGCGCGACGCCAAGCGCTCCGTCTGGAACGTTCTTGAGATAGATGACATCCGTTTCGATCCCCGTTGCTCGCCTTCGATGTGTCGCCCCCTCCTTACCCTGTTCGGTCTCGCAACTGGAGCCTGGCGTACTCCGCTTGGGCTTGCTCGAGCATCGAGCTGTTGGCATCGGCGCTCTTCCAGAGATCGAGAAAATCTTCGTAGGCAGCCTTGGCCCTGACGACACTGCCCCACGACGCGAGCGCGCTCGCCAGCTGCAGGCGCGCCATGGCATCGACCGGATCCTCGAGCACGATGCCGCGGTGATCGAGAATCTTCTGGAACTCGGTCGCACCTTCCACGGGTTGACGCGACGCTAGGTAGGCGATACCTCGTATGTAGACGGGATAGAGCGCGCCGAAGAATCCGTTGAAGGCGGTCCCCGGCACGGCGAAGTCGAACCGGGCGGGGGCTTGCAGCAATTCAACCGCCGGTGACGGTTGCTGGGCGTTCAGCGAAAAGAGCGCGCACAGCGTTGGCAGGTTTGACGCGTGCTGCCTTGCAACTGGATAATCTCTGGCTGCGATTCCCGAGGCGAGCCTTCCGTCGCCCACGCCGAACCCGAAACTGTCATCTGCCGGAACGAATATGGCTGTCGAACGATGGAATGAATCCGGCCGCGAATGGGAAGAAGACCACGGCCTTCTGGACGAAGAGCAGGTGGCGAAGTGTTCGCGCGCCGATGTCGCAGAGCCGTTCCGCTCGCCCATCCCGACGAGAATGATCTCGAACGGCGAGTACATGCCGCTGCTGCAAACCGACAGCCAGAAGCGGGTCGAAGCGCGCATCGAGCAGCTCACCACCGACGCCAGCAAGAAGCTGGGCGTGGATCGTCGGCAGTTCCTGCGAAGCTCGGGTGGAATGGCCGCAGCCATGCTCGCAATGAACGAGGTCTTCGGGCATTTCTTCGACGTCAATGTGACAGAGCTGTTCGAACCGGCCGCGTACGGAGCCTCGAGCGCTCCGCAGGATCTGTTCGTGTTCGACGACCAGCTGCACTTCGTTCGAGGAAGCCAACGCTCTCCTGAGGGTCTTCGCGCCATCGCCCAGGGGCCGTCGTCGGCTCCCACTGTGAAGTCGAATCCTTACAATCCGCAAGGGAGACCTGACGAGCGGGGCGACACGTGGGGCGTATGGAACCCCGCGCTCGTGGGCTTGTCGATCGATCCCGGCTACGCGCACCTCTCTCAATTCATCAAAGACGTCTACCTGGACAGCCAGGTCACCATCGGGTTGCTGAGCAACGTTACCGCTTCCGTTATACAGATTGAGGGCGAGCGAAGGCCCCCGAAGAATGCGCAAGAGGCGCAGCTCGGTGAGGTCCTGACGGCAGCGCAGACAGCCGCCGCCCGCAATTTCGTCAATGAAATTTCAGGCTCGACGCGGATGCTGTGCCATGGGTTGCTCTACGTGGGCAAGGGCAACCTCCGCTGGATTGAGGAGCAGACCGAAAAGCATGAGCCGGATTCCTGGAAGGGTTACAACATCTCCAATGCGGCGAAGGTCGATGACGATCCGAACAGCCTGATGCGGAGGTGGCGCCACGATGATGAAGCCGTCGCTTATCCCACTTTTGAGTTGATTCAGAAGTACTACGAGCGAATGAAGGATCGCAGGCCGGGCTTCAACAACATCTGTGTGCACAAAGGCCTCGCGCCAGGGCCGCCGGATCCGCGGACCGGACATCCAGGAGACCTGCCGAAAGCCGCGCGTGACTGGCCGAAACTGAATTTCATCAGCTATCACGCCTGCATTCAACCGAGCTTCTTCTTTGCGGAAACGCTCGACGACATCAAGGCAGGCAAGATGCGCGGAGGGGTCCCGGACATTGCGTGGACGACCGAGTACGCGCAGCTCGTGCACGATCTCCCGAATTGCTACGCAGAAATCGGGACAACGTGGGCTTCGTCGATCGTTACGTTCCCGACGGTCGCAGCGCATCTCATGGGTCAGCTCCTGAAATTCATGGGTGAGGATCGGATCGTGTTCGGGTCGGACTCGGTTTGGTACGGGTCGCCGCAGTGGCAGATCGAAGCGTTGTGGCGCTTCCAGATCCCCGAGGAGCTCCGGAAGAAGTACGGGTACCCGGAGCTGACCGAGCGAGCCAAGAGAAAGATCCTCGGACTGACCTCTGCGAAGTTGTACGGCATCAAGGCCCTCGACACGGGATCGTACAAACCGGTGCCGAAGGACTATGAATCACGAATGAGCCCGGAGCTGAAGACGCTTCTCGAGTTCGGGCAGCTCAAAGCGGACAACATGTCTCGCATGAAAGAGACCTATGCGTCGCTCGCGATCGAGCCGGATCACATCCGGTATGGGTGGATACGGGAGCGAGCATAAGACGGATTCCAGGTTCACAGGTTCCTGGTTCCAGGTTCCAGGTTCCAGGGCTGGTTCCGGGTTCTTGCCCTCGCGAACCTCGAACCTGCCGTGGAACCTGGAACCCGTGAACCCGGAACTGTCTCCTTTCTAGAAGGCAAACCTCAGGCCGAGCCGGATGTTTCGTTCGAAGTACGCCCCGGACGTCGCCGTGCCGAACGTGCCGAGAATGCGCATGAAGCTGCCGCTGTTGACATCGCTGGTGGGGTTGTTGAACTTCGGCGTATTCGTCACGTTCGTCGCTTCGACACGGAACTCGAGGCGGCGCTGACCACCCATCGGGAAGGCGCGGAACAGGGACATGTCGAGGTTCACAGCACCGGGGCCACGGAACTGGTTGCGGCCCGTGTTCCCGAACCGGACCCCCTGTGGCTGCTGCCATGCGGTCGGGTCGTAGTACGTCCCCGACGAGCCGACCTCGCCGTTCTTCGTCACGGTCCCGACCAGATCCGCCGTCTGCTGGTTGCCCGGCATGTTCACGACCGCGCCGTTCGCTGTCACCGTGAAGGGCAGGCCCGAGAAGGCGGCGAACGTTCCGTTGAGCTGCCAGTCGTTGACGATCGCGCGGAAGACATTCCCGGGACTGTTGTTACTCTGCCACGGCAGTTGATAGACCACGCCAAGGTGGAAGTTGTGCGTCCTGTCGTAACCCGCAAGGGCCATGTTGCGGTAGAACTCGCTGGGCGAATTGAACGACACACTGGCGCCGTCATCGTCCGCCATGTTTTCCGCCTTTGACAGCGTATAGGCACCCTTCATCAGGAGACCCTTCGTGAAGGGTCGATTGATCGCGACCTGCAGCGAGTGATAGCGCGTCTTCAGGCCCGATTCGAAGCTGGTCAGATCGATGAAGCGCCCCAGTCTTGCGTAGGGACGGCTCTGGTTGCCGCCGCCAATGGTCTGCGGCGCGTTGATGTCGAGGAGCATGTAGCCCCCGTCGCCACGCGAACCCACGTAGGCCACATCCACTGCGATATCGAGCGGCAGGCGCCGCTCGTACGACGCGTTCCACGACTGAATCGTGCCGCGATCGACGTCACCCGGCTTGGGCGTCCGCATGGAGGCCGCATTGGGGAGCGGGAAACGGCCGCTGTTCAGATCGGGTCCGACAATCAGCGGGATGCCCTGGTCGAGCGTCGAGTAGTAGCTGAAGGGTTCGTTCTGCTGGAAGTTCACCGCGATCGTGAGCGGATACTGACCGCGCATCGGGCGGGTCCACGGCAGCGGATTGTAGGTGATGCCGTATCCGGCGCGAAAGACGTTGTTCTCGTTCAGCCGGTAGATCGCACCGACGCGCGGCGCGAAGTTGTCCTTCCCCGCCGTGAGCCCGAGGTTGGTGGGATTGCCGCCGCGTCCTCCGAGGAGCACGTCGAGCGTGTCGAGATCGACGCGTTCGATCCCACGATCCCGGCGCTGCATGATGGGGTAGTACTCCCATCGCAATCCGAGGTCGAGCGTCAGGTGTGAATTTGCCTGCCACCGGTCCCGGATGAACAGCCCGTGCTGCCATTCCCGGCCTGTCAGCAGCTCGTATTGCACGCTCTTGCGGGCGTTGCTCACGAGACCGAGCAGAAACGATGCGTACTGGTTGTAGAAATTCGCACTCTGCGCGCCAGTGCCACGCAGCGCCGTCGTGTTGCCCGAGAACTGGAACCGTCCACGCGGATTGTCGACTTCCGGCTGCCAGTGATTGAGGAAGAGGAAATTCATCGAGTAGCCGGCGCGCAGGTCGTGGCGCCCTTTCACCTTCGTGATGTTGGTTGCGATCGAGGTCACCCGCTCGTCGCGCCAGACCGGCGTCCAGGTATCGAGGTTCCCGAGAGTGGAGAACCCGGTTTCGAACTGCGGATATCCTGCATACCGTGGGTTGCCTGTGCCCTGATCGTTGGTCCCCGGGATGCCGAGCGTGTCAAGCCCGAAGTTTCCGGTGAAGAAGTCCGCGCCAAAGGCCTTCTGATCCTGCCGCGAGAACCCGAAGGTCATGTCCCACACGAGCGTCGGACCGAGCGTCCAGGTCTGGCCGGCCGTAGCCATGTACACCTTGGTGAACCCGCCGTCCTGATCCGAGTTCGGATCCGGGCCGAGATAGTACGTCAGGTCGTCCACGACCGCGTCGAGCATGCTGAACTTGCCCCAGATCTGGTGCGCCGACGTACGGTTGAAGTTGACCTTGAAGTCGTAGTTGTCACGGTCGGTCGTGCGCGTCTCCTCGCGGTAGTAATTGTTCGTGAGGTTCCCGGCTCCCGTGCCTCCGGAGTTCGGAAGCGGATAGAGCGTGAGCAGCTTCAGCGCGATCGGGTTCAGCCGGTTGGAGGGAATCATGTTCCCCGGGAACGCCGCCCTGCCGCTGCCGTCCGGGTTGCCGGTCATCGGATCGTAGATGATCTGCAGGGATCCGTTGGAATTTCGCGCGTTGCTGAAATCGCCCGTCCGCAGCGCGGCGTTCGGAACGTTGAAGGGATTGAGGCGCTTGAGATCCTGCTTGTACCCCTCGAACGAGCCGAAGAAGAACAGACGGTTCCGCACGATCGGTCCGCCGACCGTGCCACCGTAGATGTTCCGCTTGACGGGCTGCTTCAGTGGTATGGCAGGTGGGTCAGTCCCGAAGAAGTACGGTGTCGCGTTCAGCTTATCGTTGTTGAAGAACTCGAACGCCGAACCCCTGAACTGGTTCGTTCCCGATTTGGTGATGACAGTGACCGCCGCACCGCCGGCCATCCCTTGTTCGGCGTCGAAGTTGTCGGTCGAGATGTTGACGGTCTCGATCGTCTCGGCTGGCGAGACGTAGACATTGTGGTGTGGCAGCCAGATGTTCAGATTCGTGGCGCCGTCTGTGCGCGTCCCGTTGTTGTTGCGATTCTGACCGTTGACGTTGGTCGAGAGCGACCGCGCCGGCGTGTCCGTTTCCGCATTCTGAAACACTCCTGGCGTCGCACCAGGTACCAGGTTGATGAGCGCCTGGTAGTTGCGGAACTGGTTGAGCGGCAGCGATGTGATCTCCGCCGACTTCAGCTCTGTGTGGACGTCGGCTTTGTCCGTCTGGAGCAGTTCCGACGCAGACTGCACCGTCACCGTTTCGGCGACGGCGCCTACCTCGAGCCTGACGTCAACGCGACTGATCTGGTTGACGCTGACCGGTACATCGGTCTTGACAAACTCCCGGAAGCCGGTCATCGACACCTTGACGTCGTAGGTCCCGGCCTGCACGTTCGTGAGGCTGTAGATCCCGGCCTCGTTACAGACCGCTTCTCGCGAAAGATTCGTCTGCTTGTGCGTGATCGTCACGGTTGCGCCCGGCACGATCGCACCGGTCGAGTCGATCACCGTTCCTGTGATGCCGCCGTAGAGCACCTGGCCGCTTACGGTAGATGCGGTGCCTGCGATGAACCCGATGAACACAACGACGCGCGCGATCCCGGGGATGGGTCGAGTATCGAGGCCGCTCATTTCTCTCCTCCTGAATGGCGGGGCTACGGGCGAAGACAGGCTTCGGTTGGCGAGGTGTGGAACCGCCGGCGCAGACACACCGCGCCAATGGGGAGTCAGTATTGTCGTCGCGGAGCGGTTGTCAAGAGATAAGGCACTAGAGGTAAGCAGCAGCGCCGACCTTCTGCTCCAGCTTCGGCTCATCAGCTATCGGTGCGAGTGTTAGAATCGCGCCAACGCTCGCGGACATTCGTCAGGTTTTGGGAGAGACCCATGCTTCAAAAGGAACAGCACCCCTCGCGCCGGGCCTTCCTGACCGGTGCCGGTGTGGCCTCCGCGTACTTCTGGATTCCCAAGCCGCTCAAGGGCTACTCGGCGACGGAGCTCCGCGCGATGACTGCGGATGACAACGAGACGGTCGCCTCCGGCGTCTCCAAATGGGACCTCGACACGCCCGCGCTGTGCGTGGACCTGGACAAGATGGAGAAGAACATCGCGACAATGCAGTCGGCGCTGAAAAAGTACGGGATTCCCAGCCGGCCGCACGCGAAGACGCACAAGTGTGCGGCGATCGCAAAGTATCAGCTCGCCACCGGATCCATCGGTATCTGCTGCGCCAAGCTCAGTGAAGCCGAAGCGCTCGTGGCGCACGGGGTCGACAAGATTCTGATGACGACCTCCAACCCTTCGAAGAGCAAGATTCGTCGCGCGATGAACATCCGGAAGTCACACGAGCACTTCATTCAGGCCGTGGACGAAGAACAGAACGCGCGGGACCTCTCCGCGGCCGCAAGGGAGGCGGGCGTCACGGCCGATGTGGTCATCGATGTTGCGGTGGGGACGCGCAGCGGGATTCCTCCCGGCGACGACGCGGTCAAACTGGCGCAGTTGGTGGACACACTGCCCAACCTCAAATTACGCGGAATCCTGTCCTATGACGGTGGCGTGCAGCACGCAAAAGGGTTCCAGAACCGCAAAGATCGCGCCCTGGAGGCGATCCGCCCGAATGTGGAGACCTTCGACCGGATGAAGAAGTCGGGCCTGAACACGGGAATCTTCAGCGGCGGTGGAACCGGGACGTACAACATCATGCACCTCGTGCCGGGATTCACCGATGTGCAGGTCGGCAGCTATCTGTTCATGGACATGCAGTACCTCGCCATTGGAAGCGAGAACGGAGATCCCGTCTACACTGACTTCGCGCCGTCGCTGACCGTCCTCACCACCGTCCTCAACAACAGATTCCCGGGACGATTGACGACGGATGCCGGCTCGAAAGCGCTCACGCTCAACACGCCGAACGCCGGCGTGATCGGCGAATCGGGCATGGACTACAGCGCGACGTCTGACGAGTTCGGCGCAATCCGCTTCTCGAGCCCTCCGACCAGGGACTATAAGATTGGCGACAAGCTCGAAGTGATCGTGCCGCACTGCGATCCAGCGGTGAACGAGTACGACCAGATGTATGGCATCCGCAAGGATCGCGTCGAGGTGGTGTGGGAGGTTACTGCCCGCGGAAAATCTCAGTAGTGGATCCATGGGGTCATTCCATGAACTCGTTCACAACCTCCGTTGGCGCCGGCTTCAGCCGGCGCAGAGTCTGCCTGAAGGTGGACACCACAGGTGGTGAAATCGCTTGATGTCTCTCGCCGTGCGTTTCTGGGATCAGTAGCCGGCGGTCTGGCGCTGTCAGCTCTCGGTCGTACGACTGCGGTGGCGCGGACGCGCGCGCCGCAGGTCGCCCGTGCACCCAACGATCAGATCGTGCTCGGCATGATCGGAGTCGGGTCGCAAGGAATGTCGCGGCTTCGCGAGTTCCTCGCTCACACTGATACGCGAATTGCGGCGATCTGCGATGTGGACAGCGATCACACCGACCGCGCGGCCGCCGAAGTCGAGAAGGCGCGGCGGGAAAAGCCAAAAACGTTTGGCGACTTCCGCCGTGTGCTCGAGATGCGCGAGATTGACGCGGTTGTCATCGTGACGCCCGATCACTGGCACGCGCTCCCGACGGTTCGTGCGTTCGAGGCGGCTAAAGACGTTTTCGTCGAGAAGCCCTTGAGCTACAGCGTTGTCGAGGGCCGCATGATGGCCGACGCGTCGGCCAGATACAAACGTGTCAGCCAGATGGGGAATCATATCCACAACGACCACGCCAACTACCGGCGCGTCGTCGAGTTGGTGAAGTCCGGCAAGCTCGGACGGATCACGCGGGTGCATTGCTGGAAGACATCGCCCACCCAGTCGCTGGCGGCCGCGAACCGCTCCGGAACGCCGCCGCCGACGCTCGACTACGATTTCTGGCTCGGCCCGGCGCCGAAACGGCCGTATCATCCGCTGCGATCGCATGTGACGTTCCGTCACTTCTGGGACTACTCCGGCGGCACGTTCATCGACTTCTGGTGCCACATCGTGGACGTTGCCGTGTGGGCTCTCGATCTCGAGGCGCCGCGCAGCGTGGCGGCATTCGGCGGCCGGTTCTTCGTGAATGACGAGACCGAGACGCCGGATACCATGGAAGCTGTGCTCGAGTATCCGAACCTGCTCCTGATGTTCAGTTTTCGCCCCACACCGCTCACCGGATTCGAGCACATGGGCCACATCGGCTGCGTGTTCGAGGGCACCGAGGCATCGCTCGTGACGAACTACACCGCTCACGAAGTCTGGGTCGGTGGCAAGAAAGCGGACGATTTTCCCCGTCCCGACCCGACGGTTCCCGACTCGCCGGGCCACACACGTGAGTTCCTGGATGCGATCAAGACCAGGAATCTCGAAACGACGTGCAACGTCCGCTACGGTCATCGCGTGACGAAGCCCGGACTCCTGTCGAACATCGCGTTTCGAACCGGCCGCAGAATTCAGTGGAACGATCAGCAGGAGCGGATTGTCGGCGACGGCGACGCGAGCCGTTACCTTCGGCGCCGCTTCCGGAAGGATTACAAGCTGTGACGACCCGGCCGGGTGGGTTCAGCGCCGCTTGAAACGCTCCGGCACTAGGTCGTTTACTGCTCGCACGATCTGATCCTCAGTCCCTTCCGAGAGCGGTGCCGGATGGCCGTAATAGACCATCGACCCCACGACTTCGTAACCGCCTTCCGGAATCATCCGCTTCGACGGGACGTACAACGCGACGTCGTTCGAGTACGCGTTGACCCACAGTCGCGTCGGATCGAGCTCACGCTTCAGCCTCAACCCGTAGTCGGCGACGACTTCCCCGCCGAGAAACACCATCGCGAGATCGCTTCCGAACGTCCAGGCCTGCACCGGATATGAAACGGTGGTCGCGATCCGTTCGCCGCGATCGAGGCGCTCGAGAATCGAACGCGCGTAGAAACCATTCGCACCGGTCTGTTTCGCTCGCGCTTCCCAGTCGGCGCGGTCTGGAAGGGCCGCGAGCGAGAGATCCAGCGAGCGGAACTTCGCGACTGGCGGCGTGCGCACTTCACGCAGAGTGGTACCGAGCACCCGATCGACTTCGTCGGCCACTTCCCGCGCATGACGTTCGACGTCGACGATCCCGCCGCCGCGTGGGTTCGGGTTGGCGTCGGCGCCAGTGCCAATGGCGATCATCGCAACAGCGCCGGGATGCCGCTCGGCGATGATCTCCTGCGCCACTCCCGGCCAGTCCCCGTGGATGAAGTTCTCCTTGGCCTCGAGCGTCGTCGCATGGCACGCGTAGCTGACGAGAACCGCCCGAAGCGTTCCGTCGGTGTCGCGAACGGCGAGGACGGGAAGGTCGTGATCGACGGCGCCGGACGGGGTCACGCCGAACGCGACCCACTTCCCGTCTTTCAGCACACGCCGGTTCGCGGCGAACGTCGCCGTGCCCTGACCCCACGCGACGCGCGAGGGCCGGCGAGCAGCAAGCGCTGCTACGGCAAGCTGTTCGAGTTTGTCCACGAGCTGCGCGGAGTATCGATCGATGACGATCTGCTCCTCGGCGCTGACCGGAACGCTGAAGATGTACGGCAGCGTGCCTGCGATCGCAGGGCCGGTGTGTGTGTGGGTCGCGCTGATCGCGAGACGATCGCGCGTCATGCCGGCCTTCCCGAGCCGCCGCGCGATCTCCTCCGTAATCCGCCTGGGAACGCCAATCAAGTTCGCGGAAATCAGAATCGCCGGGCCCTCGTCGTCGCGACCGAACGCCAACGCTGTTGCACGGAGCCGCTGGGCGACACGCTCCGACGGCATCGAACGATTCCCGTACCCGGTCAACCGGATGGGCTCAGCCGGCGTGATGTCGATTTGCGCCACGCCGACGCTCATCGCCGCCGGAGATGCGGACTCGCGACGCAACGCCGCCGATGCGCATGCGATGGCGGCACCTGTCGCAAGCAGAAACACCCACCGCGTTGCGCTGGACGCGCTCACGACCCTCCCTTGATGAATGCAATCAGGTCGGCGAGTTCCTGGAGCGTCATCGTCTCTCCAAGCCCCTCGGGCATCGCCGATATCGGCGCGATGCGCATCGAGGCGATCCGAGCGCGTGCGATTGTGGTTTCGGTTCCACCAGGCGCTCGGAAAGTGACGGAGGTTGGTGTTTCGGCGCTGACGATCCCGCCTGTCGTGGTGCCGTCGGTCAGCTCGACCGTCCACAACTCGTATCTATCGGCAATGGATCTGTTCGGATTGAGGATGTCGGACAGAAGGTCGAACGGCAGACGGCCGCGAACCTCTCCGAGGTCCGGACCGAACGCCGACCCGTTCGAGCCGCGATACTGATGGCACGTCGAGCAGGCACGGGCGAATACGACACGTCCGCGGGCGACGTCCCCGGTCATCGTTGCGGCCGCCCGATACCGCTCGATCGCGTCCGTCGCCGTCGACGCGGGTACGCTCAGCATCGCCCGCGCGCGGGCTCGCAGTGGTTCGTCGTCAACCATCATCATCCTGACGCGCAGCGGCCACTCGACCTCGCTGAGGCGGATCCTGTTTGCCGCCAGAGCATCGAGCAGCACGCGAATCCGTCGGGGCTCGCGCACCATCGTCCGAACCGCTTCGCCGCGGACGGCCGGCGTCCAGCGATCCCACAAGTCGACGAAGGTTGTGACGGCCGCCTCTCCCTTCGGTTCGGCCAGCGCTCGCACCGCGGCGATCTGGACTGGCGCGGGCTCCGCGGCGTTCAGCACGGACCAGAGCAGCGACGCATGACGGGCAACGCCGGCCAGGGCAAGCAGCCTGACCGCATCCGCTCTCGTTTCCGCGTCGGCAGTGGAGTCGGCGAGCCATGAACGCGCACTCTCCTCGATCTCAGCTCCAGCCGCGCCTTCGGGAAGCCCGATCGCTTCGAGCAGGTGAAGTGCCGCCCGACGGACGGCCCCCGAGTCCTGTTTGAAGATCAGCCTCGCGACCAGCGCGCGCTCAACATCGAAGTCGCCGCGTCGCCGCCTGTCGCTGCGGATTCCCGAGGCGAGGCCGTCCAGTGTCGCCGCTCGCCACCACTCGTCGTTCACAGCCGATGCAGCAGCGATAGTCCTGACGACTTCACGTGTGACAGCGGCATCACGCGCCGCTGCGCTCATCGCACCGAGCCGTGCAAAGAGGGCCCGAGTTCCCGGCGTTTCCTTTTGCAACGGTCGCGCGATGGCAGTTCGCAGCAAGGCAGCCGGATCAGCTGACGCGGCCGAGAGCGCAGCAACCTGCATCCATTCGTTTTCGACGTTCTCGAACAGCAGTCGTGTCCGAAGCGCCTGCGCCTGCGGTGTGTCGAGATCGCCCAGCGTGAGCAACAGCTGGTATCTCACCTTGGCATCGGGATCGTCGCCAAGCTGCAGCAGGTGTGCAGCCAACGACGCCGCTTTTGGAAGACGCAGCTCGGCGATCTTGATCGCGTTCTCGCGGACACCTGGTGACGGGTCGCCCAGGGCTCGACCGAGCGTCTCGTCCCGCAACAGGCCGAGCCCGTGACTCGTCCAGAGTGCGTGAACGCGGCCAACCGCAGATTCTCCGGACGTAGCGAGCGTTTCGAGAGCCGCAGCGATCTGTGCAGGCCTGCGATCGAGCAGCAGCCGCTGGGCGTGACGGCGCCACCAGATGTTCGGATGCGCGAGCGCCCGAACGAAATCCTCCGCCGACGCCTTCGCAAGCGGGACCTGGTGCATCCATAACGGACGCGGTGTTCCGGTGGGCGTGATTCGATAAATACGTCCGCGATCGCTTCCGGCGTACAAGTCCGGCGACTGGATCCGGGCCTCGTCCATCCATTCGGGATGCTCGAGAATCTTCCGGTAATAGTCGATCAGGTACAGCGCGCCGTCCGGACCGATATAAAAGTTGACAGGTCGGAACCAGGCGTCGGTCGATGCCAGGAACTCCCTGCCATCGAACATCCGGCTCGCGCGGAACGTCGCCCCGTGATCTCGAAGCGACGCAACGTGCACCAGATTGTGCGCCGGCTCTGCGACAAAGGCGGCAGCACGGTACGGCTGCGGAAACAAATCGGCGGCGTAATATGTCAACCCGCACGCAGAGGTCATTACGCCGACATCGGTCAGCAACTGGAACTCCGGATGTTCCGTGATGGGAAATACGGCTGCCGGCAGCGGGTAGTCGGGAACCTGTTCGACGACAGCAGGGACGAGCACTGACGGATTGCGAGAAAGGTACCGCGCCGCGATGACTTCGTGCATCAGGTGGCGGTTGTTCGTCAATAGAAAGTGGTGGCCCCACGAATCGAAGGTCTGGCCGAACTGACTTCGCGAGGCGAGCATCTCCAGTTGTCCCGTGTCCGGCCGAAACCGCACATTACGGCCATCCGCGTCGGGCGGCAGTCGAGGTCCGCCGGGCCTGTCAGAAAACCGCACCTCCGAACCTTGATCGCCGAAGATGTCCTGGTACCGGATGGTGCGGACCGGACCTTCGTTCGAAAGATAGATCCAGTTGTCCAGACCGTAGACGGGCGTGTTGGTGTTGTGCTGAGGATTCGACAGCGCGAAGCCGGTCAGCATCTCGCGCTTGACGTCCGCGCGCCCGTCGCGGTCGGTATCCTCGAGGTACCAGACCTGCGGCGAATCCGTGACGATCGCGCCTCGTTTCCAGCGCATGATGCCCGTCGGCAGTCGCAGGTGATCGGCGAAGACCGTGCGCCGGTCCGGCACGCCGTCATTATTCGTGTCGATGAGCCGCACGATCCTGCCGGTCCCGCTGACGTCGAGTGGGTATCCCGGCATTTCGACGACGAAGAGATCGCCGCGCTCGTCAATCTCCATTGCGACCGGCGATTCGATCAGCGGTTCGGACGCGAACAACTCGATTTGAAAACCGTCGGCGATTCGAAACGTGGTGAGTGCGCGAGCAGGCGCATAGGGTGGACCGGCACTGCCAGTCTGGCGGGTGAGTACGTTGCCCTGCACGAGCAGGACCAGGATTGCGATCGACCCGAAGAAGCCCAGACGCGGCAGGTGTCTCAAGGCGGCGTATTCTACCGCCATCATCACAGACAGAGTGAACGCGCGTCCGTCTGAAGGCTACTCACGACCGCATCGTGCGGAACGTAATCGAATAACGCAATGCGGTCACGGCAGGAATGTGGTGCTCATACCTGTTCCTGGACTCCGCGGTCATCAGATATGCCGATCGCCTCTCGAGAGCCAGCTCATGAGTGGCAACGCGGCGAAGGCCTTCGGCAGTGGCTCGTGCGCCAGGCCGGATATACGGGCGAAACTTCATGCAACAGGACGACAGCAGCGAAATGCCCGCCACGATGTCGTACTGCGGCGCGTCGCGGTGCCAGCCGATGGGCGCGCCCGGCGGATATTCGTTGATCAGTGCCATTTCGAACGCCTGGGAGTCCACGGCGGCCCACACGGCGATCCTGTCACGGAGCGGCAGAGCAGGAAATCCGGCAGCTCTGGCGCGAGTGTCGGGCCTCTGTCGTACGACCTGCCGAAGAATGCCACTCGACGCCGAGCTGCAACACCTCGCATCTCGAATGTGGAGAACTCGACCCGCGCGATCTCCCCGACAAGTGCAGCTTCTTCGTCAGCGCCGATGAAATGGGGGCGATACTGGAAACCGTTTGGGAGGTCGGCGTCGAACAACGAACGTTGCGACCGAGGCACGTCCTCAGTGTGACACCGAAACAGCCGTCGGTATGACGGCGTAGCACACGTCGTGTCACGGCCGCGGTTCGGGTTTTGGGTGCCGCTTCAACGCGTCACGCTGTAGGATAGAGCGCTGTTTGGTAGACCGACGATTCGGCGGGGACCGACGTGGTGTGCGCCTGCACGCAGGAGGACACATGAAGTGTCGAGAGTGGCTTTTCGCGATCGGCGCAGCCTGGCTCTGCGCGTCGGTCGGCGCGCAGCAGCAGTCGCCCTCTCCACAGTCCAAGTCGACGGAGCCCTCCGACGAGGCTCCGCCGATCCGCGTTTACATCCGAGCCGGGCTCAAGACCCACGGTCCGGGTCAGCATGATTATCCCCAGTTTCTCGCCGATTGGAGCAAAGTCCTGACCGAGCGCGGCGCAATCGTTGATGGATCGCTGCACTTCCCCACCGCGGCGGAGCTGGCGAACACCGATGTGATGGTGATGTTCAAGGGAGACGCCGGCGCGATGACGACGGAAGAGAAGGCGACGCTCGAAGCGTATCTGAAACGCGGCGGAGGCCTCGTCAGCTTTCACGACACGCTCTGCGGCCCCGACCCCGACTACTACTCCACGATAGTCGGCGGCGCGAAGAAGCACGGTGAGACCAACTTCACGCTCGAAGCAGACGTGCCGTACACCATCGTCGACAAGACCCATCCGATCATGGAAGGAATGTCCGACTTTACGATCAAAGACGAGGCGTTCTTCCTGATCACCTGGTCGAAGGCTCCGCAGATTCACGTGCTCGCAACTGCGAAGATCGCCGCCACGCCGAGCGCCAAAGGGCACGAGGGGGAGGTCGTTCCCCAGATCTGGACGTACGAACGCATGGTCGACGACGGACAGCCGTTCCGCGCGTTCGTCTGGATGCAGGGGCACAACTACTCGAACTTCGCCGACCCGCAGATTCAACGGATGGTGCTGCGCGGCATCGCCTGGGCCGGTCGCCGACCCGTCGATGCGCTGATGACCGTCAAGCCACAGCGCGGCCGCGGCTCGAGGGGCGCTGCGCCTCCGGTCACTGCTTCATCGAGCTAGCTAGCGATCGCGCCGGCGGCGCTCGGCCGACGAACTTCGTTCAACGGCCGCTGGCGGGAGCTGCTTCAGAAACGATTCGAGGTTGCGTGTGCGGTCGCGCAGCCACTGCATCTGAATCTCGCCGCCTGTTCTCATCAGCTGCAGCAGTTCCCGCGGATGTTTGGAGAAGTCAATTTCAACCGCGCCCCAATCCGGCCGCCGGCCGTCGTAGTCGGTAAATTGGTAGTCGCGGCCCAGTTGCCACGAGCTCAGGAGCTGTCCCGTACGCTCGAGGACCCGCGGATCTGCCGCAAGCGCGGCAACCGCGCGGCCGACGAACAGGGGTGATTCCGACTCGAGGAAGTTGCTGTCCTTCTCGCCGCCGGCGCGCCAGTTCTCTTCCGTGACACCAAAGCCCTGGAGCATCGTCTCGGATCGAAGAAAGCCTGGCGTGATTGACACCGCTGCTACGCCGTACGGGCGCAGCTCGGCGGCCATGTTGAGCGCCAGTCCCTTGAGCGCGAGCTTGACGCTCTGGGTGATCGGATTGCCACCGGCGCCAAGAATGTCGCTCTCGGTGACCTCGACCATCAGCCCCCGGCCCTGGCGGATCATGTAGGGGGCCGCGTGCTTCGCCGTGATGATGTGCGAGAGCAGCGACTGCCGTAGGCCAGCTTCCGCATTCGCGAGGTTCGTCTTCCAGAACGAGCACCACTGTCCGTTCAGCGGGTCTTCACCGGCAACGCTGTCGACGACCACATCGAGGCGGCGGTGCTTGCGGTCAACGCGGCGGAAGAGCGCGGCGACCTCGCGTTCGACCGTGTGGTCGACCCGCGTAGCGACAGCCGCTCCGCCGGCCGCCACGATAGCCTCGGCCGTTTCTTCGATTGTTTCCGGCCGGCCGTAAGCCGACGGCGCCCCGCGCACGCTTCGCCCGGAGCAGTACACCAAGGCCCCCGCCTCTCCCA
>Ga0114129_10002775_pt1 | contig 24398 bp, 20 predicted proteins | sample RhiMetdeltSRZDD1_FD_80071 | JGI IMG/M metagenome (GOLD analysis project Ga0114129, IMG submission 80071) | Populus rhizosphere microbial communities from Tennessee, USA - Rhizosphere MetaG P. deltoides SRZDD1 (version 2) (version 2) | ecosystem: Host-associated > Plants > Roots > Rhizosphere >...
CCTAGAACTGCTGCGCCAACTGAACGATTGTGCTCTGGGTGGCTCCATTGAACTTGGTGCCGTAATAGATGTTCGCGGTAGCCGTCCCGCCGGTCACTGCGGCGGTGTTGGTGTCAATGATGATGCCGGAGATCATGCCGCCGCCCGGAGTTGCGAACCAGTTCGCCATACTGACCGGCGCGGCGTCGGTTCCGGCAAAGCCGGCCAGGATACGATTCACGAACAGATACTGTCCGCCGCCGCCGCCGACGTACAGCAAATCCTTGTTCGGGGTGCCGGTCGAGAGGAACTCGGTGACCGGGCTGGTGGCCACGACGGCGCCGCCGCCGCCGCTCCGATGCAACTGGGCGAAGCCCGATACCGCGCCGAGCGTGCCGTTGTACGGGAAACGTTCGAGATAGGTATTGTTGTTCCCTGAATTCGCCGCGACGATGTAGTAGTTGCCGGTGCCCGTCGACCAGAACGCGTCGTCGAACGACCCGCTGACAGGCGCCTGCGTCGTCTCCGGTCCCAGCGACTGCCCCGACGTAGACGATGCGCCGGCGGCAAACATCACATCGAACGCAGCAACGGCTGCGACGGTAAACCCCGCCGTGTTATTGGTGCTCACGATAATCTTGTCGTAGGTGACGTCCACGATCGGCGCGGAGACGGAGCCGGCAATGCCATTGGCGGTTCCCCCTCCGAGCTGCGCCGACGCCGTGCACGTGTATGGGGCCGCCCCTGTGGTGTTCAGTCTGTACAGAAAGCCGTTATAGCTGCTGACGATCACCTGGCCGTAGATGAACACCGGCGACGTCAGCTGGTTGGCGCCGCACGCGTTCGTGAAGTTCGTCGTGTCCTTGGATGCAGTCGTGAGGTTCGTGTTGATCACGTGCTGAATCCGTCCCGCCGAATCTCCGAAGAAGATCTGATTGCCGGTGTAGTCGAGCCACGGTGAAGAGACGTTGTTCGTGACACCCGTGAATGCGATCTCGAAGAGCTGTTCGCTCGTAGGAGTGCCATCCGGGGCGGCGAGGACGTGCGCGTTCGACCAGGTTCCCGGCGCAGTGAAGTTATAGGTCCCCGGGTTGGTCGTGATGTTGTCGACGAGGATCGCGTGCAGAATGACGCCGGTACCGCGATTCTCGAGCACGTAGAGCACCGTGCCGTCCAGGCTCGGGACGGGCGATGTGGCGGTCCCGTTCGTCATCCGGATGCCCCACTTGACCGTAGGCGTCGCGCCCGCCGCATTGTTCGGGCAACCGGCGTAGGCGTTCGTAATCGCGATGACGTTCGGTGTGGCCGCCGCGCCGTTCTGATCCACCGTGAAGTAGATCACGTCGCTGCAGTTGTACGCGGTGATGTCGAAGCTGACCTTCGCGGGCGAGCCGACGACGTTGCCGAGTCCGCCGGTTCTGAGATTCCAGTCCAGATGCCCTTCGGACGTGTCAGCTGCCGGATCCTTCGGACCCTTCGGTTCCTTCGAAGCCTTCTGTGCCTGATTGTCGAGAGCGCGCTGCGCACGCATGTGTTCCAGACGAACATGCTTCGCGTGGGTGCGCCAGTCGGCGTCGATACCGCGACCGCCGTCGGGGCCGATTTCTGAAGCAATCAGGTGGCTGTGCGACCAGTCTTTCGGTCCGCCCTGCGGGAACGTGCGTCCCTGCGCAGAGGCCTCCGACGCCGCGATGGCAGCAAGAGCGGCCATGCTCATTGCGGCAACCGTGATCCTCGCTGAAACCTTGGTCAACGTACTTCTCTCCTGTGGCATCGTGGGTCTCTATAGCCTTTATCGTCTGCCTCTGTCGCAAGGTGCAGGCCTGGTCCGAAATGCGACAAACCACATGCGATTGCACATTCCGGCGCGCAGGCGGTGCTCCACAACGGAGCACGGACGTGACAGTTTCTTCGTTATGGAACACGGTGTGCCTGGTTTGGCCCATGGATAATGGGGCCGTGACCGCCGAGGAGCGGGCGCTGTGCGTGCGCGTGGCGACCGGCAAGGGCGCCATGACCTCCGGACTTGCGGCGGCCGCGCGACGACACCGCCTGCATCTGCTGATCGCCGCGGGACTCTCCGATCTGGAACGTCAGACAGATGTCGGACGGTCGCTTCTCCGAGACCTGACCGTCGCAGCCGCGCTCAATGCGTGGCACGAAGAGGCCCTCCGCCATCTGCTGGATGCTCTCGGCGCCGCCGATATCCCCGCCCTGCTGCTGAAGGGGACCGGGCTGGCGTACACCATCTATCCGGCAGCGCACCTTCGACCTCGTCTTGATGTCGACGTCCTGATTCGTCGCGACATGCTCGATCGCGCCGAAGCGATGCTGGTGGCATCGGGGTGGGTTCGTCCTGCGGAGCGCGATTCGGAACTGGCCGAACCGCAGCGCCATTACGTGAAGCGCGGACCGGGCGTCACGCTCTATCACCTCGATCTTCACTGGAAGGTTGCCAGCCCGCGGCTGTTCGCCGACGCGCTGACGTTCGACGAGCTCGAATCTCGCGCCGTTGATATCGCGGGCCTTGGCCGCTTTGCGCGTACGCCCGGACCGGTCGATGCGCTCTTTCATGCCTGCCTTCACCGTGTGGCACACCACGCAGATGCGATCGAGCTGCTCTGGGTATGGGACATCCATCTCCTGATGGAACGTCTGACAACCGAGGACACGGAGCGGTTCATTGCTCTGGCGGAGCGATCGGGGATGCGCGCCGTCTGCGGCCGCGGCCTTCAGCTGGCGAGCGATCTCTTTGGGACGTCCGGAAGCCTGGAAGCCGCCACGCGTCTGCTCGTTTCTTCAGGCGCACCGGAACCCTCGTCGAGATTTCTGCGAGGCCTCCGCCCGATCACCATGCTCGAAACAGACTTGATGACGCTGCCGTGGCGGGACCGCGTCCATCTGATTGGCGATCACCTGTTCCCATCCAGCGCGTACATGCGTGCGAGGTACCCCCGCTGGCCGACAGTCCTTCTTCCTCTCGCCTATGTCGCGAGAATCGCGCATGGGGCGCCCAGATGGTTCAGGCGTGACAATTGACGCGCGGCTCCGCGCGCGCGGCGTCTTCGCGAGGACCGGCTTCTTCGATGACGCCGCGTGCGCGAGCGTCCGCGCCGCAATGAATCGCGGCGAGGCTCGAGCTGCCGAAATCTATCTGAACGGATATGTCATCGACGACAGCGTCCGGCGGACGCTGGACATCACGATCGATCCGGCGACCCTCGCGATGGTGGAGCGGGCATTCGCCGGCGTGCGGCCGGAGGTGGCGGAGTTCTTTGGTGACGCGTTGAGCGCGGCGGAGGGATCGGGGTTTCTCAGATATCCAACAGGCGGGTTCTACCGCGCGCATCGGGATTGCTTCGACGGGCCGGGACAGGAATTTCCGAGGCGCGTCTCGCTCATCCTGTTCCTCACGGATGCCGATCGCGGATCGGGCGACGGACACTGTGCCGGGGGCTGGCTCCGGTTGCACGGTGTCGCCGAACCGGCACGAAACGCTCGCCCGCTCGATATCCCGCCCGTAGCGGGAATGCTCATCGGGTTCCGTCCGCAGGTCCTTCACGAAGTGCTGCCCGTCACCGGTGGGGTGCGGGATGCGATCGTCGACTGGTTTTATTAGATCGTGGATTGAGGAATTTACGAATTTACGAATTTACGAATTGACGAATTGACGAAATTTCACGTCGTCAATTCGTGGATTCGTCAATCGGTTTGATGCGTAGGCGGAGGGTGCACGCCGCCCAGCACGCCGCGCGCATCCATCGGGAGGCGATCCGCGTCGTTTTTCGACGGCTTGAACCAGTCGGCCAGGCGCGACAGCCTGCCTGAGGTCTTCTGCTTCGCCTCCTCGAACTGCTCGATGGCGTCGATGGCCGCCGCGAGCGTGCCGACGACGCCGATGCCGCGCGCCATCGCCTGGTCGCGGGCCGTCTGATCGTCCCTGCGCAGCAGCAGCACAGCCTTCGAGCGGGACGCCGCGATGATGTCAACGCAGTTGGTCAGGCGGTCGTCGACGGCGATATCCAGCTTCAGCGCGTTGGCGGCGTCACCGCGCGAGCCAGGGACCGTCAGCACCGACGGCAGCGGGAAGCCGTGGCTTTCCAGCCACCACTGGGTCTGGAACTGCGTCGTCTCTCCTGCGCTCGAGGGGCGCGTGGTCATGAAGTAGACCTCCCACCGGCGCTGACGCGACGTTGTGTAGAGCCGTTTGATCTCGTTCGGCTCGTACGGCTCCAGCTGCAGCCACCACTGCGGTGTGCGGCCGATGTGGTCCCACACGCGCTTCATCGCGTCGGCGGCCAGCGCGCGGGCGGCCTGGTCCGATGGATCGTGGCCGCCGGCGGCGCCGTCGATCTGTGTCGCGGCCTCCCGGAACGTCTTGTTGAAGTTCGCGATCACGCCGTCTACGTCGAAGCCGACACGGATGCTCATGCGGGAGTGATCTCCGACGAGGGTTCGCCGCGATCCACCACCGCGAGCGCCGCGAGGATGGCGGCGAGCAGCAGGTTGGCGGGGGCGCGCAGCCCCGTCTCCCAGATGCTCTGCACGGCGACTGCGACGAGTCCCGCGCAGGCGCCGATACGCACGAATCGATACGAGCCCTCGTCTGCAGCAAGCCGCCGCCGCGCAGCGCGGGCGAGCAGCACGCTCCCGGCGACGACGAGCAGGAGCAGGACGGCGCCGCCTTCGGTCAGCAGCTGCAGGTATTCGTCGTGCGCGTGATTGAACAGCACCTGGCGTGCCGTCTGCTGATAGATGAACATCGCGTCGGCAAACGTGCCCTGGCCTGTTCCGAACAGCGGGAACGCACGGACGATGCCCAGCGTATCGCGCCAGATCGTCAGCCGGCTGACCGCGGTCGGATCCGGCGGCGCCAGCGTGCTCATGATGCGCTCGAGCAGTCCCTGGAGGTTGAGCCAGGCCGCGACGCCAATCAGCGCCGCGGCTGCGGCGATCCCGACCCACACCCCGCGCGCGCGATCCCGCCGTCCCAGCGAGGCGCCGACGACCACGGCTGCCACGAGCGCGACGAATCCTGAGCGCGACAGCGTGGCCGCGAGCGTGAGCAGCATCGCGGCGAGGCATCCGAGCATCGCCAGCGAGCCGCCGTCGGAGAGCGCGACCAGCATGGCGTGCGAGCCGTGCCGCAGGCGATTGGTCATGTGCGCGCGCACGTGCATCGCGAGGTAGCCGGCGACGAGGCAGATGGCCAGCACCAGCCAGGTGGCCAGCTGGTTGCGATCGACGAAGGGTCCGAAGGGGATGGCGCGCGGATCGGAAACCGTCCAGTTCCAGAGCAGCGTTCGCGGCGCGGTTGCGCGCTGCGCCAGCGACACGACGGCGCACGCACATCCAATCCACGCCAGCAGCCGCGCGGCCGCGCGGCTCCCGCCGCGCGAGAACGCCTCGCGCGCCGCCCAGAACACGAGCGCCGCGGCGAGCGCCAGGGCAAAGCCCGCGCGCGTCGCTGCCGGGTGAATCGAGAGCGGCCGCCACGGTCCGGGCGCCGTGAGCGCGTACGCGTCCTGCAGGTTCGGCGTGTCGGGGGAAACGGCGCGGAGCACCTCCGCCGGCAGCGGGGCCATCTGGAGGCCGATGAAGGCGAGCGTGGCGATCACGATGAAGTCGATGGAACGCGTCGCGGCGTCCGCGCCCACGCGCGCGCCCGACAGCAGGAAGAGCATCGCGGCGGCAATCAGGCCGGGCAGGACAGGCCACGCGTACCGCCCGCCGATCGAGGCGAGCATGAAGGCCGCCAGCAGCATCAGCGCCGCCGGCAGCAGCGACGGCCGGCGACGGTCAGCTCGCGGCCGGCGCTTCCGCGTAGTAGCTCTTGTACTGGTGGCCGTAGTACCGCGAGTAGTAGTAGCGGTTACGGTCGAAGTCAACGCGATTGAGGATAGCCGCAATCGTGCGTGGATGGCCCGACTGCAGCGTCTCGATTGCACGCTCCGCGAGGCGCCAGCGCGTCATCTCGGCACCGACGACGAAGGCGACGGAGTGCACGAGCGGGGCGAGCACGACCGCGTCGGTGACCGCGAGCACCGGCGGCGTATCGATGATCACCCAGTCGAACGGACCGGTCGTCAGCTGGTGCAGGAACGCGCGCATCCGGTCCGACGCCAGCAGCTCTGACGGGTTCGACGGCGTGTGGCCCGCCGGGATGACGAGCAGATTCGGGTCGCCGCAGCGCTGCACGACCTCGCGCATCCGCGCCTTGCCGCCGAGCAGCTCCGCGAGCCCGCGGTCGTTCGGCAGCCGCATCGCCTTGTGCAGGCTCGGACGCCGCATGTCGGCGTCGATCAGCAGCACGCGCGCGCCGCCGATGGCCAGCGCCAGCGCGATGTTGACCGCAGTCGTCGTCTTGCCCTCGAGCGGCTGCGTGCTGGTGATCGCGATCAGCCGCGTGGCGTCGGTGCCGCTGCTGGCGACGAGCGCGGTGCGCAGGGCGCGGAACGCTTCGCCGAAGTCGTGCGGCACGGGGCCCGACAGCAGCGGATGCCGCTCGCCGTGCACTTTCGGCACCAGGCCGAGGAAATTCAGGTGGAGGCGCCACGTCACGTCCTCGGGCGTCTTCACGGTGTCGTCCAGATAGTCGATCGCGAAGGCCGCCGCGATGCCGATGCCCAGGCCGAAGAGCAGCGCCATCATCCAGGCGCGGCTGGTATTCGGCGTGAACGGCGCGCCCGGAACTTCGGCGCGGTCGAGCAGGCGCACGTTGTTCGCGCGGCTGTTGCTGACGACGCGCAGCTCTTTCTCGCGCTGCAGCAGCGACTCGTAGACCTGACGGTTGCTCTCCGCCTCGCGCTGCAGCACGGAGTAGTCGATGCTCTTGCGGTTCAGGTCGGTCGCCTGCACCTTCTGGCCTTCGAGGTCGACCACGAGCTGCTTCTCTTCCTCGACGGCGGCCTGGTAGTCGGCCTTGATCGCCGCGACGGTCTTCTCGATTTCCGCGTCGAGCTGCCGCTGGACGTCGTCGATCTGGCCGTTGACGCGCTGCACGTCCGGGTGCTTGTCGCCGTACCGCTCTTCGAGCCGCACCTTGTCGCGCTGGAGCTCGCCGATGCGCGTCTTGAGCTGCTGGACGAACGGGTTCGACGCGATGGCGCTCAGGCTCGCGCGATCCTTCGCGGCGACCACCTGGTTGTAGAGCGCCTGCTTCTGGATGCGGTTCGTGCGCGCGCGCGAGGCGGCGTCGTTCACCTGGTTCAGCCGCGAGACGATGATGTTCTGGCGATCCTCGAGCGACAGCGCGTTCTGGTTCTCGCGGTACTCGGCGAGCATCCGCTCGCTCGCCTGCACGACGTTCTGCTGCTTGGCGACCTCCTCGGTCAGCCACTGCAGCGTCTTGTCCGTGTTCTGGAGCCGGAACTCGAGGTTCTCGGTGACGTATTCCTCGGCGAGCACGTTCACCGCGCGCGCCGCGAAGTCGGGCTCGGCCGACACGAAGTAGACATCCACCAGCCGGCTGCCCCGTACGGGCACGACCTGCACGCGGCCGAGGAAGGCGTCGGCCTGCTGGTTCTCGTTGACCGGTCCCGCCTGACGAAGCCGCGGCGCACCGGAGTCGCCGCGGAACGGCGCCGCAATCTTCGACTTGACCCGGCCGATCACCTGCGTCAGGAACGGCGGCGTCGGCCCTCGGCCGTTGAACTCCGGAATGGTGTCGAGCTTCAGGCGCTTGACCGCGCGAAGCGCGAGGTCGCGTCCCTGCAGAATCTTGTACTGCGTCTGGTAGTAGGGCTCGGGGTCGCTGTAGACGAGCGACGGCTCCTTGAAGTCGGTCTGCGCGGTGGTCTGCTCTTCGTCGATCTGGATGCGCGACTGCGCGCGGTAGAGCGGCACCGTCGTGTACGTCTGGTACATCATCCCGGCGATCACGAGCGTCGCGATCGTGGCCGCCGCCTTCCAGTGCTTGATGATGATCGCCAGGCGATCGAACAGGTGGACGTTCGGATCCGGGCTGAAGAGTCCGGCGGTCTTGCGCGCGGCGGGCTGATGGACGGGTACTGAGCCGGGCGAACCAGCCGAGTGACCTGTCGGTGTAAGCCCGCCGGGAGTGAACATCGTTACCTGGGACTTTCCTGCGTCGTCTGCATCGACGTCGTGCGAGTCACGTCGTTGCTGTTGGCAACCGCGGTCGCCTGCTGAAGCGTGGGTGCCAGGGTGTTGCCGAGCGAAGCCGTGACCGCGTCTGCGGCAGCCGCCACGCGTAATGCCGTCTGCTGCACCTCGAAGCGCCCCATCGTGACCAGGGGACTTGCCGCAACGACCGAGCCGTCAGCGCCCAGAAGCTCGACCACGTAGGAGCTCGATTCTACGTCGACGAACGAGAACTCGCCGCGCTGGTTCGCGGTCGTTCTCGCGAACACTTCACCCGTGCGGATGTTGCGAAGGACGACGCGCGCGTACGGAATCGGGGTGTTCAGCGAGGTGCGCGCGAAGCCGAGCAACGCGTTCGTCTTGCCGCCAAGCACGGCGACGGCCGCCGGCGTCAGATACGACAGTTCCGCCGGTGTCTTGACCGCGGGGTTCTCAGCGGCCGGGACCGGAGTCGTGAAGGCCGCATTACCCAGGATCGCAGAGGGCCTGCTGCGAACCGCATCACCAGCAAAGCGCGCGGCATCGAGGGTTTGCGCCTGCAACACCGCAACCGGAGCGTAGCGCCACACCGATTGCACGCGCACCGGCCGGAACTGCGGCCAGCTCACAGAAGCCACCATCGCCGTCACTATGACAGCCTGCACGCCTAAAAGTGTGCGCTTCATGGATTCCGATCTGCTTATCGTCGTTTGCGCATCCTCGCAACAGGGGGACGTGTGACTCGATATGACAATAAGGTAGAGATGAGGACATTCTGCCGGAAGAGATTCGCGAGTGTCAATGCGGTATTTCCCCGATTTTCAAACATTTAGCACGTCCGGGCGCTCTGGAGGATCACGACTGTCTCAATGTGTGCAGTGTGGGGAAACATGTCGACGGGCTGGACCGAGGCAATTTGGTAACCGGCCCCGCAGATTGAGCCGAGGTCCGAGGCGAGCGCCTCGGGGTTGCACGACACATAGATGGCCGTCGCGGGCCGCAGGCGCCCGAACACGCCGTTCAGCACTGCCGGTGAACAGCCTTCGCGCGGCGGATCGAGCACGACGACATCTGCCGAAGGTAGCGACGCGAGGGTGGCTTCGACTCGCCGCGCCACGAAGCGACATCGTCGCTGGGCGGCGCCGTTCAGCTTCAACGCGGCTTCTCCGTCGGCGACGGCCATGCGGTTCTCCTCCACGGCCACAACGTCGTGCCCCGCCGCCGCAAGCGGGATGGCGAACAGACCGCTCCCCGCATACAGGTCGAGCACACGCGACACCGGGCGCGCCGCGTCGAGCACGAGCCTCACGAGAATAGCTGCGGCGAGCACGTTCGTCTGAAAGAACGCCGCGGGCGACATCAGGAATGACGCGCCTGCGACCTCTTCGCGCATCCGCGAGGAGCCATGCAGGTGGCGCGTGGACGGTCCGAAGATGAACGCGTCGGCGCGCGCGTGCACGTTGAGGTGCATCGACGTCGGCGGCGTCTCGTCGAGCAGCCGCCGCGTCGCCGACCGCACGCGACGGTCGCGATCGTTCGAGACGATGAGCGTCGCCATGAGCTCGCGCGTGTGGCAGCCGGCGCGAACGGCGAGGCTGCGCAACGTTCCACGCTCACCGTTGGCCGCCTGCAGACCAGCCGCCGTGAAGACGTCGCGTGCCGCGAACGCGAAGGCGTTGCCTCGAGCGTCATGGACGGGACACTCGACAACGGGGATGACCTTCCGCGTGCCGCGAACGTAGTGCCCCATCGTCAGCGTGGATCCTCGAGATCCGAAGACGAAGTGCACCTTGTTGCGATAACTCCAGGGGTGGTCAACAGGCGTCCCCGTGACCATTGGCTGCGTCTGTGGAGCCCCTGGCACGATGGCGCGAATCAACCTGTCGACGAGCGCGGTTTTCAGGCGAAGCTGTTCAGGGTAAGCGATGTGTTGCCACGTGCAGCCGCCGCAAGGGCCTGATGCCGCATCGATGCCGAAGTGACGGCAGGTTGGCGAGACGCGATGCGGAGAGGCGCGAAGGATCTCGACGAGCGTGGCCGCGAGTGGACGCCGCCGGTGGTCCGCAACACGAACGCGGACGCGTTCACCAGGAATGGTGAACGGCACCGTGATGCCGAGACCGCCGGCGGTCGCGACGCCGTCGCCGCCGGCATCGAGCGCCTCGATCTCGAGGTCCAGTTGTCGACGGGGAGCGATCAACTCACATTCAGCAGTTCGACGTCGAAGACGAGCGTCGCGTTTGGTGGAATGACGCCCGCGGCGCCCCGCGCCCCGTAGCCGAGGTCGGGCGGAATCGTCAGCGTCCGCTGTCCGCCGACTTTCATTCCCGCGACCCCCTGATCCCAGCCTGGAATCACTTCGCCGGCACCCAGGCGGAACGGGAACGGCTGACCGCCGCGCGAGCTGTCGAACTGCTTGCCCTTGTGATCCGACTTGCCTTCGTCGTACAGCCACCCGGTGTAATGGACCTCTACGCGGCGTCCCGGCGTCGCCTCAGCGCCGGTACCGGCCTTCACGTCCTGCTTCAACAGTTGCGTAATGTTTGAGTGTCCCATGTTGTCTCCGCCGCACGCGGCCACCACACACGCCACGAGTAGAAGGGCAGCTCTCATCGCTCACCTGTGTACGTGATTTTCCAGATTCGACCGCGCGCGTCATCCGACACGCGCAACGCGCCATCGGGTGATTGTGCCAGACCTACGGGCCGGGGTGATTATAGGTGGCACCGTCGTTGCTGAGATAGTCGCTGATGCAGGGCATGCATGTGATCGTTGCGGGCGCGGGGCTGGCGGGTCTGGCCGCGGCGCACGACCTCGCTCGTGCCGGCGCGGCGATCACGCTGCTCGACGCGCGCGACTACGCGGGCGGCCGCGTCAGGACGATTCGCGACTTCGCCGCAGGCCAGCATGCCGAGCTTGGCGGCGAGTTCGTCGAACCCGAGCACAAGGAACTGCTCGCGCTGTGCGCGGAGTTCGGACTGCGCCTCGTGCGCGTGCTGCGCCGCGGATTCACGCACCGTTTCCGCGACGAGCACGGCACCTATCACCTCAGTCGCACCGCGCCATGGGAAGCGCTCGACGACGCGCTCTCGCCGCTGGTAGACCGCTACACGCATGCGGGCGATACAACCGCGGGCGCCGTCCGCGACATGGCGACGATCTCGCTGCGCGAGTACCTGCGTCAGGCCAGGGCGCCGCAAGACGTGCACGCGATGGCGGACGCGCTCCGCGGCTTCTTTCTCGCCGATCCCGACGAAATCTCCGTGCTGCCTGTCGTCGAGCAGCTCGCGAAGGGCGGCTCACCCGCGCAGGTCGAGTTCTACCGCATCGACGGCGGCAACGACCGGCTCGTCGATGCGCTCGTCGGCGCGACGCCCGCGCGGCTGCTCCTGCGTCACACCATCCGCGCGGTGGCGCACGCCGTCGATCGCGTGGTCGTGAGCGTCACCGATGACGCCGGTCTCACGCAGCTGATTGAGGGCGATTACCTGGTGATGACGCTCCCGGCGTCGACGCTGCGCGCGGTCGAGATACGTCCGGCCCTGCCGGACGAACAGCAGCACGCGATCGCGCGGTTGTCGTACGGCCGGGCGACCAAGGCGCTCGTGCAGAGCTCCAGCGTGCTGTTTGGCCTGCGGCACGCGCGCGCGTTCGCAACCGACGAAGCGGTCGGCGCCTTCTGGGACGGCAGCGAGGAGCAGGGGAGCGCCGCATCGATCGTCGCGTTCCTTGCGGGGGGCTCGGCGAGCGGCCCGCTGCGTGAGCGCGCGACCGCCGGTGGCCGTGAGCTGCTCTCCGAGTTGTGCTGGCTCGGGATGAACCGGGCGCCGGTGACGGCCGTGCACGTCGGCGACTGGACCGCCGACCCATGGGTGCGCGGCGGCTACGCGTTCATCGATCCGGGTTTCGATCCGGCGTGGCGGCCGCTGCTCGCCAGACGCGCCGGGCGCATGGTCTTCGCCGGCGAGCACACGAGCGGGCGCTGGCAGGGTTACATGAACGGCGCGGTCGAAACCGGCCAGCGCGCCGCGCGCGAGCTTCTTCAAGTCGCGGGATGCTGAACGGCGCACTTCCGCTGGCCAACGCCCAACTCCCAACTCCCAACGCCCAAGCAGGCCTTTCGAATCGATGCGTCTTGGGAGTTGGAAGTTGGGCGTTGGGAGTTTATAAGAGTCCTCATGACAGCCAGACCTCTCTGCCTCGTGTCGATCGCACTGATGGCGCTCGGGAGCGGCGCTCATGCGCAATCGCGCTCCCACGAGCTGAAGCTCGAACCAAAGAACGTCCACTGGGGTTACTACGACGCCAAGGTCCCGCCGGTGCTGCACATCGCATCGGGCGACACCGTACGCGTGGAGACGATGGTGGCGCGGGGACTCGAACGGGTCCGGCTCGCCGGCGTTCGCGAGGACGAGATCCCGCAATCGCTCAAGGTGGTCGAGGAGAACGTGAAGACCCGCGGCCCCGGCGCGCACCCGATGACGGGACCGATCTTCATCGACGGCGCCGAGCCTGGAGATTCGCTCGAAGTCCATATTCAGACCATCGAGTTTCTTCATGCCTGGGGCGTGACAGCGTTCCTGCCGGGCGGCGGAACGCTGCCCGACGACTTCCCGTACAACGGCCTCAAGCTCGTTCGAATCGACGAGAGAGCTGGCACCGCGCAATTCGCGCCCGGCATCACGCTGCGGCTCGCACCGTTCTTCGGGTCGATTGGCGTCGCGCCGCCCGTGCTGCAGGGACGCATTTCAAGCACCGCGCCCGGACCTCATGGCGGCAATCTCGACAACAAGGATCTGGTCGCCGGTTCGGTCCTGTATCTGCCCGTCAACGTGACCGGCGGCCTGCTGTCGATCGGAGATGGTCATGGCGTACAGGCCGACGGCGAAGTGACCGGAACGGCGCTCGAGACGTCGTTGAGGGGAACGTTCCAGGTGATCCTGCGAAAGGGCAAGCGGCTCAACTGGCCGCGCGCTGAAACGCCGACGCACTACATCACGATGGGATTGAGCGAAGATCTGGATCAGGCTTCGAGGCTGGCGGTCAGAGAGATGGTTGATTTTCTCGTGACCGAGAAGGGCATGATACGGGACGAGGCGTATCTTCTGTGCTCGCTCGCCGCCGACCTGCACGTCACGCAGACCGTCGACATGACCAAAGGCGTGCACGCCATGCTGCCGAAATCGATCTTCCGATGACCAGACTTTGGGATTTGCGGATTTGGGATTTGGGATTTGGGATTTTGCGTTAGGAGGTTCTCGTGGCTGTTCGCCGCGGTGTCGTCATCGTCCTCACCCTGATCACGCTGGCCATGTTCGTGTCGTTCGCCGGCGTCGTCCTGATTTACGCGCTGGTATCGCGCGGCCCGTCCATCCAGGACGACTCGACGCTGGTCCTGCGCCCGGGCGGCGACCTGCAGGAGACGCTGCCGGACGACGTGGTCGGACAGCTGATCGCGCGCGACACCATGACCGTGCGCAGCTTCGTGGAGAGCCTGCGCCTGGCGAAGCGCGACCCGCGCATCACCAGCGTCCTCCTGATGCCCGCGTCGTTGGACTCGCCCTTCTGGGGCAAGGTGCAGGAGCTGCGCGACGCCGTGCTCGACTTCCGCAAGTCGGGGAAGGTCGCGGTCGCGTTTCTCGAGTACGGCGGCGACCGCGAGTACTACCTCGCGACGGCGGCGGATCGCGTGTACCTGCTGCCGACGAGCGCGCTCGACCTGACCGGCGTCGCGTCGTACGAAGTGTTCCTGCGCGGGACGTTCGACAAGGTCGGCGCCTACCCTGACTTTCTGCAGATCGGCGCGTACAAGACGGCGGTCAATCAGCTCACGCAAAAGACGTTCACACCAGCGCACCGCGAGATGACCGAGTCGCTCAACGGCGACATGTACGAGCAGCTGGTGCGCGGCATCGCGTCGGCGCGCAAGAAGACCGAGGCCGAGATGCGGCAGCTCCTCGACCAGGGGCCGTTCCTCCCGGAGGACGCGATGAAGTTCGGCCTCGTGGACGGCCTCGCCTACGAGGATCAGCTCGACGACCGTGTCCCGCAGCTGCGCCAGGGCGGCGAGATGCGGCGGGTCGACGGCAGCGACTATCAGCGCGTGACGCCGCGGTCGCTCGGCGCGCGGCCGACGTCGCGCATCGCGGTGCTCTACGCTTCCGGCGTGATTGCGTCGGGCAAGAGCGGCTACGACCCCGGCAACGGCACGGTCGTCGGCTCGGACACGTTCGTCGAGCAGCTGCGGCGGCTTCGCGAGGACGACAGCATCAAGGCGATCGTGCTGCGCGTCGACAGCCCGGGCGGCTCGTCGGTCGCCTCCGACGTGATGTGGCGCGAGCTGATGATCACGCGCGACCAGAAGCCGTCACGCCCGCTCGTGACGTCGATGTCGGACCTCGCCGCATCGGGCGGCTACTACATCTCCGTTCCCGGCCAGGTGATCGTTGCGCAGCCGGGGACGCTCACCGGATCGATCGGCATCTTCGCGGGCAAGTTCGTCGTCGACGGGACGCTGGACAAGGTGGGCGTTTCGACGGAGACGGTCAAGTCGGGCAAGAACTCGGACATCTACTCACCGTTCGCGCGCTTCTCTCCCGAGCAGCGGATGAAGGTGGGCCAGTACATGGACAGCTTCTACAAGAATTTCGTCGCCAAGGTCGCGGAGGGGCGGCACACGGCGCCGGCGCGCATCGATGCCGTGGCGCAGGGACGCGTGTGGACGGGCGCGCAGGCCAAGGAGCGTGGCCTCGTGGACGCGCTCGGCGGTCTCGATACCGCCGTGGCGATCGCCAAGCAGCGCGCGCACATTCCGGCGGACGAAGAGGTGGAGCTGGTGGTCTACTCGCAGCGGCGCAGTTTGTACGAGGCGCTGACGCAGCTGGGACGGTCCTCGTCTGCGTTGACGTGGCCCGCCTTCGCTCGCTATGCGAGCTACGGCGTGGCGGGCCAGGCGGTCACGGCGCTCGTCACGCCGGTGACGGCGTTCCGCCGCGGCGAGCCGCTCGCCCTGATGCCTTTTGCCTTCGTGCGTTAGATCAGGCGCCGACGATTCTCCGCGCCACGTCCGAGTTGACCTGGATCTTCATGGCCTGCTTCGCCTTCGACATGTAGGAGGCGAAGAACAGCTCGCGGCGCTCGTTCAGCAGCTGCGTGCGGAAGGTTTCCTTCCCCTGGCGCATGGTGTCGGGCGTCACATCCTGGCGCTCGGCGACGCGCACGATCACCGATCCGTTTGTCGTCGCGATCGGATCGCTCACGCCACCCGATGGAAGGCTGAACGCCATCTTGTCCACCTCGGGGCTGACGCCGATGTCGGGCAGCGGTGACCCGCGGACGATCAGCTGCGTGTCCTTCGCCTCGAGCCCCTGCGCCTTGGCGGTGGCGGCGAAGTCCTTCGCCGAGCGCAGCGCGTTGGCAATCTCACCCGCCCGCTGCTTGCTCAACTCCGCGGCCTTCGTCTTGATCACGTCCTCGCGCACGCGATCCTTCACCTCGTCGAGCTTCGGGACGTACGGATCGCGCTTGCCGGTGATCGTGATGTAGACGGGGCCGCGCGGCGTCTGGAGCGCCTTGCTCACCTCGCCGTCTTTCATCTGGAACGCCTGCGCGGCGACCTCCGGCGCGGGGCCGAGCGTCGGGATGGGATCCTCACGGGCGAAGAAGCCCGATTCGGTGACGCTCGAGCCGGCTTCCTTGCCGACGACGTCGAAGTCGGCCGGCTTGGTGATGCGCGCGTCGAGATCGCGCGTGCGTTCCGCGACCTGCTGCTCGACGCGCTGCGCCTGCAGCGACTGCTGAATTTGCGGGCGCACCTCGTCGAGCGTCCGCGTCGCGGCCGCCTTCTTGTCCACGACCTTGATGATGTGGAAGCCGAACTGCGACTTCACCAGGTCGCTGATCTGTCCGGGCTGCATCGTGAACGCGGCCTGCTCGAACTCGGGAACCATGCGCCCTCTCGGGAAGTAATCGAGGTCGCCGCCGTTGACCTTCGAGCCGTCGTCTTCGGAGTACTTCTTCGCGAGCGCGGCGAAATCGGCGCCGGGCGCCTTCGCCTGCTTCAGGACGTCTTCCGCCTGCTTCCGCACGGCCGCTTCATCCTTGCCCTCGGTCTTGAGCAGGATGTGGCTGGCGCGCACCTGCTCGGGCGTCTGGAACTGCTGGACGTTCGAGTTGTAGTAGCTCTCCATCTCCTGCGGCGTGACGGTGATCCGCGACCGCAGCTGATCGCGATCGACCAGCAGGTACTTGATCTTCCGCTGCTCGCCCTTGCGGTATTCCGCCTGGTGCGCCGTGTAATACGAGTCGACGTCCGCGTCGGTGACATTCACCTTGTCGCGGAACTTGTCCGCGGTCAGCGCGACGACCTGCAGCTTCACTTTCTCGTTGCGGTTCTTGTACTCGCGCTCGACGTCCGCGTCGGAGACGGCCAGCCAGCCCGTCACCGCGGAGCGCAGCTTGTCGATCATCATGCTGCGGCGCAGGTTCTCCTCGAAGGAGCCCTTCGTCAACGGCGGGTTCTGCGACATGAGGAGCTGTTCGTATCGCTGCTCGCCGATGAACCGGCCGTTTTCCTGCAGCGCGGGGAACGAAAAGATCTGCTGCGCGAGCTCCTCGTCGCTCACGCGAATGCCCTGGTGCTGGGCCTCGACGAGCTCCGCCTGCTCGTCCACCATCTGCTGGAGGATCTGCTGATCGATGCCCAGCTGGCGAAGGAGCTGCTCGTTGACGCTGCCGCCGTACTGCTGCTGGTACGCGGAGACCTGGTTCTGATAGCGGCGTTGGAAATCCAGCCCCTTGATGTCTGTGCCGTTGACCGTCGCGACCACGTCCGATGCCGACGCGCCGCCGACGACCTGCGTCGTGTCGAGAAAACTCGGGATGTAGAACGCGATGAATGTCAGCACCACCAGCGCCAGGCTCCACTTGAGCCAGTTCCGGTGGCGTCGCATCCGGTCGAGCATCGTCATGGTCTAATTCCTCGGTGTGTCTTGAAGCCTCTCATCGTACGCCATGACCCCGCCGAGCCGCAACGGTTTCCGTGGTATATTTGTCCAGATTAGAAGGACTTAGCGCCCCCGCCCTGTTCAAGCGGTGACACCTATCTCCGCCAAGTCTGACCTCCCCGACCCCTCCGGGCGCCGTACACGTCGTGCCGATCTTGCCGCTCGACTGAAAGGGCGTGCCCGCACCCTTCGGGCGAAACTCGATCGCCGGGAGACGCTGTTGGAGGCGATTCGTGAATCCAATGCCACGGTCGACCCGAAGAAAGTGGCTGGCTGGCTCGTGCATCAGGCACGGACGTGGGTTCCGTCGCCGTGCTGGGTCGTGGTCGCCCGGGACTTGAAGGGCGATCTGGCCGTCATAGCCGACGAGGGGATGACGCCGAACCTGACGCCGACCATCTGGATGGCCGCGCAGTGGGTGATGCGGCACGGCACTGAGCTGTTGTCGCGCGACCTTGCGAAAGACAGCGGAAAACCGGGCGTCGCGGGCAGTGCAATCGCGTTCCCGCTGGTTTGCCGCAACCGGACGGTCGGTGCGCTGGTCGGGCTCGACCCGTTGCCGTCCGCCGTGGTTCCTGTGCTCGGGCCGGCCCTCTCGCTGGCGATTCGTTCCCTGCTGGAGCCGCCCGCCATCGCCCTCGACAACGCGCTCTCGCTGCAGCGCACCGAGGCGGTGTCGGTGACGGACGACCTGACGGGCCTGTATAACTCGCGATACCTGAACCTCGTTCTGCGTCGCGAATCGAAACGCGCCTCGCGCAGCGGCCGCCCCCTGTCGCTGCTGTTCATGGACCTCGACGGTTTCAAGGGGGTCAACGATACCCACGGCCATCTTGCTGGCAGCAAAGCGCTTGTCGAGGCGGCCGCCATCATTCGCGGGAGCGCCCGCGAAACCGACGTCGCCGCCCGGTTCGGTGGCGACGAGTTTTCAGTGATCCTGCCGGATACGGGCAGTGAAGGCGCCGTGGCAGTGGCCGAGCGCATCCGCGACCGGATCAACGCCTGGGAGTTCCTGGCGTCGGACGGTTTATCCATCCATCTCACCGCGTCTATTGGAGTTGCGACCCTGCCGGACGTCGCCGCTTCAGCCGAAGAACTATTACGAGCCGCAGATGTGGCGATGTACCGGGTCAAGGACGCGGGGAAGAACGGGATTCACATAGCGCAGGAGGCCACCGCCTTCTGACTACGGACGTAGAGGCGGACCTTCAGGTCCGCCTGAGGAGTAATCGACTTTGGCTCTCGGCTCGTTTTTCTCCCTGTTTTCCAGCGATCTCGCGATCGACCTCGGCACCGCCAACACCTGCGTCTACGCCCGCGGCAAGGGCATCGTCGTCAACGAACCGTCGATTGTCGCGATCAACAAGATCAACGGCCGCGTCGAGGCGGTGGGCAAGGATGCCAAGGAAATGCTCGGGCGCACGCCGGGCAACATCGTCGCGATCAAGCCCATGAAGGACGGCGTCATCGCGGACTTCGAAGTGACCGAGAAGATGCTGACCTACTTCATCAAGAAGGCGCACAACCGCAACGTGTGGGTGCGCCCTCGCATCGTCATCGGCGTCCCGTCGGAGATCACGCAAGTGGAAAAGCGCGCCGTGAAGGACAGCGCCTATCGCGCCAAGGCGAGTGAAGTGCACCTCGTCGAGGAAGCGATGGCCGCTGCCATCGGCGCGGGCATGCCGATCACCGAACCGTCGGGGAACATGATCGTCGACATCGGCGGCGGCACGACCGACATCGCCGTCATCTCGCTCGCCGGCATCGTCTACAGCAAGGCGGTGCGCGTCGCGGGCAACGAGATGGACGAGGCGATCATCCAGTACATCAAGAAGACGTACAACCTCCTCATCGGCGAACGCACGGCCGAGCAGATCAAGATGGAGATCGGCTCCGCGTTCCCGCTCGAGGAGAAGATGACGATGGAGATCAAGGGACGCCATCTGATCGAGGGCGTGCCGAAGACCATCACCATCACCGACGAAGAGATCCGCGAGGCGCTCGCCGAGACGGTCAACGTGATCGTCGACGCCGTTCGCGTGGCGCTCGAGCGCACGCCGCCGGAGCTGTCGGCGGACATCGTCGATCGTGGCATCGTGCTCACCGGGGGCGGGTCGATGCTGAAGAACCTCGACAAGCGGTTGCGCGAGGAAACGGGGCTGCCGCTGGCGATGGCGGAGGATCCGCTCTCGTCCGTCGTGCTCGGCGCGGGCAAGATGCTGTCGGATTTCAATTTGCTCCGGAAGATCTCGATTGACTAGCGGGATGTCCTTCGTGCTCTTCACGGCCCACCGCCCACTGCCCACTGCCCATTGACGATGGCTGTCATCGACATCCGCCGCCGCACCGGCTATCTCTTCCTCGCGGTGATCGTCGGCCACGTGATCCTCATCTCGACGCAGGTGACGACGAAACGCGGCGTGCCGATGCTCGAAGAGGCGGTGTTCGGGGTGTTTTCCGAGGTGCAGCGCGCCGCCAACAGCGTCACGATCGGCGTGCGCGGGTCGTGGCAGAACTACTTCGCGCTGCAGCAGGTGCGCACCGAGAACGAGCAGCTCAAGCAGCAGCTCGGCGAGCTGCAGGTGCGGCTGCAGGAGGAGCGGAACCTCGCGCAGCAATCGCAGGGGCTGCAGAAGCTGCTCGCGCTGAAGACGAGCACGGCGCTTTCGACGACGGGGGCGAGCGTGATTGCGGGCGGCGCGAGCCCGGAGTTCCGCACGATCACGGTCGACAAGGGGACCGGCGGTGGCGTTCGGGCGGACATGGCTGTAATTTCACCAGCCGGAGTTGTCGGACGCGTCATCCAGCCGAGCGCGCGGGCCTCGAAAGTCCAGCTGCTGATCGATCGCAACGCGGCGGCGGGCGCGTTGATCGAGCGGACCCGTGCGCAGGGCGTCGTCGTGGGAACAGGGGCGGACGAGCTACGGATGGACTACGTGTCGGGGTCCGCGGACGTGAAGGCCGGGGATACGGTGGTAACCTCCGGGATCGACGGCATTTACCCTAAGGGCTTTGTCATAGGTCAGATACAATCAGTACGCAGAGGTGCCGGCCAGTACACCTCGATCGTGATCAAGCCGGCCGTCGATTTCACGTCGCTCGAGGCGGTGCTCATTGTGCTGGCGCCTTCGCCCGCGGCGACTGAGGCAACCGGAACGGCGGGCGCAAACCGGGACCGCGAGTGAAGGCAGCCGGCGTCCTGGTTGCGATAGCTCTGGCGCTGGCGTTGCAAACGAGCCTCGCGCGATTCGTCGTGGGAGGCACCGCCGCGCTGGACCTGGTGCTGGTCGTGGTGGTGTACGTGGCGCTGACCAGCGGTCCGGTGACGGGCATGCTGGCAGGCAGCATCGCCGGCATCGTCCAGGACGCGCTGTCGAGCGGGACGGTCGGCATCGGCGGGCTGGCGAAGGCGATCGTCGGGTTTGCCGCGGGCGTGATTGGCCAGCAGTTCATCGTCACCGCCGCGTTCCCGCGGTTCGTGATGTTCGTGGCCGCCACCGTGGTGCATTCGGCGTTGTTCATGGGACTGTACGTCGTGCTTGGATTGAAGGAGTTCCCGTCGCCGTGGGCGGCGGTGCTCAGCCAGGCACTGGCGAACGCGGTGGTCGGGATCATCGGGTTCGCGATCATCGAATCGCTTCCCGGCGCGATCGAGCGAAGGAAATATCGGCGTTCGAGACGGTGAATAACCCTGTAGTGTAGGGCGGGTCCTTTCGGACACGCCAGATGTAGAGATGGCTATTCAGGAAGATCGCAGGCGCATTACCACGAGGCTGACCGTGTTGCAGGTCGCGTGTGTGGCCGTGTTTGCAGCGCTGTCGATCAGCTTCTGGTTCCTTCAGATCGTCGAGCACGCAAGGTACGAGGAGATGGCGGCGAACAACCACCAGCGGACGCTCGCACTGCGCGCGCCGCGCGGCGTGTTGTACGACCGCAACGGCCAGGTGATCGTCGACAATCGCCACTCCTTCACGATCTCGATCGTTCGCGAGCACACCAAGGATCTCGACCGCACGATCCGGCTGCTCTCCGAGGTCGCCGCTCTCAACGTCGAGGATGTCCGCGCCGCCGTCGCGCGGCACCGCAGCGAGCCGTCGTACCGGCCGATCGTGATCGTCGACGACGCGTCGCTGGCGCAGGTGGCGGCGATCACCGCGCGCCGGCTCGACTTCGAGCTGCCGGACGTCGTCGTCGAAGAGGTGCCGACGCGTCAGTATCCGGGAGAAGGGATCGCGGCGCACCTGTTCGGCTACGTCGGCGAAGTGAGCGACACGATGGTGGCGGCCAACGACACCCTGAAGAGCGGCGACCTCGTCGGACAGGCCGGCATCGAGAAGATCTACAACCCGATGCTGATGGGGAAGGACGGCGCGAAGGTCGTCGTCGTCAACAGCCTCGGCCGCGAAATTCGCACGCTCGAGGAAGTGCCGCCGACGGAAGGCAAGCGGTTGCAGCTCACGATCGACTACGACCTGCAGAAGGCGGTCGACGATGGGTTCAAGGTGGCGCGTCAGGCGCGGCTGACCAACGCGGGTGCGGCCATCGTGCTCGATCCGAACACGGGCGAAGTGCTGGCCTACTCGAGCGAGCCGGCGTTCGATCCGAACGCGTTTGCCGCCGGCATCGACCGCGCCACGTGGGCGTCGCTCACCAGCGACGAGCAGCGGCCGCTCAACGATCGTGCGCTGCAGGGGCGCTATTCGCCCGGCTCGACGTTCAAGATGGCGGTCGCGCTCGCGGGACTCCAGGAAGGCGTCATCACCCCTGATTTCAAGGTGCACTGCGCGGGCTCGGCGAACTTCTACGGCCGCAACTTCAAATGCTGGCTGAAAGGCGGGCACGGCACGACGGACCTGCGCCACGCCATCGAGCAGTCGTGCGACGTGTACTTCTACACCGTCGCCAACATCCTCGGGATCGACAAGATCAACAAGTGGGCGACGGCCCTTGGCCTCGGCGTCAAGAGCAACATCGATCTGCCGAACGAGGTCCAGGGGCTCGTGCCGTCCACCGAGTGGAAGCGCGAGAAGATGCACGAGAAGTGGTACGCCGGCGAGACCATTTCGGTCGGCATCGGCCAGGGCCAGGTGTCGGTGACGCCGGTGTCGATGGCCGTCTACGCGGCGACGCTCGCCAACGGCGGCACGCGCGTCACGCCGCATCTGCTCAAGGCGGTGGACGAGGGCGGGGGCTGGAAGCCGGTGGCGGCGCCCGAGCCGCAGTCGAAAGCGGACGTCGATCACGACAAGCTGCAGGCGATTCGCGACGGTATGTGGGGCGTCGTCAACGGCGGCGGCACCGGGAATCGCGCGCGCGTCGTTGGCTTCGACGTGGCCGGCAAGACGGGCACCTCGCAGGTGATCTCGAATGCGGGGCGCGTCGCCGCGGCGCGGTCGGGGAAGGACCTGCGCGACAACGGCTGGTTTGTCTTCTTCGCGCCGCGCGACAACCCGGAGATTGCCGGCGTCGTGTTCCTCGAGCACGGCGTCCACGGTCCGAACGCCGCCCGCGTGGCGAGGCATATCCTTTCCACGTTCTACGCGAAGAAGCTCGGCAAACCGCTGCCGCCGCCGCCCACACCGCAGGACATGCAGTTCGACTTCTCGGATCCGTACGGCCCAGGCCGGATGCCGGGCATCGAGCCGCAAACCGACGAACCCGTGAACGTCACGAACTGAGATGCTCGAACGAAGGCTCTACTACCACATTGACTGGGCGATGATCGCCGGCATCTTCGCGCTCTGCGCGATCGGTCTCGCGCAGATCTTCAGCGCGACCGGCGGCTTCACGCGCATCTACTACACGCAGATTTACGGGATCATCCTCGGCGTCTTCGCGATGGCCCTCTGCCTGTCGATCGATTACCGGTCGCTGGCGGACAAGTCGCACTGGATCTACCTCGCGGTTCTCGTGCTCCTGATGTACGTGCTCTTCTTCGGTGCGGTCCGCGGCGGGTCCCGCCGCTGGATCGACCTGGGTGTGGTCAACCTGCAGCCGTCCGAGTTCGCGAAGGCGGCGCTTGCGCTCGTGCTCGCGAAGTTCTTCGGCGAAAGCCGCCGCGGCGCGATCACGCGGGAGGACCTCGCCATCGCGGGCGCGCTCACCGCCGTCCCGCTCCTGCTCGTCGCGCGGCAGCCGGACCTCGGCACCGCGGTCACACTCATCCCGGTCGGCTTCGCCATCGCTTATGTCGCCGGGATGCCGATGCGCATCATCGGCATCCTCGCGCTCGTCGGTGTGCTGGTCGCGCCGGTCGCCTGGAAATTCGCGCTCAAGGACTACCAGAAGGAGCGCATCTCGACCTTCCTCGACCCCTCGCAGGACTCGAAGGGGGCGGGGTATCAGCAGATTCAGGCCCGGATCACCGTCGGGTCCGGCGGCCTGTGGGGGAAAGGGTTTACCAAGGGGACGCAGGGCCAGTTGCGTTTCCTGCCCGTCGCACACAATGATTTCATCTTCTCGGTGCTCGCCGAGGAGCAGGGTTTCGCGGGCGTGCTCGTCACGCTCGGGCTGTACCTCTTCGTGATACTTCGCGCGCTCGAGGCGGCGCGCCTCGCCAAGGATCGCCTCGGCGCGTACCTGGTGCTGGGAGTGCTGGCCAGCTTCACGTTCCAGGTGATTTACAACGTGACGATGTCGGCCGGCCTCGCGCCGGTCAAGGGACTGACGCTTCCGCTCATGAGTTACGGCGGCTCCTCCATGATTGCAACGCTGGCGGCGTTCGGCCTGATTCTCAACGTGCGGATGCGCCGATTTACGAATTGACGGCGGGTCTGCCCGCCTTCGCCAAGGCTTCGGCGGGTCCGCCGTAGCTTTAGCGGAGGCGGAACGACCCGCCCCTACACGGCTGATGACCAGTGTTCTCGCGCTCCTCTGGATCCTCCTCGCGTACCTGACGGTGCGCTCGGCGGAGCTCCGTTTCGCGCGCACGCCGCAGCCGTCCTGGAGCTTCGGGCATGTCCACCAAGGAGATGATCATCTCCTCGAGCGCCCACGAAACACGGGTCGCGATCCTCGAGGACGATCAGGTTGCCGAGATTTTCATCGAACGCGAGCATCAACGCGGCGTGGTCGGCAATCTCTACAAGGGCCGGGTGTCGAAAGTGCTGCCCGGCATGCAGTCGGCGTTCGTTGACCTCGGTCTCGAACGCGACGGCTTCCTCTACGTGTCAGACGTCGTCGCCACCTTCGAGGAGTTCGACCGTCTCGAGACCGACGACGAGGACGCGGCCGGCAACGGTGGCGCCAACGGACGGAGAGGCGGACCGTCAGGTCCGCCTGGCCGCCGGGACCGCGAGCGCGAACGGGGCCCCGAGCCGAAAATCGAAGAGC